>Ga0209541_10016943_pt1 | contig 10722 bp, 11 predicted proteins | sample RifCSPlowO2_01_FD_184027 | JGI IMG/M metagenome (GOLD analysis project Ga0209541, IMG submission 184027) | Groundwater microbial communities from Rifle, Colorado - Rifle CSP2_plank lowO2_0.1 (SPAdes) (version 2) | ecosystem: Environmental > Aquatic > Deep subsurface > Groundwater | place... | reverse complement strand
GTTTTACAAGAAAGATATTTATTAAGAAATAAAGAAGGAAAGATTATTGAAACACCAACACAATTATTTAAGAGAATCGCAAAAGCAATTGCAATTGTAGAAAAAGACTACAGCAAATCAGATTCAGAAATAAAAAAGATAGAGCAAGAATTTTTTGATATCATGATCAATTTAAAATTCCTACCAAACTCCCCAACGCTCTTTAATGCCGGGACCTCATTTCCATTATTATCGGCGTGTTTTGTTTTACCCATCGAAGATAGCTTAGAAGGAATCTTTGATACACTAAAAACAACAGCTTTAACCCAACAGCGAGGGGGGGGAACGGGATTTTCTTTCTCAAAATTAAGACCAAAGGGGGATATTGTAGGAAGTACAAAAGGAATCGCATCAGGACCTGTTTCATTTATTAAAATCTTTGATGCAACAACAGAAACAATTAAAAGTGGAGGAAAGAGAAGAGGCGCTAATATGGCAATTCTTCATATAAGCCATCCAGATATATTAGAGTTTATAGTCTCAAAAAAAGGTTCAAAACAATTAAGTAATTTTAACATCTCAGTTGCAGTAGATAACAAATTTCTTAGAGCAGTAAAAAAGAATAAAGATTATCATTTAATAAATCCAAGGACAAAGAGAGTAGTTTCAGCAATAAACGCAAGGAAATTATTTGAATTCATCTGCAAATATGCTTGGGAAACTGGAGACCCAGGAATGATTTTTATTGACGAAATAAACAAAAGGCACCCATTAAAAAAATTGGCAAAAATTGAAGCAACAAATCCATGTGGCGAACAGCCTCTATTACCTAATGAATCCTGTAATTTGGGGAGTATAAACCTCTCAAAATTTGTTAAAGAAAGTAAATTAGATTGGGGAGAGCTTAAAAAAACAATAAAAATTGGAGTTAGATTTTTAGATAATGTAATTGATGCAAATAAGTATCCAACAAAGGAAATAGAAAATATGACAAAAGCAAATAGAAAAATAGGCTTAGGAATAATGGGATGGGCAGACACACTAGTAGAACTCGGAATTAAATATGACACAAAAGATGCATTAAAATTCGCCGATAAATTAATGAAATTCTTCTCCACTATTGCAATTCAAGAATCATTAAGATTAGGAAAAGAAAAAGGTAGTTTTCCTAATTTCCAACGCTCAACATGGGCCAAAGATTTTTCAACAATAAGGAATTCCACAGTTACAACAATAGCCCCGACAGGAACAATAGGAATTATTGCAGGTTGTAGTTCAGGAATAGAGCCATTATTTGCAATAGCATACGTTAGAGAAGTAATGGAAGGTAAAAAACTTTTTGAGGTTAATAAAAATTTCCAAAAAATTGCTTTAAAAAAAGGGTTTTATTCAGAAAATCTAATTAAAAGAGTAGCAAAAAAAGGTAATTTAGAAGGAATAAACCTGCCGAAACAAATAAAAGACCTTTTCAGAACCGCCTTACAGATAAATCCAGAGTGGCATATAAAAATACAAGCCACATTTCAAAAATATGTTGATAATGCAGTTAGTAAAACAATAAACCTCCCCCAAAATGCAACAGTAAAAGATATCGAAAAAGCCTATTTACTAGCAGCCAATCTCAAATGCAAAGGAATAACAGTGTATAGATACGGAAGCAAACCTGCACAAGTACTTTATCTAGGAGAAAAAGGAAGTTATACAAAGGCAACTAAAGAATACTCAGGTGGAACCTGCATCGGTAGTGTTTGTACATTCTAATTATCTTTCAAAAACTATCCTCGCATCTATTACCTCTACAGTGTTATCCATGACCAACAAAGGATTAATGTCCAATTCTAAAATATTCTGATGCTTATCCATTATATTTGAAAACTTAATTAAAAAATCTTTTATTTTTTCCATATTTACCGCCTTACCTCTAAATCCCTTTAAAACCTTGGAATATTTTATTTCATTTAACATCTCATCCGCATCTTTGTAACTTATTGGACATGCCCTTATACTAACATCCTCCATTACCTCTGTAAAAATACCTCCGCCCCCAACCAACATTACCTGTCCAAATGTAGGATCTTTCTTTCCACCAACAATTAAAAAATATCCCTCCCTAAACTCCTGAACTAAAATCCCTTCTAATACAAAATTCTTATTTTTTGCTAATTCCACTAAATTGTTAAATTCTCTTTTAAGATCATCCAAATCCTTAACAAATCTAACACCCCCAACATCAGATTTATGTAAAGCCTGGGGAGAAATTAACTTTAAAGCAATGGGAAATCTAAACCTCTTAAAATCTATTTCTTCTGCACTTTGAACCAACTGATTTTTAGCAACAGGCAAATACCTGCTTAAAAACTGTTCTGCCTTATATTCAGTAAACACCACTTTTTCCATAAAATAAACAAAATTTAGAATTTAATAAAGATTTCTGATGTATAAGGCAACTTTAGTTGACATTTATTAAAAAAATCTTCTAAATACTCCTTAGTCCATCTGCCATCTCTAAGACCCATGCACATTGTCATAATTTTAATAAGCTCATTAGTTTCTATTTTAGTCTGAGAAAGCGCAGTTCTAAATATCAATGGTTCCAAATTTGCCTTTTCAAAAGCCACTTTTCCATCCCTATTAAAACAATCATTTGAACAATAAATAAAGTCAAATGAAGAAACTCTTGTATCGCCAGGACTATAAATTGACCCATAATAAATACTAATAAAATTTGCAGGCTTATCGCATTCTCTTCCATAACAACTTTTAACAGAAACAAAATTATTGACAACATGCTCAACAAAATTAAAACGCTCTTTTAAAGATTGCTTTGAAACTACATCAATAGCCCAGGTAAAATATTTGTAATCCTTTAAAGCAATCTGTTCTATAGACAATCCAGAATATTTTCCAAATGGCATTATTTCAGGCATTAAATAAAACTACCAAAAACCGCTTTTAAACCTTATGAACTTAAAATTATAATAATTTAAAATCTTCAAAGGTAATATTTATATAATCTAAATTAATCTAAAAATAAAAGGAGGCTAAAATGACTGACTTATTAATGTTTTCAGGAACAGAGTGTACCCACTGTCATGAAATGTTGCCATTAGTCAAAAAACTAGAAAAAGAATTAAAAGTAAAAGTAAAAATCCTAGAAGTATGGCACAACGCAGAAAATGCTAAATTACTCCAGGAAAAAGATACAATAGGTTGTGGTGGAATCCCATTTTTTTATAATGAAAAAACAAAAAAAGCATTATGCGGTTCTGTTTCGTATGAAGAATTAAAAGCCTGGGCCCAAGGAAAGTAAAATGCTAAACACAATAAAAAAATTTGAGGTAAAATACTTGCAAGTTTTAGATGAAAAAGGAAAAATAGATAAAAAACTAAAACCAAAATTATCCAACAAGGATATTAAAAAGATGTATGAGTTTATGGTTCTAATAAGAATCTACGATGAAATTGCTTTAAAATTACAAAGGGCAGGCAGGCTAGGAACTTATCCGTCATTAAGGGGTCAAGAAGCAATTCACATTGGTTCAGCATTTCCATTAAAAGGAGAAGATTGGATAGTTCCAAGTTTTAGATCAGAAGGTGTTTTAATTTGTAAAGGGATTCCAATAGAAAGTATTTATGCAGTTTATGGTGGGGATGAAAGAGGATATTTAACAAATAAAAATATTGTCCCTTTTGCAATTCCTGTTGGCACTCAGATGATACATGCTTGTGGCATTGCTTATTCTTTAAAATTAAAAAAGAAAAAAGCAGCTGCAATTACATATTTTGGAGATGGAGGAACTTCAGAAGGGGATTTTCATGAAGCAATGAATTTCGCAGGCGTTTTCAAGTTGCCAGTTATTTTTATATGCCAGAATAATCAATGGGCAATCTCACTTCCAGTCTCAAAACAAACAGCATCAGAAACTCTAGCACAAAAAGCAGTTGCATATGGGTTTGAAGGCATAAAGGTAGATGGTAATGATATATTTGCAGTTTATCAGGCAACAAAAGAAGCCCTAGAAAAAGCAAGAAATGGAAAAGGACCCACTCTAATAGAATGCTTTACTTATAGAATGTCAGATCATACAACAGCAGATGATGCAACCAAATATAGATCTAAGGAAGAAGTTAAAAAATGGGAAAAGAAAGATCCAATTTTAAGATTAGAGACCTACATGCAAAAGAATAAAATTGCAAATCAAAAATACTTCTTGAAAGTAAAAGAAGAAGCAGAAAAGAAAGTAAATATAGCAGTTAAAAAATATGAATCAACACCAGAAGCACCCCCAGAAGATATTTTAAAATATGTTTACAAAGAATTCCCTTTTCCCGACCAATTAGAAGAATTAAAACTAAGAAAGGAGTTATTGAAATGATTAAAGCTTGGCCGCTGGAGTTGATAAGAACTCGCAGGAGGTTCTTATAATGATCTTAAATTTAGTAGAAGCAATAAACCTAGGATTAAAACAAGAAATGCAGAAAGATAAATCTATAATAATCCTAGGTGAAGATGTAGGTGTAGATGGTGGAGTTTTTAGAGTTACAGAGGGCTTATTAAAAAAATTTGGTCCAGAAAGAGTTCTTGATACCCCCTTAGCAGAATCAGGAATTATTGGAATGTCTATAGGAATGGCAATAACAGGATTAAAACCAGTAGCAGAATGTCAGTTTGAAGGTTTTATTTTACCCGCATTTGACCAATTAGTAAATCATGCAGCAAGAATAAGAAATAGATCAAGAGGAAGATTTTCTTGTCCTTTAGTTTTAAGATCCCCTTTTGGAGGAATGGTTAAAGCATTAGAGCATCATTCAGAATCCCCAGAAAGTTATTACACTCATACCCCTGGATTAAAAGTTGTTATTCCATCAACACCTTACGATGCTAAGGGCCTAATAGTTTCAGCCATAAGAGACCCTGATCCAGTTATATTTTTCGAACCAAAAAGAATCTATAGGGCTATAAAACAAGAAGTTCCAGAAAAAGAATATACAATACCAATAGGAAAAGCAAACATCAGAAAAGAAGGTAATGATTTAACATTAATTTCATGGGGTGCAATGGTAAGAGAATGTGAAAAAGCCTTAGAAAATATTAAAGCGAGCATAGAACTAATAGACTTAAGAACTATAAAACCATTAGATGTTGAAACAATAATAAACTCAGTTAAAAAAACAGGCAAGGTTGTAATAGTTCAGGAAGCACCAAAAACCCTAGGTTTAGCATCAGAAATAATCTCAATAATTAACGATAAGGCATTATTAAGCCTGGAAGCACCAATAGAAAGAATAACAGGTTTTGACACAATAGTCCCTTTAGCAAAACTAGAAAAATACTATAGCCCTAGTACAGAAAGAATAGTCTATGGAATAAATAAAGTTTTAAAGTACTAAAAAGTGATAGGAGTAATGAGCTTGGAAAATAAAATATGGAAGGTCATTAAATTATCGCAGTATGATAGCTACTTTAATGTTGCAATAGATGAAGCTTTATTAGACTTAATGAACCACAATACAAGACCAACATTAGTAACAACAGAATGGTTCCCAACAATATCCGTAGGCTACTCCCAAGACGTAAACAAAGATGTAGATTTAGAGGCTTGTAAAAAATATAATACAACCCTAGTAAGAAGAATCTCAGGAGGCCAAGCAGTATACTTAGATGAAGGTTATATAGTTTTTTCCTTAGTAGCACAAAAAGAATGTTTTCCAAAAGATTTATCCAAATTAAGAGAATCTGTTTGTAATGTTATAGTCGAAACACTAAAAGAAAATAAAATTCCTTGCAAATTCTATCCCCCAGATAATATAGTTACAGAAGAAAATGGAAATATAAGAACTATAGGGAATTCAGGTCAGAGGATTAGAAAAAATACAATTGCTTTGCACGGAAGTATAAGATATGATTTATTAAACTTTGAAAAAATGTTAGACATGTTAATGATTAATGGTAATAAATTAAATCCATTTACAAATGATATTAAAAAACATTTAGGTTACGTTAAAATGTACAATCAAGAAATAACAAAAGAAGAATTACAGGAAAAATTAATACAGAATTTAATAGAAAATTTTGGAAATGGTTATGTAAAAGGAAAATTTTCTTCACAAAAAGAATTCTTTGATATTAATTCTTTAGCAAATAGAAAGTACAGTACAAAAGAGTGGCTTTTCAATAGCGTTTCAAATCCAGAAACAAGAGGGGTTTGTTATTTCTATTTAAATGGAGAATGCATCATCCCAGAAATAGCACATTTACTGCCGTATAATAAACCCAGTGGCCTACAAGAAGCAACAATAGAGGTGAATAATGGTGTACGAATTTAGATTCCCTGATGTTGGAGAAGGAATTACAGAAGCAGAACTAATTAAATGGCTTGTTAAAGGGGGGGATAAAGTTAAAGAACATCAAGATATTGCTCAAATCGAAACTGATAAGGCAGTTGCAGAAATCCCAAGCCCTGCAACAGGAAAAGTTTTGAAACTATACTTTAAAGAAGGAGAAACAATTAAAGTTGGAGACATTATAATTACAATTGATGATGGAAAAAAAGAAGTTACAACTAATCTAAAAGAATTACATAAAAAATCAGTTGCAGTTGTTGGAGAATTAGAAGAAGCTAAAGAAGTAACAAAAGTAACAGCTATAACACCTAAAAAAGTTTCAGAAGGAATCCTAACAACTCCAAAAGTAAGAAATCTTGCAAATAAATTAAATGTTGATATAAATAAAATACAAGGTACAGGGCCAGAAGGAAGAATATTAGAAGAAGATATTTTAAATGCAGTTAAAGGAGTTCCACAAATAAAAAAAGCAATTACTGTTAAAAAGAAATATGATATGTGGGGTTATCTTGAAAGAATACCATTAAAAGGAATAAGAAAAACTATAGCAGAAAATATGATTAAGTCATTGCAAACTACAGCTCAAGTTACTGCAATGGATGACATTGACATTACAAGTTTATGGAATAAGAGAGAAAAAGAAAAATTAAATGCAGAAAAGAAAGGTATTAAATTGACATTGCTTCCATATATAATTAAAGCAGTTGTTGAAGGTCTAAAAAAACATCCATATTTAAACGCCTCTTTGGAAGAAGAAGAAATTATTTTAAAAAAATACTATAATATTGGTATAGCAATTGCAACAGAAGAAGGATTATTAGTACCAGTAATAAAAGGTGCAGATAAAAAAGATATTTATTCGATAGCGAAAGAATTACAAAATTTATCAGAAAAAGCAAAAAATAGAAAATTAGACTTAATGGATATGAAAGGTAGTTCATTTACAATAACAAACTATGGCAGCATTAATGGTACTTATGGAACTCCAATAATAAACCCGGGAGAAAGTGCAATCCTAGGATTAGGGAGGGCATTTGATAGAGTAGTTTTAATAAACAACAAACCAGAAAATAGAAAAATCTTGCCTATATCATTAACCTTCGATCATCAAGTTTTAGATGGAGCAGAAGCAGCGCAATTCTTAAAGACTATAAAAGAAATATTAGAAAATTATAAGTAATATTTAAATATCCTAAAAATACTAAATTAGCATGGAAAAAGAGGATATAGAGTTACTAACTAAAATAGCAACTTCCTATGCAACAATTATTGGCGTCGGAGGAGCAACTCTTTACTATATGAAACAAATTAGAGAAGTTAAAGGTTTTATATTAGTTGTTGTATTACTATTTTATCTATCCGGTTTGGTTTTTTTAATAAAACTGCTAAGGGGGTCAAAATTCAAATGGTAAGTGAAAGAGAAAAATTTTTAAAAAAAGATTGGTTATATTTTATAATTTGGCTTTTAATTATAATAATTTTCTTTTATTTGGTATTTATCAAACAATATAGCTAAAAAAGGTTAGAATGATAAACCTAGATAACTTTTTCAAACCAAAAAGCATTGCAATTATTGGTGCTTCAAGAAAAAAAGGTAAAGTCGGTAATGTTTTAGTAGAAAATTTATTGCATTCTAAATTCAAAGGAAAAATTTATCCAGTAAATCCAAAGGCAGATAAAATACTAAATCTAAAATGCTATAAATCAGTTCTAAGTATAAAAGAAAAAATAGACTTAGCGGTATTAGCAATCCCAGCAGAAATTGTTTTAAAAACAATCAAGGAATGCAATAAAAAAGAAATTAAAGATATTTTAATTATAACAGCGGGCTTCTCAGAAATAGGAAATACAAAATTAGAAAATGAATTAAAGCAGTACATTGAAAAAAATCAAATCAGGATGATAGGCCCAAATGTTTTAGGAATTTTAGATTCTCATACAAGATTAGATACAATATTTTTACCAAGAACAAGATTAAAAAGACCAGAAGCAGGTTGTATAAGTTTTGTTACTCAATCAGGAGCAGCAGGCTCAGCAGTTTTAGATTTAGCAACATTTGAAGGGCATAAATTTGCAAAATTCATAAGCTACGGCAATGCAACTACAATAGACGAAACAGATATTATAGAATATTTAGGTAATGACAAAGATACCAAGGTTATCTGTTTATACATAGAAGGTATCAAAAATGGAAGAAAATTCATGAAAATTTTAAAAGAAGTTACAAAGAAAAAACCAGTGATTGCGATTAAAGGAGGTATTTCAGAACAAGGCTCTAAAGCAACATTATCACACACAGGTTCTCTAGCTGGAGACTATAAAGTTTACTCAGGAGTCTTCAAACAATTAAATGTAGTTCAAGCTGAAAACCTAGAAGATATGTTAGATTATACTTATGTCTTTGAAAGAATGCTCAAACCAAAAGGAAATAGAGTACAAATAATTACAAATGGTGGAGGCTACGGGATTTTATCAGTAGATGCAATTTCAAAAACTAAAAATCTGCAGCTAGCCCAATTAACAGAAAAAACTAAAAATTATTTAAAAAAACAATTCCCAAAAACAGTTACAGTAAATAACCCAATAGATTTAGTTGGAGATGCAGACAATAAAAGATACGAACTAGCAATTAATACCTGTTTACAGGACAATAATGTAGATATAGTCCTACTAATAGTTTTATATCAAACACCATTATTAACATTTGAAATTACAGATTTAATAGCAAAAGAAATCCATAAATCAAAAAAACCAATAGTTATAGTTAGCACAGGTGGAGAGATAATAAACAAATTCAAAAAGGTTTTAGAAGAAAAAGGCATTGTTACATATACATTCCCACATGAAGCTGTAAAAGCTTTAAGCGCACTAGCTGAATATTATCTCTAATCTATTAAATATTTTAGATTTTTAAGTTTATTAATATCAATATCATACTTCTTCTCCAGAAACACTCCTTTAAATGAATCTATAAATTCTTTTCTATCCAATAGGCTAATTAAATTTTTTATATTTGATGCAACAATGTTTTTGTCACACTCCTTTAGAAATAATTTTATTTTACTAATGTCTGTATCTTTAATTAATGTTGCAATATCTCTAAAGTCAGTTAACCTCCCAGCCTGTAATTTCAAAGCAATTAATAATTCTTTAACAGGTATTTTTGCTATAATCTCTCTTTCCAGTCCTTTGATTTTATTTTTTACAGAATTTTCATTTATCTTTTCAAAGCTAATAGAAGAATTAGTTTGTCTTACACCCATGCCTCCAACAAGCAAGTCAATATAAATAGACAAATCATTTTTCTTTTCATATCTGATGAATACTGTAGAATACAAATTCTCAAGTTCCTTCGAGATAGTTTTCTTAAAGCCGTTTTGAGACAATAAATTTTCAAACTTTTGAACATCACCAGATCTTACCACAACATCAGCATCGACAGAAAATCTATGCTTAAAGGCAGAAACAGCATATCCGCCAACCAAAACAAAGTCAAGATTACTATCAATAAAACTCTGCAAAATTTCAAATATGTCATTTTCCCTTTTAATGAATTTTTCAAACATAATTAACCTCCTTGTATTTTACCTTAAAATTTTTATTATACATTTCCTCAATCATTTCTAAAGCAGGTTGAAAATTATAGATATACTTCTTCATGAATACTATTGTATCTTCAAAATTATCAACGGGAATATCATCCAAAAAAGAAACTTTAAAATCATCTAAAATCTCAATATTATAAAATACCCACTTCTTTTTATTTATTTTTAAGCCCAATTTCTTACAATACTCCAAGAAAGTATTACAATCACTTCTTTTTATTTTTATAAAGATAGGGTAGTAATCTTTTGACCTTGCGATATTGTATCCACCTTTTGTCCAAACATATACTGCATCAGTTTTTGTAAAACAATATTTTACCCCAAACAAACCTAAAACTGCATAATTAAAGCCTATGTCATGATTAAAATTTGATTTTATATAATTCAAGGTATTCCTATAAAATTTATTATCTTCTTTTAAATATAATTTTAATCCAACCTGTTTAAAGCAACCTAATTTAATCAATTCCTTAACCCATTTATAAGTCCAACCATAGCTCAAATTAATTCTTTTGGATATCGCATTAATAGAATCTACCTTCCTTGCGGCTATAACTATTTTCATTACATGCTCATTTAATATATCTATTTCCATAGTTATCATTATAGTGATAATTAGTATTTAAAGCTTTCTATAGATTATTTAACAGTAGTTTAAATAACCTAAGAAAGTTATATTAAAGAAAGTGACATCCTCCCCCAGCTAAAGCAGGGGGCTTCCAGCATCTATTGTCTTTGAAGACTCATTGCGTTTAGTTCCTGCTTCCATGATTCCACTTGCCTTTCCATTGCT
>Ga0209541_10016942_pt1 | contig 10722 bp, 8 predicted proteins | sample RifCSPlowO2_01_FD_184027 | JGI IMG/M metagenome (GOLD analysis project Ga0209541, IMG submission 184027) | Groundwater microbial communities from Rifle, Colorado - Rifle CSP2_plank lowO2_0.1 (SPAdes) (version 2) | ecosystem: Environmental > Aquatic > Deep subsurface > Groundwater | place: Rifle... | reverse complement strand
GTCCCATATAATGCAAATCCGTTTATCCGGGTACTGGTGTACCAGTTTTTCAAGCGCTTTGATAATTTCTTCCTGATTCTGCCAACTCAGTCTGTATAGCAGCTCTTTTCCTGTTTGTATGTTGAGCAGTCCCAGAAATGATTGTGCTTCCCGTTTTCGCTCAACTTGAATGATGGTCTTTCTTCCTTTGGGAAGCCATGCTCTCCTGATCTCTGTTTCCCATTGTATACGAGCCTCATCTGCTGCTAAGACCATCCAGTGTTTATCTTTCATGAGTGATTCTGTTTCTTCTGCAATCTCAAACATCCGTTTCTCTATCTGTTTTTCATCTCTGTGTATGTCAAATGTGCCGGGTGCATGGAATGAATAGTTATGTAGTTTGAATATGAGCCGGTATGATTCATCTGATTCATATTCAATACCAAACTCTGCATATATGTACTTTTTTAAGCTTGATATATCCCAGAACTCTTTTGGTATTCCATACGCTGATGGTGGTTTTGATAGAACATCTTTAATCTCTTTTTTCTGCTCACGGGTGAGCTTTGACGCGTTTTGATTATCAAGATATTTTGGGAACAAAGATGCGATTCTCTCTTTGCTAAATGCTTTGATCCAGGAACACACTGTTTGTTCTGATTGAAAAAGTATGTCTGCTATTTGTACCGGTGTGTATCCTTTGTAAAACAGTAACACGGTATGTGCTCGAGGTTGCACACCTTCACATACAGGCTTTTTGTAGTGTTTTGAAATGAGAAATTCTTCTTCTTTAGTTAATGTTATACCGGGCAGCATGTATTCATGCTATCAGAAACCTATAGTTTTCTCCAGTTTGTTTTTGGACTGCTATACCAATTAACAGAACCCGTCCACTATAGCCTTTCTTATGTGTTATGATCGTGGTTACTACTTCCTCTACCTCTTCTTGCGTGACGTTGTGTTTATTAATATGCTTAGCGTTCCACTCGTCCCAGACTATTTGCTCTATTTTAATCTCGGTCATATTGTATTACGTTTGTATTACGTTTGTCAATGTTGGTAAAAATTCCCCTATCAACATGGGCAAAAACCATCTTAGTAGATTGAAGAACAATATCGCGGAAAATATTGCTTATTGATTCATTTAACATGCTTGATGGTGATTATACAAGATGTTGATAGAGTAGAGTCCACTGCTCAGGAGATAATTCACTCGGTCTCGCGTTGCACGCGGTGGTTTGTACGGCCATCGTATGCAAATATTTATAAGTTCTTTTTATCTTTTCCATTAAAATCATCCTCTGTCCTTTGCAAAGAAACTCAGTTGGTCTTTGTTGTCTTTATCATTGTTTAATCGTCTAAAAACCTTTTTATCTATCAATTTTTCTATATCTGTCTGCCCTTTATGTTTCGAGAATTCTTCTCTTAATGCTCCGAAGTATAAAATCTTCCAATTATCTTGAGAAAATCTTTCTGAAAACATTGGAGATTTTAGTTTCTGCAATAGTTGTGTTTCTCGTTCCTCCGGGAGAACTAAAAACTTCGGCACAGAGGGCTCAACATTTGAGCCGCGCTGAAGCCCGCTGGTCATAGAGGTGGTTGATTCAACTTCAAATAAAACCGCTATGCTTTTATCCTTAATCCAGATAAGATCAATATCTTCTACAGTATCGGGATTTTGAATGCTTGTAAGCGCCTTAATATTGTTAAATGTTAAATACTGTCCAAGTTTCCCGCTTCTATTCGGTAGCGCAGTAATTTCATGACTTTGTTCATTTTTACCTACCCAAATTTTAAACCCATGAGAATTTCCTATCTCAGCAAGGAAGGCGATCATAGTCGTATGTTCTTTTTCAATCTCATTGGTTCGAAAATTTGGTTTAATTAACCAATAACCACCGGAGACTGGACGCGCATAGGCTTTAAGCGCATCAACGATACTCATACTGTCTGAAGTTAAAGAATTAGGAAATTCTGTACTGACTGCATCCCACATTTCAGTAAAAGTAACTCTCCCTCTTTGTTGCAGTTTCCGAAGAACCGTTTGCTCCACTCTTTCCGTTAAGGGAATTTTTTCTATATGGGGAACTAAAGAAGTATCGTTGAACCACCATAATTTTCCTTCAGCTCCTCCAATCTTTGCGTCTATAAGTTTAAATTCATCTCCAATATTTTTTTCAAGAACCGTCTTCACATCCAATCCTGTATTTAATTCCGAAAAATAACCAAGTCTGGCAAGCTCCGGATCAACAGTATTGATGATAATTGTGTACGGAGTAGGCTCGCCGCGCTCTGCAATAACGCGGATTGCTGTTTCTACTACGATTTTTTCAAATCTTACTTCATCTATTGCTGTTGGTTTTACTGCTCCTTCACCAATTTGCGGTTTATAAAACCTAAGGTAAAAATCACCTTGTGCGGAACCAAATGGTTGTAACATTGATTTAGCTGATGATTGTCCAAGGGGTTGATGATGAATTTTTTGATATTCGAAGCCGGCAAAAACACCGGCATAAGTAGTAGCGTTTCTTACTTTGAATGTCGGGTTATGAAAGGTAACAGTCAAATACGCATCTGGTTTAAGAACTCGGTACATGTCTTGAAAACTACGGGAAAGAAGTGAATGATAGACTGTAAAATCCTTATCCTGCTTTTCATTCCGGATTACTTCATCAGATGCAATTTTCTCTAAATATCCTTCATCTTTTTTAAGCCAAGTTATCCATAGATAGGCGAGTTCTCCGTATTGAATCGATGCATCGTATGGTGGATCGGTAAAGATATAATCAACACACCCCTTTTCTCCGTACGTTTTAGACATCTCACCCATTAGATCAAAACAGGAACCATTATAAATAAAAACGTCAGCTTCACCCTTAATGACTTCGTCGTAAGAAGAAGCAAAACGTACATGCTCAAAGTATTTATTTGATTCTCCTTTAGCTTTTATAAGTCCTTGATGCCCATTGATAGAGCTTTCAAATTTTTCCCAGACATTTTGTTCCATAAACATTGGAGCAAACCAATAACTGTGTTGTGTCCAGGTTGAGCTGAATGATGTCTGATGACTTCCTTTTGTTGGGCTAATAGCCGGTAATAAAGTAGAACATAAATGTACAACTGAAGTAAAAGCTATCTTAAGGAAATCTCGTAAATCACGATTTTTCTCTTCTTCTATTGCTTCCATTAACCAAGCGAGTGCCTGCAAATTTCTTTTTGTAAATAACTCATCAATAGACTCATATTTTTCTTTTTTCATGAATGGACGACCGTTTGTATGATAGAGTTTTTGTTTGGGATACCATCCTTGAATTTCTCCTTTATCGATTTCTTTAATAAGATTTAAATCAGTAGTATTCGGCGGGGTATTTTTTTCTCTTCGATCTCCACACCTTGAACAAGAGGAGTATCGGACTTCAATACATTTTCTTTTAATCGGGCTGTCTTTATCGCTTCTTTCCTGTACCCAAATAGCACAGGTTAGAGGAAATTCATGTCCACACTTTCGGCACTTAGTCTTATAAAGAGACAAAATTTTATTTTTGACCTTGTCTTCAACCCTTTTATACGCCTCGTGAAGTTTTGTCAGTGAAACCGGTTTTATTGTTAGTCTGATAATCTCCGTTGATACCGGCAAAATATCGCAAACAATCGCTCTTCTTCCCTGTTTTAGTGCTTCAAATGCCGCTACTCCGCTTCCGGCAAAAGGATCAAAAGTTACACCATTAGGCAAACAGTAAGTTTTGATAAATTCAGCAACCACATTCCAGGTTTTACGGGACCAAAACTTATGCCAGTTATACATTGGAGTGTGAGCCTTCGGAGGAATTTGACGATTCAGTTGGTCTATTTTGGGTTTATGAATTTTTGGAATTTTTGTATCAAATTCATCTGGCATATTTATTCCTTTTCAAGATGTTTTACTATTCTTCGTGCCACTTCAAAAACAGCGGCAATTTGTGTAGCTTTAACCTCTTTTAATCCCTTTATCCTCATCAATTCTTTTAATGAAATACCCATTAATTTTGGTAGTGTACCGTATTTGTCTAGAATCTGTTGGGCGATTTGTTCTGCTGTTTTTCCGCTACTTCCAGAGCCTAAAATAATTGCTAAAAGTTCCGTTTCGCTGCATGTTGATGAACCGGCACGCCGTAACTTTCCACCAGGATGCTTCCAATTAATATTGTTTTCTACTTTTAATTTATCCCCTTTATTTATTACTTGTCTTTTCACTTTTAATGTTCTTTTAAAGAACTTTACCCTTGCATATAGTTTACCGATAAAAAGGTTTCTTAACAAGCGCTTAAGTCCTGAAATATACTACAGATTGTTTGTTATATTGACTTTCTCTTTTTGTTGCACACGACGGTTTGTGCGACCGCCATATGCAAGTCATATGTCAAAGAATGTTACTGTTCAACATGCTCTTCTACTTCTACGGCTGTTGAGTCGGGCATGTGACTTTTCTCCACTCCGTTCTCTACAAAGAACTTCCTTGTAGACTCGATAGTTTCCCTGAAAAACGAATCGGGGAACCGACACTTACGGTAGATTTTTCCATCATCTCCTACTACGAAGTCCTGCTTATCACCTTGAATAATACTCCTTTCGGTCATCATCATCACCTCCTCCGACTAACGTAACGCCGCTGTGCGATAACTGATTGGCATGTCATGTTTCGTTGCGCACGGTGTATTGTGCGAGCATCGTATGTAAGAACTGTTAAGTTCCCACGTTATTCGAATTTATTTCTGAAGGGACAGGTTTATTTGGGTTATCAGGTTGATTTACGCTCAAACTATCATTGCTCACCCCCAAAGAAAATATCCGTATATCTCCGTGCTTCGTTGAAAAAAGGCTCGGGAACTCGGTGAATTCGATAACCCTTGACATCTAGAGTTTCTGCCCCTTTCTCCTGCTTTATTTCGGAGGACTTTAATTTCTCACCCATTGTATGTCACCCCTTTTCAATTCCTGTTATACATGATGGCTTGTGCGACCACCGTAGGCAGCTCTTTAAAAAAGTTTACCACGATGATCGGTACTTTGATACAATTACTCTATGAGAAAGCTTAAGATTGCACTCGTCCACGACTTTTTGAAAGAGTACGGCGGCGCGGAACGGGTCGTCGAGGCGCTCCACGACATCTGGCCCGAGGCGCCGATCTATACGAGTTTCGTAGATTATACATCGCTCGGTCCCCACGCAGAGAGAATCAAAACGTGGCAGATTGTTGAATCTCCTTTTGGCAGTTCGTGGATCATGAAAAAGTTCCATTCGCCACTGCGGTTTCTTGCTCCTCTTGTTTGGGAAAAATTTGACTTCTCTGATTTTGACGTCGTTATTTCATCATCCGGCTGGTATATTTCCCGCGGCATCAAAACAATCAAACCGACCGTTCATATATGCTACCTTCATCATCCCCCGCGGCATCTCTACGGGTACCCGACCGCGGTTGAGTGGCAGAAATACTGGCCGGTGCGCCTATACGCGGGCATCGTGAATCATTATCTGCGCATGTACGACTATAATGCCGCGCAGTGCGTTGATTACTTTATTGCAAATTCAAACGAAACGAAGAGAAGAATTGAGAAATTCTACCGACGTGATAGTACGGTGATTTACCCGCCCGCCTCGCAAGTCGACCATCGGGAGACGTTGCGGACAGTCCCGCCGGTGGATTTGAAGTTAGAAGTTGGAAATTCGAACGTGGAAAATGAAGTGAGAAAAAAGAAATTAGATAATCGACCTTTAAACATCCAACCGCAACATCAACGTTCTAACCTCGAACTTCCAACTTCTTATTACTTGGTCGTTTCCCGCCTCGCGCGGGCAAAACATATAGATTTAGCGATTAAGGCGTGTCAGGAATTGGGTGAACCGTTAGTCATCGTAGGAAAAGGAAGGGATAAAGAATATCTGACGTCAATCGCAAGTAGTCAACAATCAAAAGTAACATTCCTTGGTGAAGTCGCGGATGAAGATTTGCCTTTTATTTACCATAACGCTCGGGCGCTCGTATTTCCCGCGGAAGATGAGGAATTCGGCATTGTTCCGGTTGAGGCTATGGGCTACGGCATTCCGGTGATCGCCTACCGCAGTGGTGGCGTAATCGAGACCGTCATTGAGGGAACAACAGGCGTATTCTTTGATGAGTTAACCGTTGCATCGGTGGGAAATGCTATAAAGTACTTCGATAAATCGATTTATCGAAGTGATGCTGTATTAAAGAGTGTTAGAAGCGCGTGTAAAAAACAGGCATCAAATTTTTCAAAAGAGAGGTTTGAGAAAGAGATAAGAGAGTATATAGGAAGCCTCGTGTAAATAATTAACCTTGCTCGTTACCACGATAAAGGCAAGATAACGTTGCTTGTATAGTATCCGGAGAATCAGGAAAATTTCTGCTGTTGTCAAAACACCAATTGCACCGGGCTAAAAAGGCTTCCATAACCTGTGTTTCCTCGGGATGACTTCTCTTCCTTCTCTCAAGTGTCCTGTGCTGCCCGGTATTGTCGGCGTATTTATTCTCACACACCGTACAATTCAAATCTAAATATTGTGCAAAGTCAAAATCTACCGGTACAACTCTGTTTTCATTGCCCACGTCTATATTATATCAAACTATATCAATTGAAAAAGCGCCTTACAAGATTATAAGAAGGTTAATTCACGTACTTCAAGGCACTTTGAATTTACCGGGGATTCACCGTCCACTCTATCATATAATTTTCTACCTGGATATTCTTCACATTTTTTAGCTGCGTTATGGCCTCGGCCTTCAGTTGCTCTACGTCGTCCTCTGCTTTTGGATACAGTAAGCCGATAAATACTTTCTTATCCAGATCAAAATAGACAAAATATGCATCCGTTTGCAAGGGAAGGTTATATATCCATGGATATACCGCCTTGACGGCCCGTTCTGAATCGGCAAAGGCTTCAGCCGATACGATGCGGTGGGTCGCGTTTATTCGGATTGGGTATTGTCGGAAATATACTAGTTTGGCGTCGGCGATGGCGTAAGAAGAAAGGTTGGATTCGGCGTGACCGTCACGACGGGAAATGTTCGCAGTTGGATCGTTTTTACCTCGTCAGCCGGCGCAGGTGCTGCGGTCACCGGTATTACCTCGCCGGTTTGCGTACTGTATTGAATAGGCAGATTATCAGGACCGTACGCAACTTGAACATTTGTCCCGAGGAGTGCCTGCGCGACCATGGAAACCAGAAAAAATATCAAGCTCATGTTTTCAGTATGTCATCTATTGAATTTTCAGTTATCGCTGCCTTTTCTTCTTTTTCCGTCGGCAGTTCAGATGCCTCGATTGGTTGAGGGGTAAATACGTATGTCGCCTTGCGGCCGGCGCGCGCAGATTCAGCATCGTTCCAGTCAACAAATGATTGTTCAACGCCTTCACCGAGGTTTAAGGTATACGTTCCGACGTCACAGCGGGGATGTTCTGCGCTTTCACCTTCGGCAATTTCCCAGTTCACTTCTCCTTTGCAGAAATCATCCGGCGGGGCTGCGGGTACGGTGACATTCTGGTCTTCTGTTTCCTCGCGTTCTTTCTCTGGTTTTTCTTCCTTGACCGGCTCCTGTTCAGATAACGCTTCATCCAGAGTTGACATCGCAGCCTTATCTTCCTGCTCTGTACCGTTTTCTTCATCTTTCTGCTTCTGTGCAGTAAACGAGTTTATGTTCTCCTCCCTCACTTCCTCGGTAACCGGAACTTTGACCAATTCTTCTTCTTTTGCGGCGGCAACGCGTACGAGTTCATCTTTAACGAGCTTTGCTGCTTCGAGTTTTGCTTTTATATATGTCAGCGTTTCAAGATCGCTAAAGCCTCCCAGGAGTAAAAACGGCAGGAGGGTGGATACGCGCTCCATACCTTTCTGGCGATCTTTGGCAGAGGGGGAGGTAAGGAGGTTCATCGTATTGGTCAGTTGTAAAATATCTGTATCTACCCAGTCGTCTCGTGATTTGACATTTTCTGAAACCGGAATTTCGGATTCGCGATAATGATTCATCCACATATGGCGGACTTCTTCATATTCTTCGAGCGTGACGGGTGATTCGGGAACCGGACCTTCTCCCGCTTTGGGCATGCCGGCGACCGGGATGGCGCCGAGGACGGCACTCACTCGTTCTTTCGGTATACCCACACGGTCCGATATCATCGTAATGCGCTCCTCTTCTGACCGTTCCGTCTGCGGTACGGTCTTCAGCACCGTTTCCACGGTTTCACGTTCAATGCCCGTTTGTTGGCTCACGGTGGCAATGACTGATTCGGTAAACATCTGGGAAACCGGTGTGCCGGATGGTACGGCCTGCATGATGGTTTTCACCTGTTCGGGATTAATGGTGGTTTGTTGAGAGATCAGTTGTACATGTTCGTCGACTGAACGGGCAGTATCAGGAATAACAGAAATGATTTGTTCAATCGTCTCCCGGGTTACGTTGGTTTTTTCAGCAATCTGCTGGATGACTGCGGGAGTCAGTTCCGCTATGGCGGTGGTTTCTTTGGTACGAATTTCGCTTGCGGTTAATTCAAGAACACGGCTGACCGTTTCTGTCGTGGTATTGGTCTTTTCGGCGATATAGGAGAGTTTTTCCTCTTGGGTACGTTCGGTGGAAGAAACGGTCTGTAATACCGATTGGATGCGGCTGCTGTCGATATGTGTTTTTTCGGCAACAGCGCTAACGGTTGCCGGTGCAGCAATAGTCAGTGGCGTAACATTGACAGGCAAGGCCTCAATGATTGTTTTGACCTGTTCCACGGGCACAGCCAGCTTCTCGGAAATCAGCTGATTTTTCTCTTCCTTTGTCCGCTCGGTCGTTCGCGCCGTTTCAATAATTAATGTAACGGTTTGTTCAGATATCGAGGCTTTTTCTGCAATGGCAGCAACGACCGGAGCCGGCAATGCGGGCAATGCGGTAGTCAGGGACAGGAGTGCTGTCGGAGCGCTCATCAGCACCGCTTGTATCTGCTGCTGCGGCATGCTTAGCTTTTCAGAAAGCATTTCAACGCGCTCTTCCATCGTGCGTTCGGTCTGCGGTACGGTTTTTAAGACCTGCTCTACCGTACTGCTTTCCAGTTGAGTCTTTTCCGCAACCGCACTGATGACCGAAGTGGATGAAATATTCGTCATATCCGTACCGGCAGGAACTGCTTCCATGATGGTTTTGACCTGATCACGGCTGACCGCGGTGTGTTCCGCAATGTAGGTGATGCGTTCGTCCTTCGTCCTCATTGTTTGTGAGGCATTTTGCAAAACACTGCGAACGGTTTCTGATGTGAGCTTGGTTTGGGTGGAGATGGTATTGGTTATCGTGTCGGAGGTGAGGGTTTCTTTCGATGAAACTTCGTCATGGAAGCGTAATACTTCCATAACTTTTTCTTTCTCGATGCCCATCTCCTGGGCAATCTGTGTCACTTGCTCTTCGCGCGTGCGTTCGGTGGTCCGTTCTGTCACGGCCGCGGTTGATATGATATGTTCAACCACGTCGGGCGCAACTTTTGTTTTCTCTGCTACTTGTGAAATGGTAGTCGTGTTGACTTGATCAAGCGCAATGTCTGCCGGTACAGCGCTCAAAACTGCTTTAATTTGCTGTTGTGAGGCGCTCATCTTCTCTGTCACCATCTCCACCCGCTCCTCCATGGTGCGCTCGGTTGTCTTTGCTGTTTTAAGGATTTGTTCTACTTTTTCCCGTTCGACGCTGGTGGCCTGTGAGACGTTGTTGATAACTTCTGTTGAAGATATTCTTTCAAGGCTCGTCTCTTTCGGTACTGCCGCCAATACTTGTTGTACCTCTTCACGGGAAAAAGAGAGCTCTTTAGATATCATCTCAACCCGTTCTGCCGTACTGCGCTGGGTAGTCTGCGCGGATGAAAGGATCTGCTCTACTTTTTCCCGCTCGACGTTGGTTGCCTGTGAGACGTTGTTGATAACTTCTGTTGAAGTAACGCGTTCCATCGATGTTTCTTTCGGAACAGCGGCAAGCACCTGCTGTACCTGTTCACGGGAGGCGGTGAGACGGTCAGAAACCATGGTAATTTGTTGTTCACTTGCCCGTTCCATGACGCGTTCGCTCACGCGTTCTGTTTCTGCGGCTGTAGAGAGGATACGTTCTACGGTTTCCTCCGACGTATTCGTCTCTTTGGCAATTTGCTGTACTGTCGAAGAACTGATACGCTCCAGAGACGTTGCTTTGGGGATGGCGGCAAGCACTGCCTGAATCTTTTGCTGCGGGACGGTTACCTGTTGCGTAATCATATCAACCCGCTCCTCGATGCTGCGTTCGGTTGTCTTTGCTGTTTTAAGGATTTGTTCTACCTTTTCCCGTTCAACGTTGGTCGTCTCCGAGACGCTGTTGACGACTTCTGTTGACGTGATGCGTTCCGCACTCGTTTCTTTCGGTACGGCAGCCAACACTGTCCTGACCTGTTCCTGTGAGAGGTTGGTTCTTTCGGTAACGATGGCTACCCGCTCCTCCATGCTGCGTTCGGTTGATGCAGCGCTTGAGAGGATCTGCTGCACCTTTTCCCGCTCAATATCGGTTGATTGAGAGACCATATTAACAATCTCTGTTGAAGCGATGCGCTCAAGAGAAGTCTCCTTGGGAACGGCAGAGAGCACCTGCTGTACCTGTTCACGGGAGGCGGTGAGACGGTCAGAAACCATGGTAATTTGTTGTTCACTTGCCCGTTCCATGACGCGTTCGCTCACGCGTTCTGTTTCTGCGGCTG
>Ga0209541_10016940_pt1 | contig 10723 bp, 10 predicted proteins | sample RifCSPlowO2_01_FD_184027 | JGI IMG/M metagenome (GOLD analysis project Ga0209541, IMG submission 184027) | Groundwater microbial communities from Rifle, Colorado - Rifle CSP2_plank lowO2_0.1 (SPAdes) (version 2) | ecosystem: Environmental > Aquatic > Deep subsurface > Groundwater | place... | reverse complement strand
CGAGCACGCAACTGAATTGGCGATCTCCAGCACTAACTGTTAGTGCTGGATGGAGTGATAGTGCTAACTCTAAATTGCACTCGGTTTGGTCAATACGTCATGACCCTCGATGGCCTCGGTAATGCACACTGTCAGAGTACAGCAATGCATGAGCAGGCTCGAGCGGAACAAGAGAAAGGTGTGTTTCGCATTAGTTTTTAGCCACTAGCCAATAGGGTATAGGGCGTTTTTGCCGTGCTAGAAATAGTTTTTTATTTGCGCAGGACGTAGGACATCGCGTAGTCGGAGCCCTTAAAGAAAGTTTTTGCGAAGTCGGCCGCCGCGCGCGGGCTGTAGCACTTGCAGGAGAAGATATCGAGATAGGTAGTGTTGGTCTGATTGGCAAAGTGCGCCGATATGCAGGAAGTTTCTATGAGTTGCACCATCGAAAAGCCCGCCACCTTTTCGTCTTCGCCGAAGTTGACCACCTGGCACTCGCCGAAGCGCTTCATGTCGATGCGGACGCACAGCTCCTCGACAAAACGCTTGATGGCGTCGGCATCGCGGATGAGCGCCGGGTCGCATCCGTGCAGGTCGATAGAGGTAAGCAGGCCCCATGCACCGGAGTCTTTATATTCTGTAACAATTGCGTCGTCGGCCCGTACTGCGTCGAGAGCGTCGCTACGATAGACCTCTCGAAGTGGAGTTGTTTCCATTTATTTTATACATGTGTAATTAACTGTTTATAGATTTTAATAATAGTGCCTGTGTGCAGGAGCGCAAGGGTTTTTTGGCCCAAAAGCACAAATGTGTGGATAACTTTTTTCGCGGTTTTTGGGCTGGAAAAGAAAGATTTCGTCTGTTATAGTTTGCGCATCGCGCGGTTAGCTCAGTTGGTAGAGCATTCGACTGATACTCGAAAGGTCCTAGGTTCGATCCCTAGACCGCGCACCAGGGGCACGTGGCGTAATTGGTAGCCGCGCACGCCTCAGAAGCGTGTGTCGAAAGACATGGGAGTTCGACTCTCCCCGTGCCCACTCGAAAGGCTCGTGGCAGGCCACCTAATCAGGTATAGAAAGTATTTTAGACGGGCTCGTGTGCCCGCTTATGATGCGTACTTGCTTGGCAGCGCGTTTGTAGTGCGCGGCAACCAGCTCGACAATGCGCCGGTTGGCCATGTTGCGCTCGGCCGGCTCGCGGACCGAAATTTTAAAATGCCCCGCCGACACCTCCTCCGCGGTTTCTTTTTTAGAGCCGGCGATAACCCGTACTTTAATGTACATAAGGAAACTTTTCTTCCGCGAGCGCCGGAATAGATTTGATGAGTCCGCCCAACTCACCGGAAGTAAGCAGGAGCACGCAGTCGCCGGAGTGCAGTTCATCTCCGATAGTGTTAATCGCTGCGCCCGGATCTGTGATTGCAACAGCGTCAACACCGCTTGCCTGCACACGCGACACTATTTCCTCCTGCGTCAGTTGCGCATGCGTTGTGGCGCCCTGCGAAGCGGGTTCGTAGATGTACACTTTGTCCGCTCCGGCAAACACATCGTCATACCGGTAGAGCGCCGCGTAGTTGCGCCAGGTAAAAGTATGCGGCTCAAAGACCACCACAAGCCTGCGCCCGGGGAAGTGGAGCTTCATTGCCTCCATCGCGCTGCGCGCTTTTTCGTAACTGGAGCCGAAGCCCTCCAGTACCGGTATTGTCGAATGCGGCGTCAATAGCTCCATACGACGCTTTACGCCCGCAAAGCTCGCTACGCCAGACGCGAGCTCTTGCGCGGTCAGCAGCCTCTTCTCGAGCAGGAGGGCGCTCACTGCAACAATGTTTTCTATATTATGCGCGCCGAGTAACTCAGTCGTAACTGCCGTAATTTTGGCGGCGTTGTTCATAAGGTCAAACGTGGTAACCAGACCGTACTTGATATTTTGCGGATACCACTGCGCGCCCTGCGTCATGCCGTAGGTGGCCGTTGTACCGGCAAAGTTTTTAGAAAGAGCAAACGCGTGCTCCTCTCCTGCATTAACCGCGAGTAATCCGTCTTTAGGGAGCAGTGCAATAAGTTTTTTAAACGGCGCGAGGTACTCCTCGTGCGTCGGGTACACGTTGACGTGGTCGTGCGTCGCCGAGGTCAACAGCACACTGCGCGCGTTATAGCGCAAAAACTTTGAGGTTGCGTCCCAGTTGGCCGACGGGTACTCGTCGCCCTCCAGCACAAAGACGCTCCCGCCGCCTTTGTGGGCGTGCGCGGCAAATCCTTTTGTTATCTCGCCGATAAAGTAGCTCGGATCTTTGCCCGCCTGTGTTAAACACCACGCCAAAAGCGCGGTACAGGTGGACTTGCCGTAACTGCCTGCAACAACAATATTGTCGGTTTTTGCGGTCAGGTCATGCAGTACCTCCGGGAACGAAACTATTTTTTTATCGCTTGCAAACGCGGCCGCGACCTCCTCGTTGCTGTCGGCGACCAGTTTGGCGTTTTTGCCGATGACTATCATATCCGCGTCGGCGGGAATATTTTCTTTCTTATAACCGTTCGCAAAAGAGACACCCGCCTTTGCCAGGTAGTCGCTTACCGGCGGATAAAAGCCCTCGTCCGAGCCACTTATCTGCCAGCCCGCCTCACGCAGAAGCAGAGCCACAGCGGACATGCCTTTGCCGGCTATGCCTATAAAATGAGCCTTCTGTATCATTCGTTCCACTTTAACAAAGAAAAAAGCCGCCGTCTTGGTAGACGGCGGCGGTGTTACGCGTAGAGCGTAACAAGCACGAGGTTGCGCGGGTCTTTGCCGTGCGGTCCGCGGGTAACGTACCACATCGGGTTGCCCTCTGTATCAACGGCGTTTGGTGTTGATACCCCGTGCATGTGCTCAGGCGGTATGCCAAGTTCGGCATACTGTCTGCGGATCAGGTTGCCGAGATGGATCCGTCCAAGACGCCTGGTTTCTTCTTTTCTCCATCCGACGATGCACTCTTCGCCGTAGTTGGCGGCAATATATTCGCAGACGCGTTTGTTATTGTCGCCGCCGTCAGGGTAGTCCCATTGGTGCACATAGTGCAACGGGTCGATAGGGAAGACGTACCCGGCCTGTATACCGGAGGCATCCTTCGGTAAAAGGCGCATCGACTCCCGCATGCGGTCAACAACACTCCTGCGCGTCCGGCTTTTTTGTTTGACGAGCACGTGTTGGCGATCGATGAGGCAATTGAGTCCCATGTGCGCGACAAGCAGCCTGTTTGGCTTTTTCGGGTCGAACATCCACCCGACAGGGCAGCCGCCGACCGTGATCGCGAACGTCTCGCCCGGCGCAAGCGCGATGATGTCAGCCGAGGCGCCGCGCAGGAGGACGACCCGCTTGCCGTTGTGCTCGAACGGGATGTGCACCCGCAGGTCGTTGATAGCGCACATTTCCGTTTCGAAGGCAGGCCTCGGCGCGAGCAGCTCTTTGATGCCGAGCGACGAGGCGACCTCCGGCAAGAGCTTGGCGCTTAGCAGATCACTCTTCCCGTCCTCAAACTTTTGGAACGGGCGGAAGCTCCAGTCGACATTGTCGTTGCTGTAGTAGTGCCGGCCGAAGCCGGTAATGCGAATTTTGCCCTTGCAGTAGGACAAGTCGACCATCGAGCCGTTAGCCCCCGGAAACCAGGAGGCCGCAGCGCTTGGTTTGTGGCGTATTGCGCCGTACATGGAAACCTCCTTGCGGGTTGGAACTGTGTCTGGACAAAAAATAACAGACTTTTCTTAATTAGTCAAAAGTGCTACTGTTGCACTCATGACAGGCAAACTCTCAGTGGTGGCGACGCCGATAGGCAATCTCGAGGATATTACCCTGCGTGCTTTGCGCATACTAAAAGAGGCAGATTTTGTCGCGTGCGAAGATACGCGCAACACGCGCAAACTGCTCGCCCATTTTGATATTCATACGCCGGCGGTCAGCGACTCCAAAGTGCTGGGGTTACTCGCGCAGGGCAGCCATGTTGCGCTTGTTTCGGACGCGGGGACTCCGGGCGTTTCAGACCCGGGGTTGGAGTTGGTGTCGCGCGCGCGCGAGGCCGGCGCAAAAATCGAAACTATACCGGGCGCCTCGGCGCTGGCCGCCGCGCTGGCTATCGCGGGCCTGCGCGTGCCGTCGTTTACTTTTTACGCGTTTCTTCCGCAAAAGAAAGGCAGAGAAAAATTGTTTAAAGAGATGGCGGATAATGAACGTTCCAGTATTTTTTATGAGTCACCGCACCGGATTATCAAGGCTTTAGAGTCGCTCAAAAAGGTCGCGCCGGAGCGCCGGGTCGGACTGTACAGGGAGCTCACCAAGATATACGAGGAGGCAATTATCGGTACCCCGCAAGAGCTTTTGAGCATATTGGAGGCCGAACCGGTCAAACAAAAGGGGGAATTTGTGGTAATCTTAGAGTAATGTCAAAAGAAACGATGGTCATAGTGTTGGGGCTCTCCGTTATCGTAATCCGTACCACCTTGGGCGTGCCCGGCAGCTGGCAGACATTCCTTTTTATCATTACCGGAGCCGCGCTCGCGGTCATCGGGTTTCTTTTGCGCGGCGAGGCGCTCGGCCGCGCGCGCAACAGCGGCGTGCAATACTCCAAAAAATCCTCCTACTCTTTTGTAGAGAACCTGCCGGACACGCAGGCAGGCGGCACTACCCCTGTACATGAGCATAAAGAAGGCATCACTTCCCTTAACTAGCTTCGGCGCGCGGATTCTGCTCGTTGCGGCAGGAGCCGCCGCCGCGGGAGCGTTTTTTGTTTTGCCGGAGTTTTTTTCCATTTCGTATTTAAGCGAGGTGACATCGACCCCGTTTGGTACAAAGCCGTCGCCGCAGCTCGACAAAGTTGATTACGATATGCGCTTACTTGCGCTTGCGCATATCGCTACCTCCAGCCCGTGGTATGAGGCGTATATGCAAGGCACCACTACCCCGGTTGAGCAAGCTGCAAGTTCAACGGGGCAGGCCGCCTCCCGCAAACCTCTTTGGCCGGTTTGGGAGTTACCTTATCCGAACCACGGCGCGCTTCTGCCGTTTAACCGCGTCGTCGCGTATTACGGCAATTTTTATTCCAAACAAATGGGCGTGCTCGGCGAGTATTCCGAGGATGTCGTGTTGCAAAAGTTGCGGGCGGAGGTCGCGGCGTGGGAGGCGGCCGACCCGGCAACGCCGATTGTGCCGGCGATAGAATATATTGATGTTACCGCGCAGGGCAGTGCCGGCAAAGACGGCAAGTACCGCCTGCGCATGCCGGATACGCAGGTTGATAAAGCGATAGCGATGGCGAAAAAAATCGACGGCATCGTGATACTCGATATACAAGTCGGGCTATCGACTGTGCAGGAGGAAATGCCGCTTCTCGACAAATATTGGGCGATGCCGCAGGTACATCTGGCGCTCGACCCGGAGTTTGCGATGCATAACGGCACGCCGCCGGGGCGCGTTATCGGCACCATGAGTGCGGAGGACATAAATTGGGCGGCGCAGTATCTCGCAAAAATAGTGCGCGACAATAATCTTCCGCCGAAGATTCTGGTGGTACATCGCTTTACCGAGGAGATGGTAACCGGCCACAAGCGCATCACACCTCTGCCGGAAGTGCAGATAGTCATGCAGATGGACGGCTGGGGATTCCCCGCCAAGAAAATCAATACATATAACGTGGTCGTGTATCCAGAGCCGGTGCAGTTTGCGGGGCTGAAACTCTTTTACAAAAACGACCTCAAGCAGGAGCCGAGCCGCCTGCTGACTCCGCAGGAAATCCTGCGCCTGACCCCGAGCCCCATCTTTATCCAGTATCAATAGTTGACAGGTGATACACTTTTGATACACTAGAGTATATGGTAACTACTAAACAAAGAGTAAACATAAGTGTTCCCAGAGATACTTTGAAAAGAATAAAATTGCTTGCAAAACGCGACGAAGAGCCCGTGGCGACCAAGGTCATGAGTCTGGTGGAAGATGCTCTCGAGTTGGAGGAAGACCGTTTTTTGAGTGAGATAGCTGACGAGCGGCTAAAAAACCACAAAGGTCGTTGGCTTTCGCATGAGGAAGTATGGCGCAAGATAAAGCGTACTCGCTAAAATATCATAGACTCACTTTTGATGATCTTGCAAGGCTAGACTCTTTCTGGCAAGACGAAGTACAAGCGGCAATTGAGAATAAGTCACTTACTGCGCCCGAGATTTTTGGTAAGCCGCTGCGGCAGTCGCTCAAGGGTTGCCGGTCACTCCGGGTGGGTGACTACCGTGTCGTATTTAGGATTGACGGAAAAACAATCAATGTTCTTGCTATAACCCACCGTTCTTCAAAATACAAAGGGGTAGAGAAAAGAATATAGAGCTATACTAAATAGAAATGCAGGAAAACCCAGACCAAATAACCTATTTTGCAGCCACCAACTCCCGCGGCAAGGAGGCGCCTTTTGGCATACGCAACGAGGACCGCGCAAGGCACATGTACATCATCGGCAAGACCGGCATGGGCAAGTCGACCATGTTGGAGAACATGGCGATACAAGACATCCGCAACGGCGAGGGCATGGCCTTTATAGACCCGCACGGCAGTACCGCCGACCGTATCATGGAGTATGTGCCGGCGCACCGGATTAAAGATGTCGTCTATTTTGCGCCGTTCGACCTGGACTATCCGCTTGCCTTTAACATCATGGAGGACGTCGGCTATGACAAGCGCCACCTGGTTGTCTCGGGCCTGCTCTCCGCGTTCCGCAAAATTTGGGTAGACGCCTGGTCCGCGCGCATGGAGTACATACTCTCCAACACGCTGATGGCGCTCTTGGAGTACGAGGGCGCGACACTGCTGGATGTCAACCGCATGCTCATCAACAAGGCGTTCCGCAAAAAGGTGGTGGAAAAGATTACCGACCCTATCGTCAAAAGTTTTTGGGTGGAGGAGTTCGCCAATTATACCGACCGCTACACGCAGGACGCGACACCAGCAATACAAAACAAGGTCGGGCAGTTTACGAGCAACCCGCTGATACGCAACATTGTCGGCCAGCCCAAATCCTCCTTTGACTTCCGCAGGCTGATGGACGAAAAAAAGATAGTCATCATCAACCTCTCCAAGGGCCGCGTCGGCGAGGTCAACACCAACTTGCTGGGCTCGATGATAGTCACAAAAATTTATCTTGCGGCGATGTCGCGCGCCGACGTGCCCGCCGAAGTGATGAAAAACCTCCCGCCGTTTTATTTGTACGTGGACGAGTTCCAAAACTTCGCCAACGAGAGCTTTTCCGACATACTCTCCGAGGCGCGCAAATACAAGCTCCGCCTGATTATCGCGCACCAGTATGTCGAGCAGATGGAGGAGGAGGTGCGCGACGCCGTCTTCGGCAACGTCGGCACGACGGTGGCGTTCCGCGTCGGGCCGTTTGACGCGGAGACGCTGGAAACTATTTTTGCGCCGCAGTTTGAGGCGACCGACTTGGTCAACCTCGGATTTGCGCAGATATACCTGACGCTGATGATACGCGGCGTCGGGTCGCCGCCGTTTAGCGCGACCACTCTGCCGCCGTTTGACCCGCCGCCCGAGCGGCATGTCGACGAGGTTATATCGGCGTCGCGCGCCACCTACGGCAAGGCGCGTGTACAGGTGGAAAAGGTGATAGACGAGTGGCAAAACAGCGATCCTATCGTGCCTGAACCCCCAAAGCCAAAAAGGGATTATAAGGTTGCTGCAAAACCTATCGCGCCACCACCTCCTGTGGTGCATATTGAACCTAAAAAGGAAGAAAGTCCTATGCCTCCGCCGGAGAATCGGTTGCCGCCGGTAATTCCAAAACCAAAACCGCCACAACCCCAAAAGCCTCCACTCGACGGCCCCAAGAGCCTGCGTGAGGCGCTCGCGCACGTGACCAACGTCAAGAGTCCGCCGCCGCCCACACCGGGGCTTAAAGAAGCTTTGCAAAATGTAGCGCCTAAAAAAGATGACCTTTCGCCTGAGACCATCCGTCAGATGTTGGATGTCGATGAACCAAAAAACACACACTAATTTTTTTATTTCGTTTTTATTGTTGGCGGTTTTTGCGTGCGCCCTGCCGGCGTATGCCGATGAGTTAATAAATATAAATACTGCCGGTCTTGCAGAGCTTGAGACGCTCCCCGGAGTCGGTCCTTCGGTCGCCCAAAGCATCATCGATAACCGCCCATACGCCGCTATCGAGGAAGTAAGCAAAGCAAGCGGGATAGGAGAACCCGGCTCCAGCTCGTATGAAAAAATAAAAAACCTGATAACCGTCGGCGGTGTTGTTACGCAAACAGCTGCGACAAGTAGCACACAAACACAAACGCAGTCTCAAAATCAGGCCGCCGGCGCCGGACCGCCGGCGCTTACCGTGCTTATCACGGTCGACGGACGGGTCACGGCCGGCGCCGGCTCCTACTTTTCCGCGGTCGCCTATGGCGCGCAGGGCGAGCCTATTCTAAGTAACACGCGCTTTATATGGAACTTCGGCGATGGCGCTGTTTCCGAAGGTGCACGAGTATTTCATACATACGCATATCCGGGCCGCTACGCGGTGTCGGTTACCGCCGCGTACAACTACTCGTCCGCTATGAGCCGCACGGCGGTGGACGCGATTGCGGCGGCGGTTTCGCTTGCCGCCGAGGGCGACGGCTCGCTCCTTATCCGCAACCTGTCGGGGGGCGATTTGAATATCGGCCTGTGGTCGTTAAGCGACGCCGGAAAGCAGTTTGTCGTTCCTGAAGACACGCTGGTGCTTGCCGGCGAGGGCGTGCGTTTTGCTTCCGTTGTTACAGGTCTTAGTGGGACGCGTTCCGCCGTGTTGTTGTACCCGAACGGCGCGCCGGCGGCCGCGGCTACGGTGTCCGCGGACTCTCCTCTGCGCGGCGAGCGTGTCGGCGCCGTTGTTGCGCGCACCGCAAGCACTGCGCAAAAACAAGCGGGAGAGGTTTTGGGCTCCAGTACCTCCGCACCGGCTCCGGCAGACAGCGGGACACCGTCGCCGCTGGTACTTTCCGCCGGAGCGCTGGTTGTCTTGCTTGCCGGCGGAGCGGCCGGCGCGCGCTATATCCAGTCCGGCGCGCTTACTAAGAAAGAAACTTCGCTTACGGCGGAAGAGTTTGATATGGTTGATTGAAATGAATACGGATTGGAATATACGCGGCAAAACCGTATTTATCACCGGCGCCACCGACGGCATCGGCAAGGAAGCCGCTTTGCGGCTCGCGAAGCTCGGCGCGCGTATTGTCTTTACGTCCCGAAGCAAAGAAAAGGCCGAGAAGCTCAAAACCTCTATCGCGCAGGCGGGAGGGGCTAAGGCCGAGTACTTTTTGTGCGACCTGTCGTCGCTCGCGTCGGTCAAAGAGTGCGCCCTAGAATTTTTAAAGACGCACGACTCTATGCATGTTCTCATAAACAACGCGGGTGTTATGCCTGCGCGCAGACAAGAGTCGAAGGACGGAACAGAGCTCAATATGGCGGTCAATTATTTTGCGCCCGTCCTTCTTACCGAACTGCTGCTGCCGCTCCTGCGCCGCTCGGCTCCCGCGCGCATAATAAACGTGTCTTCGACTCTGCATAAGGAAGGGGAGATTGATCCCGGTAACTTGCGCGGCGCGGGGCCGTACGATAAGTACCGCGCATACGCGTCGTCAAAACTGGGGATTGTTTTGTATACGCTCCGGCTGCGCGGACTGCTCGCGGGGAGCGGCGTCGCCGCCGTTGCGGTGCATCCGGGGTGGATAAAGACAAAGCTCGCGATCGGCGTGCTCGGCGGGAGCGGCCTTGCCGCGCGGATACTGCTGCCGCTGACGATGATGCATCCGCCCGCGTACGGCGCGGAGCCGCTCGTGCGGCTCGCCACGCAGAAAGAGCCGCCCCGAGGCCTTTACTTTGAGCGCGACGCAGAAGCAAAACCATCGCCCAAGACGGAAGATACCGCGCTTGCGGCGCGGCTGTGGGACAGCACTGTGGGAATTATCTCCCCGTATCTATAGCTCTATGGGAGCGTTTTTTTCGAGCTGAGCCATGTACGCCTGATACGTGCGCTCAAGCGCGTCTTGCATAGACACGCGGGGTTTCCAATCGAGGTCCTGCTTGGTGTTTTCAATATACGGAGTGCGGTTCTGCACGTCCTGATACCCGTCGCCGTAATGGTTCTGCGAAGAGATGTCGACGATTTTTACTTTGTGCGCCTGCTCTTTAAAGTGCGGGTAGGACGGAGCGAGCGCGAGCAGCATCTCGGCAAGCTCGCGTATGGAGTGGTTGTTTTGAGGATTACCGATATTGTATATTTTGCTCGAAGCGATGCCGTTTTTGTTCTCAATAATTTTTATGAGGGCGTCCATGCTGTCGTCGATGTGCGTAAAGGAGCGCCGCTGAACGCCGCCGTCTACCAGAAGGATATCTTCGCCGCGCAAGATATTGCCGAGGAACTTGGTGATGACGCGCGCCTGCCCCGCCTCAAGACTGTCGAGCCCGACGCCTATCCAGTTGAAGGGGCGGAAAAGGGTAAAGTCGAGTCCGCGGTCGCGGCCGTATGCCCAAATGAGGCGGTCCATCAGCTGTTTGCTGGTGGAGTATATCCAGCGGATTTTACTGGTGGGCCCCACCACAAACGTGGAGTTGTCCGGGTGGAACTCGGAGTCCGGGCTCATGCCGTACACCTCGGATGTCGAGGGGAAAATGACCCGCTTTTTATGAGTAACGCAGTGGCGCACGATAGGCAGGTTTGCCTCGAAGTCCAGTTCGAAAACGCGCA
>Ga0209541_10016938_pt1 | contig 10724 bp, 16 predicted proteins | sample RifCSPlowO2_01_FD_184027 | JGI IMG/M metagenome (GOLD analysis project Ga0209541, IMG submission 184027) | Groundwater microbial communities from Rifle, Colorado - Rifle CSP2_plank lowO2_0.1 (SPAdes) (version 2) | ecosystem: Environmental > Aquatic > Deep subsurface > Groundwater | place... | reverse complement strand
AGGTATATTGTGCGACACGTATCTAATTAATCAAAAGACCACTTCTCTATCACCAGATTAGTTATTTATACAATCATTTAAATTTTTAACTTGAGCATTGTATGCAACAACTTTAACTTTTATCTCACCCAATATAGAATTATAAATTTTTATTGAATTATTGTATTTATCCACCAATTCATTATAATTTTTTGTCTCCAATTTATTTTTGCCATAATTATCAATTATACTTTTTTGCTCTACTATACTAGCTTCCATATCTGCCAAATTTTGTTGCATTGTCTCTATTTCTTTTTTAAGATTTTCATCCACAAATCCACAAGCTGACCTAGGTAATCCAAAATGCTGAACAGCATACAATATATTCCCACCATTTTCTGTGGTGAACTCTATAGACACGCCAATCTCAGTAAACTTTGTATTCAATATATTTGCTCTGTGACCAGGACTATCCATCCATGCTTGTACTAACTCTTTGCTTGTTGCAAAATTTCCTTTTGCTAGATTTTCACCTACAGTAGCGTATTGATACCCTGTTAGTTTTACTAGATCAGAAACACTTTTTCCAGAGGGTGATATGTGTTCAAAATAATTATTTTTTATCATATCCTCCACTTTTATTTTTGCAGAATTATTTAGTTTTATATTAACTGTATATGGGATTAATCCTCTTGTTGTTCTTTCTATATTTACAAATTTAACAACTTCATCTTGATATACATTTAATTGAACAATAGGAATATCTTTTTTCTCAATATGCAACAATGGTCCCGGTAATATGTTTTTGGGTATATTTACTCCAAGAATAGGGATAGTGTTCTCATCACCCGATACAGGAGGATTAGAGTTTTCTGTTTTAGTATTAGATACTATATTTGATAGAAATTTAACAACATCATCTTTAACAACCCAGATGGATGCAAGTACAAAAACTATTATAAATATGTTTTTTAAAAGTTGCATGAGCTTGATTTTTTATACCCTGCTTTTTCTGCTTCTATTGTAGTAGAAAAATATATTTTATTAGCTTCAGATAAAGTCTTTACTCCAGAACAAGATAGTGCATAATAATTTTTACCCCTACTTGATGCTACATACTTCATACCAGTAGATACAGTAGACCCAACAGATGCAGTTAAAAGATTTTTATCTAAATTTTTTGTAGCATACATAGGTACATTTTGCCCAGCTGGCACCAAAAGCCCAGCTTGAGCTATTTGTGGATCATATTCTATGGCTATTGGCTCCCTATTATCTTGTACTGACATCCTACCTAATCCAAACGAAGCACAAGAAGCTAGGACAATCAACAAAATAATATATATATCCCTAGCCACAGGACTCCCCGAAAAGTCCTTGATTTTTTGCTTGCTTTCGGTTATACTCATCATATAGTAATTATATTACATTTTAACCAATATGGCACATAGAAAAGCAGGCGGTAGCGCCAAAAACTTAAAAGACTCAAATCCTAAGTACCTCGGTACTAAGCTTTATGACGGTCAAAAGGCTCAGATAGGGTCTGTCATCGTTCGACAACGGGGGACAAAGATTATGGCCGGCAAGAGTGTAGGAGTAGGCAAAGACCATACACTGTTTGCTTTAGCGGACGGAACAGTCAAGTTCTCCTCAGCTCGCAAGACAGGATTCAACGGCAAGTCAGTAGTCAAAAAGGTAGTAAACGTCATCTAAGCAAAAGCCCCGAATTCGGGGCTTTTGCTATTCCCTATTAAATATTTGACATACATAATCTAAAATGCTATTATATAAATAAATTTATCGTTGTACCTAAAAAATAAAAATATGAAAAAAATAATTATTTTGCTCGCATTTATATGCTTGAGCTTCGCCGTAAATACATTTGCTCAAACTGGATGGTATATAGAAACCACCAAATTCGACAAATATGTACCAGACCCTACTGGAACAGTTAATATGCAATTTAGATACAATAAGGTAGGAAGTATATCATTAGATTATGAAAGAACCGTGGAAAATACAGTAACTATAACCATTTATGATTATGATGCTGTAGGAAATCCTATAAATACAGTAAATCTGTATTTACACAAAGATACCGACAATAACTATCAAAATAGATATATTGTTGACAAAATAAGACACAGGGTATTTGAATATGATGTGGCAGACAACTTAATAAAACGAATTGAGACAAAAAGTCTTGATGAAAAAAAGTTTGCAGAAACTGTCCAAAAAATTATGGACCGGTTAGACCAAAAATAATTAGTATTACATTTAGTACGCCTCCAAAATATGAGTGATATTTTGGAGGCGTTTTTTTATTTATATTTTCACCACCACCAATTTAAATTCCGCCTTCTTCCCTTTGATAGAGACTTGGATCATACTATCCCCCACTTCTTTGATGTGTTTTGGGAGGATGATGAATTCTTCAGAGATGGAGACTTTTTGTTTTAGGAGTGCTTCTACTATTTCCTTTGTGCCGATACTGGAGAATAGGTGACCTTTTTCATTAGCATTGGCTGATATGGTGACTTCTATATCTTTGATTTGAGATAGGTTTTTTAACAAAAGGTCGTCCTGGACTTCCCTCTCTACTCTGATTGTATCCATGCGCTTCTGGATCTCTAATAGTGCCTTTGGGGTCGCTAGAGTAGCCAGCTTCTTTGGAAAAAGAAAGTTATTAGCATAACCCTCATTTACCTCTTTTACTTCGTCTTTTTTGGCTTTGCCCTTTATGGTTTCTAGATATATTACTTTCATATTTTAATTCTATCTTATCTTTGTATCATTATTTATTCAAAATTTCAACCGCTTTGTCCATCTGTGTATCCTTTTTGGTTTTATCATAATCCTTTGGTAATTTAACCTCATAATCTGGCTTCAAACCTTGTTCTGATATCGAAACTCCTTTTGGGGTTAGCCACTTTGCGACAGTAACCTTTAGATATGTCTCTGGTGTGACTTGCACAAGCTCTTGCACAGAACCCTTTCCAAAGCTCTGTATACCAACAAGTTTGGCCACACCATGCTCACTAAGTGCTCCAGCTAGTATCTCTGACGCGGAAGCAGAACCACTATCTATCAATATCACCATTTTTAAATTACTTTTTGCAAAAACATTGTATCCTGTACTTTTGTATATTGTCGGGTTTTTACTACCATCATCTTCTACTACAACTGTTTTATCTTTTGGTAAAAACCAACTAGCCATATCTATCGCTGATTCCAAATATCCACCAGGATTACCACGCAAATCTAATACTAATTTAGTAGAACCAGAATTTGCGAACTCCTGCAATGCTTCACGAAATAATTGTGTTGACGTAGCAGAAAAATTGTATAGACTAATCACAAAAATACCATCATCTCTTTTTTTTGTATCTATTGTCGGTATAGCTATAATATCCCGAATAAGAGAAATTTCTCTTGTACTTTTTTCCCCTTCTCTAAATATAGTAAGCACAACTTTTGTGCCTTTTTCTCCTCTCATAAGACGAATAGCTTTATCTATAGAAAGATCATTTGTAGAAATAGAATCTATTTTTAATATTTTATCACCGGATTTCATTCCACCTTTGTATGCTGGTGTATCTTTGAGTGGAGCGATGACAGTCAATATTTTGTCTTTCATCCCAACCTCCATACCAAGACCACTAAATTCACCTGATACACTTTCAGAAAATGATTTTGCTTCTTCTGGTGGAAAAAAGACGGTATATGGGTCATTGATTGAAGAAGCAAGGCCAGATATAGAACCCCAAACTTTATCTTGGTCTGTTATTTTTTTTACGAAAATACTTTTTTCATTCAATATATTCCAAGCTTTCCAAAATGGTTCAAAGTCTGTTTGAGGTATGATTTCATTTCCTTTATTAAACATCGTTGTAACTTTTTCTACGGCTGGTCTATGAGTATAATCCCATCTTATGCCCATATAAAAAACACCTAACAAAATAGTAACGGTTGCAAGTATTAACCCAAAAATTCTTAACCCTTTATTCATATAAATATATTATCATAATTGTTTCTCATAACCACTATCTGTATAAGTATTTGCTGGATCCCAGATCATCCATGAATCAAGTCCAACACTATATACAGCTTTGATCTCTGCCTTAATTAAATCACCAGTATAAACGGCTCCCATATTAAAATCTTGAAGCCACGGACGAAGTTTCAATGGGTTCTCGCCGATAGCTTTGGCTTTTATCACAGCTCCCTCCATAGCTTTCTGTATAACCTCATATGGCCTTGTAGCAGGATTTTTGTATCCATTCCACCCGGGTGGATAATGTGATGGGTAAACCATAGGAGCAACATAATCAAAGTTTTTCAAAGCTGTTTCTAGAACTTGACCTATCCCTAAGTCATCACTGTTTGTAGTAGTCATACCAAAAACATCAGCAGAAATCTTTTCCCCATCTGAACCAAAATTACTACGGATATATTCAAAAAAACTAGCCATCACTTCTGTTTTTATTTTACCTTCACTGATAGGATAATAAATATCTTTCATATTGCCATCACTCGGGAAACGAATATAATCAAAATTTAATTCATCAAATCCTTGAGCATATGCCTCTTTTCCGATAGCAACAGTATAATCCCAAACTTCTTTTGATCCTGCATCAAGCCAATGAATTCCTTTTTTGTCTGACCATAAAATATTTTTATTACTTGCTTTTTTTACTCCAAATTCTGGATGTTTTTTTACAAATTGTGGGTCTTGAAATACAGCAATTCTTGCTATTATATATATTCCCTTATCGTGAAGCTCTTGTATTAATGACGGCAAATCCGTAATCCTTCTTTCTACAGAACCCTCATCTTTTAATTTTTGGTCATATACTTCAAAAGAAATCCTACCAGTTGAGTCTTTTACATCTATCACCACAGAATTAATCTCACTGTCATCAACAAGTTTTAAAATTTTATTTTTAAATGATGCTGTTCCTGCAACCCAACTAGATATATATACGGCTTTGACTTGATTTGGTGTTTGTATGTGTGAAATCATAGGCGGAACGACAACAGAAATTGACTCTGGCATATCTACTTTTGTATTTAATATTTGATTTGTTTTACTATTTTCTGTTCCAGAATATTTTACTTTATTAATAATTGAAAATAAAAAAAAGAAAAACGTTGCAACAACGATAATTAAAAGAACAAATAAAATTTTATTTTTGTTAGTTTGTATCATTAAGATTATCCTTAAATGGATTTGAATTAGAATGTTTTGGTTGTGTAGTTATCTTTTTTCTTAATGTATAGGAAATATATACCAAAAATATACCACTAATTAAAAATAGTATTTTTCTCCAGAAATTTGAAAAACCCAAAAAAGGCAAAATAGCAACCCATATACCCAATAAAAAAATTGCTCTTTGTTTAGACATTATACAATTATACCTTTTTCAAATTTTTGGAGCAACAGCCAAGACAAACTCCCCTCTGACCTTATCTGTATGCTCGGCAAAGAATGTCATAACTTCAAGTGGTGTTCCAGAGACAAAATCTTCAAATATCTTTGTGATCTCCCTTGCCACTACTACTATTCTATTTGGCTCCAAATGCTCCACAAGAGACACTAGAGACTTTTCGATCCTATGAGGGGATTCATAAAATACTACCGTCCTTTCAGACTCTGATATTTCTTTAAAAAGTGTTTCTCTTCCTTTTTTATGTGGCAAAAAACCAAGGAAAAGAAAATCTGAAGATGGAAGTCCGCTTGCTGATAACATTGCTACAACAGCACTAGGACCAGGTATTGGTATGACTTGAACTTGATTGCCAAATTTTTCTTTAACCATAGATACAAGTATTGAACCTGGGTCAGAAATAGTGGGTGTACCTGCGTCAGAAACCAAAGCCAAATCTTTGCCATCTTCCAACATTTCAAATATTTTTTCTAGCTTTCCTATTTTGCTATGTGCATGATAGCTCATAGTGTGTGTACCTATCGCGTAATGCGACAAAAGTTTACGGGTCATCCGCGTATCTTCACAAAGGACACTATCACATTCTTTAAGAATACGAACAGCACGAAATGTGATGTCTTCCAAGTTACCTATTGGTGTCGCGATGATATAAAGTTTAGACATTTTATTTCTTTAAAATACAAGACACGCATCTGCATCCAAAAGGTTTTATAAATTCATTGAAATATTCTTTACCATAATCATAACAAAGTTCCTCACCCTCTTTGATGTTCTTTTTTGCTTCTATAAATACTTGATGTTTTTTTATTTCTGGTTCACAATTACCATTTTTACAAGCATGATTGATATATCTAGCAATATTTGATCGGTCTTTGCCGTCTATTGTCCATCTATTATTTATTTCAAAAAGATATTTGCCATTCAAAAGGTCTTGGTCTTTATTATTTAACATCTTGCCAATATATTCTATTACAACTTCTCCTTTTTTTATATCCCTATTAGCAAACAATCCTAGTCCAGATATACCCTTTTTTATTTTATAACTTACATTTTTATTTTCTTTTTTCATTTTATTTTCTATATTTTTTAGACTTCCATTTATCTGCTATCTTGACCATCGTCAGACTCCTCTCTAGTTCTGATTCAAAGTGTTCAAAGTCCGCCACTTTTTCCTTTATCTTTGAAAGCTCTTCCGCGCGGGCTTTTGCTTTCACAATAGCTTCGTCGGAAATTTCAGAGACGTGTTCTGCAAAATCCGCAAGCACCGCGACCTCTCCTCCAGCATCATTTTGTTTTACCTCAATAAATCCTCCTACTACTGCAAATGGTATGTGTTCCCCTCCTCTAATAGCAACTACATCACCTGATTTGAGCGCAGATATTAAAGAAACATGGCCAGGCAAAACAGTAATCTCGCCTTCTGTTGTAGGCAAAGTGACACTATCCACATCTTCTTCGAGGACTATTCTTTCTGGGGTTACAATTTTTAGTTTGAGTCTTTTCATTTTTATATCGCTCCCTTCATATAAAACTCCTGCTCTGGTTTATCGTCATGCTTGCCATCAAGTATCTCGCGGAATGAGCGGATCGTATCTTCCAATTTCACATATTCCCCTGCACGACCAGTAAATTGTTCAGCGACGAAGAACGGCTGTGAAAGAAATTTCTGGATCTTTCTAGCACGAGCGACGAGTTCTTTGTCTTCTGCGGACAATTCTTCCATACCCAGGATTGCAATGATGTCCTGCAAGTCCTTGTAGCGCTGAAGTACGCGCTGAACTTCACGAGCAACTTCATAGTGCTCTTTTCCAACGATAAACGGATCGAGAATTGTTGATGATGAATCAAGCGGATCAACGGCCGGATAAATACCGAGCTCAGAAAGCGAACGGTTTAGCACGACAGTCGAGTCAAGGTGCGCGAAAGTCGTCGCCGGAGCTGGGTCTGTCATGTCGTCTGCTGGCACATACACTGCTTGCACGGAAGTCACGGAACCTTTGTCTGTTGAAGTTATTCGTTCTTGCAAATTTCCCATTTCTGATGCGAGAGTCGGCTGGTAACCCACGGCGGACGGAATTCGCCCGAGGAGGGCTGATACTTCGGATCCTGCTTGAGTAAATCGGAAAATGTTGTCGATAAAAAGAAGCACATCTTTACCTTCTTCGTCACGGAAATATTCCGCCATCGTTAGCCCCGAAAGAGCCACGCGAGCACGAGCACCTGGCGGTTCATTCATTTGTCCAAAGACCATCGCGAGTTTGTCGATAACGCCGGAGTCTTTCATTTCGTGGTAAAGGTCGTTTCCTTCACGAGTTCTTTCTCCAACTCCAGCAAAAACAGAAACTCCTCCGTGACCTTTCGCAATGTTATTGATGAGCTCCTGAATGACAACAGTCTTTCCAACTCCTGCACCTCCGAAGAGTCCCACCTTTCCACCTTTGAGCACAGGACAGATGAGGTCGATGACTTTGATACCTGTTTCGAGAATTTCAACTTTCGTCGCTTGACTGGTAAACGCTGGTGGCTTTCGGTGAATTGGAAGTCGGGACTTTGTCTGCGCTTCCGGCTGACCATCTACCGCTTGTCCGAGGACATTGAAAATGCGTCCGAGGGTCTCCTTGCCAACCGGCACGGAAATAGGAGCGCCAGTGTCAACTGCGTCCATTCCGCGAGCCATCCCATCTGTCGTATCCATAGAGATCGCGCGGATCGTATTTCCGCCTAGGTGATACTGCGTCTCAAGCACGACTGTCTTGCCTTCCATTTTTACCTCAATAGCATTGTAAACTTCCGGAATATGTCCATCTGCAAATTCGATATCCACCACCGGCCCTATAATTGATTTTATTTTTCCTTTCATAATAATTTTTAATTTATTTTATAATGCTAATTACTTAAAATATTTTATTCCTCACTTTCTAATCTTTTTCTACGCTCGTCCAATGTCTCACCTTCGTATATCCAATAAGCTGTTCCCTGTACTCCATAATCATAACCTAAAATTTTTCTAGCAGAATCAGAAAGACTTGTTATTTCACCATTAAATTCAATTAACTTATTATCTACTACTTTTGCTTTTATATTTTCATCTCTACTAAAAATTATTTCTGCTCCGATTGGAATATTTGCCATTTTAAAATTAAACTTTGCTCTTATCTCTGCCCTAGCTTCATTTAATGCTTTCTGGTCTTCTTGTGTTTCAACAAAATCTTTCTTTGGTGTAATGTTTTCTATTTCAGCTAATTTTAATGCAGAAACAATTCGTTCTGGTGAAATCTTAAAAAACTCCCTTTTGGGATTTACTCGATTATTATCAAAAGCATCATGTAGTTGATGTTCAACAAAAGAAGAATCTTTTACTGTGCAAGCATAAAAACAAGTAAAAGGAAGCGGGACACTTGTAGAACCACTTAATTCTCTAATTCTTTGTTCAAGACTTGTTGAAGTTTTGCCTATTTTTATATAACCCGGCATTGCTTCATTTGTAAGAATATAAATAATATTTTCCATAATTTTTGTAATTTGATAATGTTTAAATAATTTTTTAACTCACACTTGCCATTCCGGCAGATATTTCAGATATTTCCTGAGTGATGGCTGACTGGCGGGCTTTGTTGAAGACCAATGTCAGGTCGTCAATCATCTCCCCTGCGGCCTCTGAAGCGTTCTTCATCGCGACCATTCGGCTCGATTGCTCGCTCGCGAGCGACTCAAGAAGCATTTGAAATATTTGCATTCTGGCTAATTTTTCGACCAAAATCGGCATCAGGACATCATATCCCGGCTCAAAAAGATACTCAGAGGAAACTTGTGACTCCGCTAGGTCTGACCTAGCGGAAGTATGTGCTATCTCATCTTTATGATTTGCCATATGCCCATGATCTATCTCCTCCATCGCCTTTAAAGATACAGGTAAAAGTCGGCGCATATGTGGCTTTTGCAAAAGTGCCGAGACAAAGTCAGTGTGTGCCAGATACACCCTGTCCACCTCTTTATTTTTAAACATCTCCATCACTATGTCCGCTATTGGCATAATATCACGAAGTGTCACATTATCCGATATTTCAGAAAATGAAGCTACAATATTTTGTCCGATTCTTCTTAACATCCCTTCGCCCTTTTTACCAACTGTGATAAATGAAATAGTCCTACCACTCTTTTCTTCTAATTTTATAAACTTGATAACCTCTCTCATAATCTGTGCATTATATGCTCCACAAAGTCCTCTGTTTGAAGTTATCAATACTACGAGGAGCTTTTGCTTTGGACGCATTTCTAGAAGTGGATGAGAAAACTCAGTTTTTATCTGAGACAAAGACTGCAAAACTTCCCATGAATACCCTGCATATGGGCGCGAAGCCAGCGTCGCATTGATGGCGCGTTTCATCTTCGAAGCCGCCACGAGTTCCATCGCTTTGGTGATCTTCTTCGTATTTTTGATCGATTTGATTCGACGTTTTAGTTCTTTTCCGACAGCCATAAAGGTGGGGTTTTAATTAAATCCTTTTTTAAAATCGTTAATTGATTGTTTTAATTCTGCTTCGCCGTCGTCTTCCAACATTTTATTCATTATTTGCTTCACTATCCATTTTCTGTACCTCAGGGTGGTTGCCTATATATCTTTCTATTGCTTTTTTGAGTTCTGGTAAACGATTTTCAACGACATCCCAAACAACTTTTAAATCAACACCAAAATAGTCGTGTACGACCTTATGTCTCGTGCCAACGACATCTTTCCATGGAATTTCTGGCATTTCATTTGTTGTTTCTTTTGGTAAAAATCCGCTCGCTTCACCAATGATTATTATTTGATATGCGACAGCAGAAAGTAACATGTCATCTAGGTCAAGATCTGCTTGTCTACGCCCAAGCGTAAATTTTTCAATCTTTAAAATTGCGTCTCTGATATGCAATATGAACATTTCCGGTTCTGGCTTTTTCATATGGAATAAATCTGTCTAATATCTGATAAAACCCTATTTCGAATATACTTGCTTATACTTTGTTTAGTGCAGACATCCACTTCTCTACCTAAAGAATATTTTAAAGAATCTTGCACATCTACAAGATCAAAAAGGGAAAAAACTGAATTTGGGTCAACCTCTATCAGTATATCCACATCGCTTTTTTCCGTCTGTTCACCTCGAGCAAAGGAGCCAAAAATACCTGCGGAAATAATAGGGTATTTCTTCAATATAGGACTTATTTTTTGTTTTATTATATCTAATTCGGACATATTTTTATATTAGCATAATTTAACTAATTTTGCGATTTTTCATGAACTGGGGTACAAACTAT
>Ga0209541_10016933_pt1 | contig 10726 bp, 4 predicted proteins | sample RifCSPlowO2_01_FD_184027 | JGI IMG/M metagenome (GOLD analysis project Ga0209541, IMG submission 184027) | Groundwater microbial communities from Rifle, Colorado - Rifle CSP2_plank lowO2_0.1 (SPAdes) (version 2) | ecosystem: Environmental > Aquatic > Deep subsurface > Groundwater | place: Rifle... | reverse complement strand
GGCTTCACGCTCTTGTGCTTCAGCTCAGAGTAAGCCAGCGATTTCTGAGCATGCTCAAGAACTGCACGCTGTGGACTCATTTGAAATTGAAGAATTTCTAATGTGCTCAGAAATCTAAAAATTCTTTGAATTTTTAGGTCATAAAAAATCCTTTGGATTTTTTATAAATCTCAGATTTCTGACATTAGTCCGTAGTTCTTGACAGATTGGAAATAATACAAATATTTTTAAATTGTGTGATATTCAACTTTAAACCATGAACCGAAAACAAACCTTAATAAAAGCGTTTCAGCGCGGCCATCTGCTAAGCTTAAGAAATCCTATGTACAGACAGTGGATTCAGAAGTTCATTGTTGATGAGATAAAAGGGGATATAGGAAAAGGGGATATAACAAGCAGTTCTATCCTGAAAGAGAACAGAAATGTAAAGGCAATTATAATAGTACAGGAAAATGGCATTGTTGCAGGAATTGATGAAACAAGGTTTCTTTTGGAAAGCTATGGAATAAAAGTAAGCAAGAGCGTTAAAGACGGCGCAGCAATCAGAAACAATGATGTTATAATGGAGATTGAAGGAAAGGAAAAGAATATCTTAAAAACAGATAGGTCTGCACTGGACTTGCTGCAGAGAATGTCCGGCATTGCCACGCTAACCTACAGCCTGATAAAGAAGACAAGAAACAAGATAGGAATCGCGCCAACAAGAAAAACCCAGTGGCGCTATCTAGACAAAAAAGCTACGTACCTGGGCAAAGGGCTTACGCACAGGCTTGCCCTGTGGGAGTCAATTCTCATAAAAGACAACCATTTAACTGCTATAAGAAAAGAGGGCATCAGGGATTATGTAAGCGAATCGATAAAAAGGGCATGGAAAAAGAGGAAAAATGGGAATTTTATTGAAATTGAAGTGACAAACAGCAAAGAGGCGCTGGAAGCTGCCAAGACATTTAAGGAGTTAAAAGCAAAGCAGAATAATATCCCATGCTTAGTCATGCTTGATAACATAAATCCAGTAAAAATAAGAAAGATAATCAAGGAGATAAAAAGCAAAGGCTGCTACAATGATGTATTAATAGAAGCGTCAGGCGGCATTAAGCCGGAAAATATTGTTGAATATGCAAAAAGCGGTGCTGATGTCCTGTCTTTGGGCTATTTGACGCATTCGCCAAAAGCGCTTGACATGGCGCTGATAATAAAATGAAGGTCGGATTAATAGGCTGCGGTGCTATTGGAACAGAATTAGCCAAATTTATTGACGACAACAAGGATATGCAGCTTATTGGCTTGGCTGATATCGATGAAGCAAGAATAAACAATCTGAAAAAATTACTGAGGAACAGCCAGCCAGAATCGCTAGATATGGATTCAGTTATAGAAAAATCAGAGCTGGTGATAGAGGCTGCTTCGCAAAAGGCAGCAAAAGAGCTCTTAATTAAAATAAAGGACAAAGAAAAAAAAGCAATGTTCATGAGCACCGGCGGATTGATTGGCTCAATAGAGCTCCTGAAAAATTCAAAATCCGGGATATATGTCCCTTCGGGGGCTGTATCAGGAATTGATGGCGTGAAGGCAGCAAGCATTGGAAAAATAAAGTCAGTTTCATTGACAACAACAAAGCACCCAAATGGGCTAAAAGATGCGCCTTATGTGAAGGAGAATAATATTGATATAAGCGCAATAAACAAAAAAAAGGCCATATTCAAAGGAAATCTGGAAGATGCCATTAAGGGTTTTCCTCAAAATATCAATGTAGCTGCAACCTTGAGCATAGCATCTAATTTCAAAAAATTAAAAGTAAAGATTGTAGCTGACCCGAACGCAAAAACAAACACCCATGAAATAAGGATTGTTGGCGATGCAGGGAAAATAAAAATAAAGACAGAAAATGTGCCTTCGCCAGCTAATCCGAAAACAAGCTATCTGGCGGTTCTGAGCGCAATAGCGACATTAAAGCAGATAACTGAAAACGCGAGAATAGGCACTTGATTCTATACTTTTATTGGTTATTCATATTCTAATGATTGTTTTTATAGTAAAGGCAACAAATAATTGAGCATAATTATTGCCTTTACTTGTCAAAAATCCAAAAGATTTTTGAGCATGCTCAGAAATCGCAACTATATGGATACATTTTTGCGATTTCTGACATATTACGAACGGACAACTAATGCTCAATTGATATTGTCCGTGAGTATAGGTATAAAGGATATGCTTAATCTGTTTGCTTAACATTCCACAAATCCAAAACTTTTTATAGGGATTCTATCCTTTTTAAAATTATGGAGTTGATTATAACAGAAAAGCCTAATGCATCTAAAAGAATCGCAGAGTCATTGGCTGACGGAAAGCCTATAACAGAGAGCATCCAGAAAGTAAACTATTATAAGATAACGCACGGAAAAAAAGATATTATTGTTGCATGTGCTGTCGGGCATCTATACAGTCTGGCGCAGAAGGAAGGAAAAAAATGGACATTTCCTGTCTTTGATATTGAATGGAAGCCGATTTCAGAGGTAAGCAGAAGTGCGCATTTCTCAAAAAAATACCTCCAGGTCATTAAAAAACTGGCAAAAGAAGCCAAGGAGTTTACTATTGCAACTGATTATGACACAGAAGGAGAGGTTATTGGACTTAATATTGTAAGGTATGCGTGCAGACAGAAAGATGCAGCAAGAATGAAATTCTCTACACTAACAAAACCAGACATTATTGAGGCTTATGAAAACAAGTCAAAGCATCTTGACTGGGGCCAGGCAGAAGCAGGCGAAACCCGCCATTTTCTTGACTGGTATAATGGCATTAATTACAGCAGAGCCCTGACTAATGCTATAAAAACAGCAGGCATGTTCAAGATAATGTCAACTGGCAGGGTGCAGGGGCCTGCCTTAAAGATAATTGTAGACAGGGAAAAAGAAATCAAGGCGTTTAAGCCAGTGCCTTTCTGGCAGATTCAGCTTAATGGTGAAGTTAAAAAAGAGCCTATTGAAGCATGGCACAAAAAAGACAAGTTCTGGGATAAGAAGGAAGCAGATGGTGTGATGAAGAAGCTAAAAGGCGCAAAAAAAGGCATAATTGAAAGTATAGAAAAAACGCGCTACAAGCAAGCTTCGCCCGTGCCTTTTGATCTGACATCATTGCAGATAGAGGCATACAAATGTTTTGGCATACAGCCAAAAGAGACTCTTTCAATCGCGCAGGAGCTTTATACCTCTGGGCTTATATCCTACCCACGAACATCTTCGCAAAAGCTGCCTGAAAAAATAGGCTATAAGAGAATATTAGCGGAGCTTTCAAAGCAAAAAGAGTATGAAAAGCTTTGCAATCAGCTGCTTAAAAAACAGCTAAAGCCGAATGAAGGCCAAAAAACAGACCCAGCGCATCCTGCAATATACCCTACAGGAATAAAGCCAAAGCTTGTTGAGAGGGAGAAGAAGATCTACGACCTGGTCGTAAAAAGATTTATGGCAACTTTTGCAGAGCCTGCAGAAAGGGAAACCATGGCTATTGGCATAAATGTAAAGAATGAGGTATTTACCGCAAAAGGAACAAGGACGGTAAGCAAAGGCTGGCATATTTTCTATGAGCCTTATGTTAAGCTTGAGGAGATAGAGCTTCCAAAAGTTGAAAAGAATGATGAGGTTGGTGTAAAGAAGATCATACTGCATGAGAAAGAAACACAGCCTCCAAAAAGATACACTCCTGCTTCTATAATAAAAGAGCTTGAGAAAAAGAATCTTGGAACAAAGGCAACCAGATCCGAGATAGTTGATACGCTGTTCCAGAGAAACTATGTAGACGGCACCCAGATAATGGCTACAGAGCTAGGCATAAAGACAATTGAGACGCTGGAGAAATACTGCCCAAAGATTATTGACGAGGCTTTGACAAGGCATTTTGAAGAAGAGATGGAAAAGATAAGGGAACGCCAGCAGAACAAAAAAGTCATTCTAGAAGAGGCAAAAGATGCCCTTACAAAAATAATTGCAGAATTTAAAAAACATGAAAGAGAAATAGGCAAAGAGCTTCTTGAGGCAGAAAGGGAAACGAGGGACGAAATAAACTATATAGGCAAGTGCCCCGCATGCAAAGAAGGCGATTTGCAGCTAAGAAGGGGCAAGTTCGGGATGTTCATAGCATGCAATAAATATCCTGAATGCAAAACAACTTTCAAGCTGCCGTCAAATGCTTTGATTAAGCCTTCAAAAAACACATGCAAAACCTGCAATATGCCAATGGTTTTCGCAATAAAAAGAGGCAAAAGGCCAAGGGAATTCTGCATAAACCCGAAATGCAAGTCAAAATACGTGAGCGGCGATGCCGGGAAAGAGGCAAAAGAGATAGCAAAAGGAATTATTGAAAAAGAGTGCCCCCAATGCAAGGAAGGAAAGCTTGTTCTGAGAAAAAGCATTTACGGCTCTTTCTATGGCTGCAGCAGATTCCCAAAGTGCAGGCATACTGAAAAACTAAATGACGGCCCGTTAAAAGAAGACTTTAAAAAGAATAAATAGTTTTTCAGTGCTTAGAAATCGCAAAGATGTCAAGAACCACCCATCAGAGATGGTGCATAAATGATGAAGTCATTTACTGCACTAGGAAATGTTAATTTCCGTTGGTGGCATGTTTGTAGCATAGCTAAATAAATTCAGGTGGTTCTTGAGCATGCTCAGAAACTTTCCACATTTGCAATATGGTTTGTTTCTACCACCAGTTACAAACTGGTGGAAAGTTTCTGACATTTCTATTGTACTGAAAAACTAAATGACGGCCCGTTAAAAGAAGATTTCTAACTTACATACATAGAAATAAACACTTAAATAAATAGATAAAATTTTTAGATTCTATGGTTTTTACTTATATAAATAGAATATTTAACTTACATATATAGAAATTTTAAAAAATCACTCTCGAATTGTCTATAAACCTTCTCTAAAAATAGAAAGGTTTATATATAATAACTTACATATATAGATTTAATAACTTAAATGTATAGAAAAAATTCTGAGAAAAGAGGAAAATATACATTTTTTTCTAGCTCTGGCTTTGACAAAGATCCTGATTATCAGGCATTAAAAGCACTCTATGCTAAGATTAAGGATAAGTATAAAGCACCAGCAGCAGAAATAATCTCAAAGCTGGAGAAAAAGGAAATTCTGGTGCCAAGCTGCATTTTTAATGAAAAATTAAGTATATTTGAGTCAATTGTAAAATACCTGAAAGAGAAGTTATCTCTTCCTAACAAAGAAATAGCAGTATTAACCTCTAAAAGCCAGAAATCAATATGGCAGTCATACAACTCTGCCAAAAAAAAGTTTCCTTCTGCATTTGAAATAATTCCTTCTGATTATTACATCCCAGTTTCTGTTTTGCAAAAGCCATTCACGATTCTTGAGTCAGTTGTAAAGTACCTCAAAGACGAGCTCATGCTCAGTTTCCATGAGATTGCTGTTGTCTTGAAGAGAGATGACAGAACCGTCTGGACGGTCTATCAAAGAGCTAAAAAGAAAAATGTTAAATCAAAATAAATTAGAAAAGCTGGAAAACAGGAAGAATTTATTAGTTAGGAACATACAGCTCTGCAAGAATTACAAAGAAAGAACAATAAGGTTTGTCCAGAGGCTAAATAATCAATATTCTTTAGGATTAATAAGCCATGAAGAGCATTATAGCAGATTAAGCAATGCGCTAAAACAAAGGACCCCAGAGCAATGGACAAAGTACTTTGATGATTATGCAAGATATTATGAATATCAGCTAAGCAAGTGCGAAAAAGAAATCAGAAAAGAGGAAAGAAAATCGCAAATTGCGCCAGTTATAGCGATATCCATTGTGTTAATGATTTTAGGTGCTGGGCTGTTCTTCTTAAAGCCTACAACAACAGGCTATGCAACAATAGCTAAAGAAACGAGCTATAACCAGACAATAGGCGAGATGTTCACAGCAAATTCAGAATATTCGTGGTTCTTAGAGCACCCAGCTGAGCTAAAATCAATAAGGCTAAGCGGTAAAATAAGCAAGAATGGGTATGCGCAGGTTTACCTAAGCCAAAATGGCATTAAATACATTATATTTGATAGCAATAGGCTAAGAGAAGAAGGAATCATTGACATAACTGGTTTGGTAATCTGGAATGAAACAAATCAAACAGCAACAATAATCAATGAGGCAATAATTAACGAAACAGCCTCATCAAACGAAACGGGCATAATAGTTATCAATGAAACAATCATCAATGAGACTGCACCAATAAACGAAACAATCAATGAGACCATAACCAATGAAACAATTATCAATGAGACAGAGTCATCAAAAAATATATCAAAAATAATAAAAATAGCTCTTGAGTACAAACCAGGCACTGCATATGATATAAATGATGATGGCATTGAAACAACAACCGGAGTAATTGACTTTACAGCTGAAAACAGCAAATTTAACTGGAACTTAAACTTTGACAAGCTATGCGCAAAATGGGAAGTTTATTCAGTTGAGGGTGATGAAACAACAACAGTATGCTATGGCTCAGATAAATGCTGCAGCTTAGCTGGCTTAGAGCCGCTGACAACTGAATGGGATGATGCATTCAATCTAAATTATGGCAAGTATGGAGCTGCGCTGGATAATATAATTTCTGCGCAGCTAATCTATGCTGACTACAGCCTAAGCACAGATGAGCCGTATGCAGAGGTTTACTATTCAGACTGGCAAAGCCTGAATGCAACTTTCTATAAAGAAGAGCTGGAATTCAGCAATATATGCATAGACACCTGCCTGTTAACTGGCTTTAATGAAACATTCTATACATTAATTATTAATTTAAGCAATGCGACAATAACAATAGATACAATTAGCTATTCAATACTAGAAGAGATTAAAAAATTACAATTAGAGTTTAAGGTCGAAGACAATGTTAAACAAATAGAGGCAAATTTCTTTATCTATAAAAATAGGATACTAGTTAATGAAACAACAGTAGAACCAGGATTGTATGATATTGAAGTAATACCAGAAGAAAAAGTTATTGAGAAGATTAAATTTGAAGATGTTAATATTACTGAGCCAATAATAAGCCTAGGAATTGACAATGTAAGTGAGGAGATTTTGATAGATAATGTTGATATTAAAAAGAAATTTGCTGTGGATGTTTCTGAATTAGAATTTGAAAATGCCACATTAACCTCAACAGCAGCTGCCTCTTCATTGTACAAATGCAAAGACTGGAACTTTAAAACAGAAACATGCTATGGAGCATGGATAAAGATAAAAGAGCTTGTTGTTGGTGAAGAATATAATCTAACATTAACACCAGATGACCCAGGATTTGTTGAGGGCAATGTAAATATAAGTGCAACAATAACAACACAACAAGGACAAGCTGTATTAGGAAAACCAGTAAAATGGTCAAAAAAAGTAAAACCACACACATTAGGAAGGGTTACACTAGAGATTCCTCAAAAAGCAACAAACATAACAATACAAAAACTTAAGCAAAAACAAAAGCAGGAAATAGGCATAACAGAAAAGCTTGATATAGAAATAGATGATATTGAAGAGGAGTATGATATTGAATATTACACAGAGGCTCCTTATTCGATAGAAGAAAAAACTGAACGTGGAAAAAGAGTTAAAATTATTGGGCCTGAAGCACTTCATTATGAAAAGGTTCTTTCATTTACAAATTTGCCAGAAAGTTTCAACATAAAAAATCCTGAAAAATTAAAAATTTACTGGATTGAAAATAATAGTTACATAAACCTAACTTCAGTGCAGGATAAAAATCAAGATGGAATTTATGATTATATTGAATGGATAGCTCCTGAATTAAGCAATCAGACATTTGAAATAATTATAATAATAAAAGCAGAGCATCTAAATGAAAATAGAGAATTTATTTCTGACATTTATGAAGAGGTTAAAAAGCTTGATGATATCTGGAGCGAGGAAATTCCAAACAGAGATTATGTTAGAGTAACATTTGAAATTAATTTGACATCTGATAGGGATATTACAATTTATCCAAGAATTACAAGCGGGAATCCGAGAATTGAGGTTTATGAATTTGATGGAACTGAATTAATAGCAGAATTCACAAGTTTAAATTCAAACCAATACAATAAAGTTTATTTGACAAATTTAATGAGTGAATCACAGGATGTTTTTGACTTAAAGATTTTAGGTGGAAGCATTGAAATTGATCATATCATTGACCCACAACTATGGCTTGAAGATTGCGTAGACATTACAGATTGGACAATATTACCAGCAGGATCATGGTCAGGTGACCCATGCGCAGCTGCTAATGGTGCCAGTGAGAATATGACAAGAGGTCCTACAAGTGCATCTGGTGCAACCTCTATGAATGTTTCATTTGATTGGACAGATGTTAAGCTAGATTCTGGTGTCGACTATTTAAAATTGTATGTAAGCAGTGATGGTGTAACATACACAAATGAATGGACGCGAACTGGAGGTGGTACTTCAACTGTTTCTGGTTTTCAAAATTCAGATATTTCATCTTACATTTCATCTACTGTTTATATAAGATTTGAATGTAAATCTGGAGGTGGTGAAGGTTGTAATGTAGATAATATTGATCTTAGTACTATTGCGCCAAATGCACCGCCAAAAGTTTCAGCAATCCTCAACTCAACGCCAGCTAATTTGAATTTAACCAGTTCGACATTATGGTGCTTCAACACATCACAAAGTGATTCAGAAGGGGATGCCATAACAGTAACATGGAATTGGTATAACTCAAGCAATGGAGCAGCTTATGGAACAATGCCATTCACAACGCAAATCCTTAATGAAACCAATACAACAAAAGGGCAGTACTTCATTTGCCAGGTTAATGCCAATGACGGAACTGATACCAATTCATCAAACTCATCTGCATTATTAATATTAAACGCACCAGCAACAGCTACAGTAAAATTAAACGCTACAGACCATCCATTTAACAGGACAAATGCTAATCTGACATGCTGGAATACTTCTCAGTCAGATGCTGATAATGATGCTTTAACTATAAGCTACACTTGGTATAACAACAGTATATTAACATCAATAACACAAAGCTTTGTGCATTCTGATAATACAACTAAAAATCAAAATTGGACTTGTGAGTTAAGCGTTAATGATGGAACTGCTACATTCAGCATAAACTCAACTAACCTGACAATTCAGAATGCGCCACCAACACAGGGCATTCCAATAATAAACTCAACGCCAGCTAATCTGAATTTGACAAATTCAACATTGTGGTGCTATAATAATACATTAGCAGATGATGATAATGATGCTTTAACTATAAGCTACACTTGGTATAAAGATAATGCGCAACAAGACACTTTAACAAGCCAAAGTGTAGCAGCTAGCAACACTGCAAAAACACAGGTATGGCTCTGCCAGGTTAATGTAACAGATGGGACAGCATACAATAAAACAAACTCAACAACATTAACTATATTAAATGCAGCGCCTTTCATTAATGCAACAGTTCCTAACATAAATGCAAATACGGGCGTTGCTTTCGCCATACCGGCGATTAACTGCACTGATGTTGACGGCGATACTATAACATATTACGTGAATGACACAAGAATAAGCGTAAATTCTGCTACTGGTGCATTGTCAGATACTGCAATAGAATCAGAGGTTGGTGCTTGGACAATAAATGCCTCTTGTGGTGATGGAACATTAAAAGGGTGGCAGAACTTTATATATACAGTCAATGACACAATACCTCCAAAATGGTATAACTTGCAGAATAATGCTTCAACAACTACGCTGATAAATGGCTATGTGAACTGGACAGTTAACTTAACTGATGGTGTTGGGTTAAGCCATTATATATTTAGTTATAATGGAACTGGTTCATGGATAACAGATACAGAGGTGTTAATTTCTGGACAATCTTTGAATGTTAGCGTTATGAAGCAGATAACAGACACGTATTCCTATGTTTGCGGCAACTTTACATTTAATGATACTAATGGCAACTGGAATACTACTGATTTAAGCTGCTTTAGCATGGTGTCAAATTTTGCGCCAACAATATTCTATGTTAACTTTACGCAACCTGGAGATTTGATAGATGGAGGAATAGTTTATATTAACTTCACATTCAATGTTTCTGACCAGAATGGCTTTGGCGATATTAATCACAGCTTAACAAAGATAAACATCACACTAGGCAAAGATCTTGGCCAGCAAGCCTATAACAGCTCGAATTGCACAGGTACTAATTATAATATTGATTATGTCCAATATCTGTGCAAAGTAATGTTCTATTATTATTACAATGCAAGCTCTGGCTGGGTAATAAATGCTAGTGTAACGGACAGCGCGGGCATAACTGCATTCAATGACACAATGAGATTTACAGTTAACTCATTAACAGCTATGAGGTTAGTTAGTACAGTAGTTAATTTCAGCAGTAGTGTGTATGCGGGATCAAATGATATTGCATCAGCAACAAACCCATTCATAATAAACAACACAGGAAACTTTGATTTTAGCAAGATAAATATAACGGCCCAGAATCTTACAGGAGTAACAGATTCGAGCTATGTAATCGCCCCCGGGAATATAACAGTAAACTCAACAGACAGCGCAAAAGGCGCTCCAATGGTTGCTGCTGGAGCTGTGAGTATACCAAATGCCAATCTAACGCACGGAGCGCCAGGCTTAGGCAATTTATCCCTGTATTTCTATATAGATGTGCCTG
>Ga0209541_10016932_pt1 | contig 10726 bp, 1 predicted proteins | sample RifCSPlowO2_01_FD_184027 | JGI IMG/M metagenome (GOLD analysis project Ga0209541, IMG submission 184027) | Groundwater microbial communities from Rifle, Colorado - Rifle CSP2_plank lowO2_0.1 (SPAdes) (version 2) | ecosystem: Environmental > Aquatic > Deep subsurface > Groundwater | place: Rifle... | reverse complement strand
TTGTCGGTGGACTGGGGGCAGTAGGTGGTGGAGTTGTTGTTATTGATTATATTTTAGGATTGAAAGATGAAGTGCAGCAAGCTCATGCTGATGCGGATTATGCTCAGGAAGCTTTAGCACGAGTGATGCAAGCTATTGATGGAGTGGCTATCGAATTAGGAGAGCCGTTTCCGAGAGATAATGATTATGGGTTAGATGCGGCTGATTTTGTGGGCAGTCTCCCTCCTTCTGGATCTGCTCGAGGATCATTCCGTTATTTTGGAAAAGGTGCAGCTGATTTGTCTGATGAACTTCTTGAAGAGGAAGGACTAAGTTTTGGTGTCGGAACTCCGACTCTTGCTGGAACGGGGATGGACCTGCCGGAACATCAAATAGGAGATAGCAGAGGTGTGGCAGTTGGCGGCAGAGCAGGGGTAGAGCATCTTAACCTCATTGTTGATTTGCGAGATTATGGGCAGAAGACGCTTGGCGAATTGATCGAAGAAGTTATTGATTGCCGTGAGGGAGCTGGGTTATATTCTCCTGGCGTGGAAGGTATGCCTAGCGCAGCAGAATGTGCTAATACTCTTGTTAATGTAAGGACGCCTGATGGTGTTTTACAATTGACGTTAGGCGATCTATTGGGTCAGTACCGTGATCTGCTAGGACGACAGCATGGTCAACAGCAAGAAGCTGCAGCTGGAGATGGTATTCCCGATCAAGGAACGTATGTTGAGCGCAGCATGTTGACTGTTGCTGATTGTGCAGATGTTCCTGTCGATAAAGATCGAACGATCGGTGATGTTATAGCTGCAGAAAATCCTGCTGCAGAAAATCCTCTGTATAATGCTCCTCCTGTTGGTAAAGAAAAGCCAACGGAAGCGGAATGCAGAGCAGCATATCCTTGCCTTAGTGGAGAAGGAAGCCAGTTGCTTCCAGGACTTTCAGAAGCTGGCCAAGGAGCAACCCGTGTTGGCGAAGAGGGAATTCCAATTGAAGGTGATCAACAAGATCAAGCAGATGGCAGAGATGATGCAGAAGATGATTTTGAGCTTGGAAATATTGAGCATGATACTTGCAGTTATTGGGGATTACATGGTCCGGAACCAGGCAGAACATTAGAAGATGCTTGTGCCATGGCTTCGTGTGATAATGCTGTATCAACTGCCGATAAACGAGGCTACGACCGAGGACTAGCAGAAGGAAAAGCGAGTGTTCCTAAGCCAACAACGTGTGGTGATGGTAATTATGGTGGTCCTGATCCTTCTCGAACCTTAGAAGCAGCTTGTAGTTATGATGCGCCAGAAAGAACGCCAATACTTCCAGGACAGGGAGCTGCTACAGCTGTCGGGGCAGCTGCTACTCCAGGTCAAGGCGATGCAACTTCTCCAAAAGATGACGAAGATGATGGTAGGTTATGTCTTGATGGGCCTTTGCAGAACAGTTGGTATAATGCTATTGAAACGATCAGGGGATTGCCGCAGGATGAGCAGATTGCTGGATTTGCAAGATTATATGGGCGTATCCTTCCTGCAGTTACAGTAGAAGGAGCAAGAGTATTTACCCGACGCCAATTATATGATGAATTAGCCGGACAGGTTGGAGAACATCCAAAATTGTATGGTGTTGGGCCGGGAGATGTTACTGCAAACAGGTCCTTCTTTGAACAGAAAATGGAAGAGCTTCGCGGCTATGGTGCCGGAAAGACATTCCTTGTCGGACAAGGAGGAGTATTGGAAGGGGTAGATGGATTACTGATCCAGAGGGAAAAACAATGAGCATGACTATAGCAAATGATTATCAGAGAAGGACATTATCTCAGCTAGTAGATGGAGAAGCTGGGTCAGACGCTTTAGCCTTAGTGCTTCCCAGCGAGAGGATAGTTGCTGCAGGAAGAACTTTTACGAGAGCTGATGGAGAAGGATTATTTGTTCCTCAGCAACGAGAATTGTATTCTGCTGATGCTGTTCGTGAGATTGCTGGTGATGACCATAAAGTTGTGGAAAGGGATGGCGTTTTAGCAGTTCGACCGATGAATTCTCTGGATTATGCAGTACAAATTGGTTCTGGTCTTGCTCAGGCAGCAGTAGAGATGGTTCAACAAGCTCCGGCGATGATCAGAAATGTTCCAGCTACGGTAAGAAGAGGAATACATGCCTTATCTGAAGTCCAATTGACTCCGGCAACAGCAGGATATACTGCAGCTACATTGCTAGCAGCTTTTGCTCCTGCAGCGTATGGCCAGATCGGTGAAGCCGTTCCTCCTGATGTTCCAGAGGAAGATATCTCTGCAGAACCTATCATTGATGTTCCTGTCGAGTTAGGCAGCGTCCCAAGAGTTGCTGGTGAACTGCCAAATCTTTTGCGGCTTGGCGCTGAAGTATTTGCTGGGGGCTCAGGTGCAGGGATTGAGGCAACCGTCATTCCCAGAGTTACTCTCAGTTACCGAAATAACCAAGGTGGATTTTTTTATGCTGATGGATGGCAGGTGCAGGCTTTATTGGGAGTTCCATTGTCAGCAGATCATGTCCTACATCCAGATGAAAGAGTTTCTGTTCTCTCTGATTCATTTGAAGATCCGTTCCAAGCGGGAAACAGAGATGATATCTATCATGAAACAAGAGATCAATTGACACTTAATAATTATGGTGAGTTGAGTGTGGAGGGGTCATTGATATACCATCTTGTGGATTCTCTTGATGCTACTATCGGATTGATAGCTGGTGTTGTTGCTGCTGACGGAAGTTCCCAGCCTTGGGAAAGATACCGCTTACAAAGTATTGTCAACGGAATAACCACTGAAGATATTGGCGATGATGTTCATGCAGGAGATGCAAGTAATGCTCCAACGATCCGCCCAGCGTATGGCTTACGTGGTGGAATTGATTTTGATGGCTATCGATTGGGATTAGAATGGAGATTGCAGCATGATCGCCTTTCAGTAGAAGATACGTTTGGAATCTTTGGAGCGTATCTGGGAGGGACGTGGGATATCGAGTTATAATCTTTTGATGTGTCGTAACAAAAAAATTGATGGTGATTTTTAGTGTGGGATGTTGAGGTACGATAGGTGAAGAAGAAGTGATAGAGGATAAAAGAGAGGACAAAGAAGAGGTGATAGATGGAATGAAAGGAAGGTATGAAAACAATGACCAAACACAACTTGAACCAACATCACTTCATGAAGCTCTTGCTCGTTTTAGTGCTATTTATCACGCTCTTGCCGGCAGCAGAGGCAACGATCTTAGGGAGTGTCCGTTGGTCTGACGGCTCTGCCTGGTCAAGCACTAATTCTGTTACGGATAGAACTATTAATGTTGCTGATACGGAAGATATTCGTGTTTTTTTATCTAACCCGTATGTATCTGGTTCTATCACCTATACTGTAGAAGCAAGAAGCATTGCTACAGGAAGAGTTGTTGATACCTTTACGGAGACTATTCCCAGCAGTGGGTCTGTCCGGCAGGTTAGCGTAGGGCAAGGAAGCAGTTATAATCTCAATATTCCTACTGACAACCATTATGATTATACGTTTCAGTTAAGTGCCAGACAATCAGGATCTGAGCTGAGAACTTTTGGACCAGCACGATTACATTTCATAGGAAATAGGGCTCCTGTATTGAGTGTTCCTTCGTCAGCGTATACTATCGATGAAAGAGAGACAGTGACGTTTGATGTTACCGGAACAGATGCTGATAATGATGACTTAACATTAGTAATATCTCCTGCGCAGCCAAGTGGCTCAACATTGACTACGGTGACAGATACAGCCGGAAGCATCGTCAAGAGTTTCAGCTGGACGCCGAGCTTAAGCCAAGCAGGTGTTTATAATGTAGATTTCCGATTGGCTGATGGTAATTTAGCAGATGTAGAAAGGGTAACAATAACTGTTGTGGATAATGCTGCACCAACCGTTACGACTCCTGCTGATGGAGCTACTTTTTCCGTATTGGAAAACAATGTTTTAACGGTTGACATCAACGCTAATGATGCGAATGGCGATACTATCAGCTATGAAGCATATAAAAAGAGCTTTCGAACAGGAGCACATTATCCTTTACCTGATTCAACCTTCAATAGCGCTACGGGTGTATTAACTTTCTCGCCAGGATATGAATATGTAGAGCATCCTGATACTTCAGTTGCTGACCGAGTGTACTTTAGGGCAAATGATGGACATCAATATTCTGCAGAACGGTCACTGGTGATCACCACTAATGATAATAACCGCGCTCCTACTGCCATCAGCAGGACAGTTACCGTCGATGAGGATGCGACGAGCGCTATACTATTAACTGGGTCTGATGCTGATCCAGAAGATGAAGAAGAGGGCTTTACCTTTAGGGTATCTACACCGCCTGCTCACGGCTCATTAACCGGAACAGCGCCAAATCTTCAATATACTCCTGAAGTCAATTTCAATGGAGTGGATAGCTTAACTTTCCACGTTACGGATCAGGTAGGCGGGCCAAGCCTGCTAGGGACGATAACGATAAATGTTCGAGCGATGAATGATGCTCCTTCTGCTAATCATGATTCATACACTACTCTTGAGGACACTACTTTACCAGTTGCAGCTCCAGGAGTATTGGATGACGATAGTGATATCGATGGCGACAGCCTTACTGCTGTCTTAGAGAGTGCTGCAAGCCATGGAACTGTAACATTAAACGCCGATGGCAGCTTTATTTACACTCCAACTGCCGATTACAATGGAGCTGATAGCTTTTCCTATCGGGCAAACGATGGAACAACAACGAGTGATGTAGCAATAGTTACTCTTACCGTTGGAATTGTCAATGATCCTCCTGTCTGGTCAGCGTTGAGCGATAAAGCCATACCAGAAGATTCTGCTACTAGCACCATAGTCTATCCAAATATAGTGGGGCAATGTACTGATGTTGATTCGCCGGTAAGCGTTTCTGTCACTTCTGACTCTTCGAGGTATGATCTAGTGGTCAATGCAGGAGGAGACTTAGTTCTGCGAAGTCCAGGATTGCCTAGTAATTATAATGATGCTGCAGGCGAACTTGTTACCCTAAGTTGTAATGGGATAAGCGCTTCATTTACATTACGGATTACTGCTGTGAATGATGCACCTACGGCTGTTGATGATAGCTATACCACAACGGAAGATACTGGTTTAACGATTGCTGCTCCTGGTGTTTTAGCAAACGATGCTGATGTTGAAGGAGATACTCTTACCGCAGTATGGGATTCTGGTCCAGCCAATGGTGTGTTATCCTTAAGTTCCAATGGTCGGTTTGTGTATACTCCTAATGCTGATTACAATGGTGTAGATAGCTTTACGTATCATGCCCGTGATGGGGCGGCGAATAGCTTGGTACGAACGGTTAGCATAACTGTTACGTCGGTGAATGATGCTCCTACGGCAACAGATGATGCTTATACTACTAATGAAGATACTGCCCTCGCTGTTGCTGTTGCGGCTGGTGTTTTAGCCAATGATGTTGATGTTGAAGGAAATAGCTTATCCGCAGTTCTTGATACTAATGTCAGCCATGGACTTTTGAGTCTCAATAGTGATGGAAGCTTTTCCTATACTCCCTCACCTAATTATTATGGATCAGACAGCTTTACCTATCATGTCAGTGATGGAACGCTGGATAGCGCTTCTGCAACAGTGATGATCACTATCCTATCAGTCAACGACGCTCCTGTAGCTGCTGCTGATGCTGCAACAACGAATGAAGATGTTGCTGTTGATGTTGCGGTTGTAGGGAATGATAGTGATGCAGATGGTGATACGTTATCTGTTAGTGCTGTCACTGATGGAAGCAATGGCGCTGTGGCGATCAATGCTGATGGCACCGTACGATATACTCCTGCTGCTAACTGGTCAGGGAGTGATAGTTTTACCTATACCGTTTCCGATGGTATTGGTGGTTTTGATACGGCAACGGTTAGCGTTACTGTCAATCCAGTTAATGACGCTCCAACAGCTGTAGATGATGCAGCTGTCACTGATGAAGATGTTTCGGTAGCAGTTGATGTTTTAGCAAACGATTATGATGTTGAAGGGAATTCCTTGACGATCGTCACCACTACTAACGGTGCTCATGGTTCTGCAGCGGCGAGTGCTGATGCCTTATCTGTAACTTATACTCCTGAAGCAGACTATTATGGCGCAGACAGTTTCACCTATGAGATAAGTGATGGCTTAGGTGGAAGAAGCACGGCTACGGTTACGGTTACGGTCAATCCGGTGAATGATGCCCCTATTGCAGGTGATGTTACGGTTGCTACGTTAGAAGATACTGCTTATGCTTTTGATGAAACAGACTTTTCTTTCTCTGATGTTGATGGAGATAGCCTTTACTCTGTAACTATCACTAGCTTATCGGGCCAAGGAAGCTTTGATGTAGCGGGAGTTCCCGTAACTGCTGGACAAGAAATTGTTGTGGCTGATCTTTCTGAATTAACCTTTACTCCTGAAACGAATGAATCTGGAACAGATTATGCTTCATTTACCTTCCTGCTCAGTGATGGCTTGGTTTATTCCAATAGCGCAGAGATAACGATTGATGTCACTCCGGTGAATGATGTTCCTGTTGCATCTGATGACAGCTATTCTACTGATGAAGATACTGCGTTAACCGTTTCTGCGGTGGCAGGAGTTTTAGCCAACGATGCTGATGTTGATGGAGATAGCTTAACTGCTGTTCTTGATGCTTCACCGACGAATGGCGCTTTGACACTTTTTGTGTCTACTGGTAGCTTTGTTTACACTCCTAATGCCAATTTCAATGGTGTTGATAGTTTCACCTATCATGCTGATGATGGAACTGATGCCAGCAATATCGTGACCGTAACCATTACTGTTACGCCTGTCAATGATGCGCCAACAGCTGTAGATGATTCTTACGCTGTGGATGAAGAAGCAACATTGTTTGATCTTGCGCCAGGCGTTTTATCCAATGATGCTGATGTTGACCGTGATATCTTAACTACAGTTCTTGCTACTGATGTCTCTTTTGGAACTTTAACGTTGAATGATAATGGAAGCTTTGCTTATACTCCTTCAGTTGACTTTGCAGGAACAGACAGCTTTACATATATGGCCAGCGATGGAGTTGTTGATAGCAATGTTGCGACCGTTACTATAACAATTGCTGCGGTCAATGATGCTCCTATTGTAGCTGATATTCCTGATCAAACCGTTGCTGAAGGTTCTGTATTTACCACTTTTGACTTAGATTCTTACTTGACTGAAGTCGATGGCGATGCTGTAACGTGGAGTTTCAGCGGCGCGACTGATCTTACTGTTTCTATCGATGCTGATAATGTTGTGACGGTGACTGCTCCAAGTGCCGATTGGAACGGTGCAGAAACGATTACGTTTATGGCTACTGATGGTTCTGGCGCATCTGGTTCTGATGCTGCTACATTTACCATAACTGCCGTGAATGACGCTCCGGTTGCTTCGGATGTGACAGCTTCAACGGACGAAGATACAGAAGTCATTGTTCTCTTGCCCTACAGCGATGCTGATAGCGGTGATGTAGCTGTATCTGTGGTAGTATCAAATGTTGTCGGCGGAACAATAACCACTGCTGCAACTTGTAGTGTTGCGGGCGTATGTACGGTTGGCTTGACCCCTTTAGCTGATTCCCTTGTTGACATCACTGCTGATTTCACCGTCAATGACGGGGAAGCTGATTCCAATACGGCTCAGATAACTGTCACGGTTAATCCTTTCAATGATGCTCCGGTTGCTCAAGATGATTCGTATACGACTGATGAAGATACTCTCTTGACGATCATCGCTCCAGGTGTTTTATCCAACGATGCAGATGCTGATGGCGATGTTCTCACCGTTTCTGCTGCAGATACTGCTGGAACACGTGGTGTTGTTACTATCAATACTATCAATGGGGATGGGTCTTTTACTTATGATCCCAGCGGATGGTTCAATGATCTAAATGTAGGCGCTACTGCTGAGGATAGATTTAGGTACACCGTTACTGATGGAACTGTTACTGATGAAGGAGAAGTAATCATTACCATTACCGGATTGAATGATGCCCCTTTCACCGTTGATGATAGCCGTACGACCAGAGAAAGTGTTGCCGTTACTGTTGATGTCTTAGCTAATGATAATGATGTTGACGGAACGATTGATGCCACAACTGTGGTTGTTGTTTCTGCTGCCTCTGACGGAACGACATCCGTTAACTCTGTTACTGGAGAAGTAACATATACTCCTAACCCTGGATTTGAGGGAGTGGATACCTTTACGTATACCGTAGAAGATAATCTGGGAGCTGTTTCCCGAGAAACGATGGTGACCATCACCATAACAGATAATGTTGTTCCTGTCATTACCGGCCAATCACCTGATCCTTTGACGGTTGCTGAGGATGGACGTTTAACCATAACCTTAGCTGATCTTTTAGTGACAGATCCTGATAATGTGTATCCGGATGATTTCACGCTGACCGTCCTTCCTGATAGCGGAACGTATGATGTAGCTCCAGGCAGCAATGATATCCTGCCGGCAGCAGATTTTAATGGGATGTTATCTGTAGGAGTGCAAGTGAATGATGGCTTGGACTCCAGCGCCACATTCTTCCTGAATGTGGAGGTAACACCTGTCAATGATGCACCAACATTAAATCCAATCGGCGATAAGACCACTGATGAGAATGTGGAATTAGCCTTTACGGTAACTGCTTCAGATATTGATGGTGATGTCTTGATGTTTAGCGCAGATACACCCCCTTCAGGCGCTAGCCTAGATGCTGCAACGGGAGAATTCAGCTGGACGCCTACATTTACTCAATCAGGAAGTTACCCTGTTACTTTCACGGTTAGCGATGGAGAATTTACTGATGAAGAAATGATTACGATTACTGTTAATGATGTCAATCAATCACCTGTCTTTGATCAGACTATTGTACCTGTTGTTGTAAATGAAGGAGAAACAGTAAGTTTCACTTTAACTGCAACCGATCCAGATACTGGCTTGCCAGTAAGTGTAACTGCTAGTTCACTAGATGATTCTAGTTATGCTGGTGATGTATTCACTTGGGTAACTGACTTTACTGACGGTCAAACGGCTGCTTACTCTGTAACGTTCACGGCAGATGATGGAACTGCTACTGCTACTCAAATAGTGAGCATCACTGTTAATGATGTCAATACTCTTCCAGCTATAACACTAATAGGAAATAACCCTCAAGTTGTAGTAGTAGGATCGGCATATACTGAATCCGGCGCGACTGCTTTCGATAATGAAGATGGGGATCTTTCAGCTGCTATCATTATCGATGCAAGTAGTGTAGTAGCTCCTTTATCTGTTGGGACGTATTCAGTTACGTATTCCGTTACGGATAGTGATGCTAATACGGTTATTGTAACCAGGACAGTAAACGTTATCCCTACTAATACTGTACCAACCATCACTTTGCTGGGAGTAAATCCTTTTGATATCATGCAGGGAACTGCTTATGCTGAACCCGGCTATAGTGCTAGCGATGCTGAAGATGGTAATTTGACAGCTGCTGTTGTTGTTACCGGAAGTGTCGATGAGAATACTCCGGGAACGTACACTTTGACGTATACCATTACTGACAGCGATTCAAATACGGTTAGCGTAACAAGAACGGTGAATGTCATCGATACTGAAGCGCCGATCATCACCTTAAATCCACCCAATCCTCAAGTTATTGAAGTAAATACTCCTTACGTAGAATTGGGAGCGACGGCTGTCGATAATGGTGATGGTTCTGTTTCCGTAACTTCAAATGGAGCAACAGTTGTGGTTACCAGTATGATCGGTACCTATACTATAACCTACACTGCTACGGATGCTGAAGGCAATACTGCTACTCTTTCCAGAACAGTTCAAGTTGTGGATACCAGCTTGCCAACCATCACTCTCTTAGGAAGTAATCCCGTTACTATTGAAGTTGGAACTGCCTATGTCGATGCTGGAGCAACGGCAACAGATAATAGTGGAGAAGCTATTACCGTAACGGTGGATTCCAGTGCAGTCAATACTACAAGGATTGGAACGTATACTGTTACTTATACAGCAACGGATTCCAGCGGAAATATAGCTACAAGTACAAGAACAGTTACTGTTGTTGATACCACTTCACCTACTGGGTATAGTGTATCCATAGACCAAGCAAGTATTGATGCCAGTAATCAAGATGCCTTAAGCTTTACCTTCAGCGGTGCGGAAGTTGGAACGACGTATACCTTTGAAATCACCGACGGAAGCACTACCGTTACCGGAACAGGAACAGTTACGGCTTCCAACCAGCAAGTATCTAGCATTGATGTATCCAGTTTAGTTGATGGCACTCTTACGTTAACGGTAACATTAACGGATGCTTCCGGCAATGTCGGGCCAGAAGTTACAGATACCGTTGCTAAAGATAGCAATCAAGCACCTGTGATAGATTCCATCGTTCCTTTAAGGAATGTCAATATGGATGAAGGGGATTCCCAAGTGTTTGTCGTGAATGCCCATGATCCGGAAGGAGAAGATTTGACGTACAGCTGGACACTTAACGGCGTTCCAGTAGGAACTGATACAAATACCTTTACCTTTGCCACAGATTTCGATGATGCTGGAGATTATACCTTAACGGTAACGATCAGCGATGGGGTAAGGACAACTACGGTTACGTGGATGATCCATGTTGACGAAAATACTGCTCCCCTCATCGTTTCTGAGCCAGATACCACCGCTATCGTCGGTGAAGAATGGGTTTAC
>Ga0209541_10016931_pt1 | contig 10726 bp, 10 predicted proteins | sample RifCSPlowO2_01_FD_184027 | JGI IMG/M metagenome (GOLD analysis project Ga0209541, IMG submission 184027) | Groundwater microbial communities from Rifle, Colorado - Rifle CSP2_plank lowO2_0.1 (SPAdes) (version 2) | ecosystem: Environmental > Aquatic > Deep subsurface > Groundwater | place... | reverse complement strand
CGCTCTTTTTGTGGCTTTAGAAGATTTAATGATCCGCTACAAACGAATGAGGGGATATAAAACGCTTTGGCTGCCCGGCAGCGACCATGCCGGTTTTGAAACACAGGTTGTTTATGATAAAAAACTGGAAAAAGAAGGCCGAAACCGATTTGAAATTCCGCGCGAACAACTTTGGAAAGAGATGTGGAACTTTACTCAAACGAATAAAGTGGTAATGGAAAATCAGTTGCGCCGGCTCGGCGCTTCCTGCGACTGGTCGCGAGAGAAGTTTACTCTTGATAAAGACATTATAAATGTCGTTTATCAGACTTTCGGAAAATTAAAGAAAGACGGTTTGCTTTACAAAGGAAAACGGATTGTTAATTGGTGTGTTAAGCATCAAACTTCGCTTTCTGACCTTGAAATAAAATATCAAGAAAGAACAGACCCGCTTTATTACATAAAATACGGACCTTTGGAACTGGCGACGGTGCGTTTAGAAACCAAATTTGGCGACACGGCAGTGGCGGTTAATCCCAAAGACAAACGCTACCAAAACTATATTGGCAAAGAAATAAAAATTGAAACTGTTTTAGGGAAAGCAAAAATCAAAGTCATCGCTGACGCGGCGGTTGATGTGAATTTTGGGACTGGAGCAATCAAGGTGACGCCGGCTCATGATGCGGCTGATTTTGAAATTTGGCAAAGGCATAAAGAAGAAATGCCGGGGCCTCGGCAAGTGATTGATAAATTCGGGAAAATGAACGAATTAGCCGGCCCTTATCAGGGAATGAAAGTAGTGGAAGCTCGAAAGAAAATTGAACAAGATATGATTGAAAAGGGACTTCTTGATTCTAGTAAAACCGACCATAGCTATAAACACAATGTTGTCGTTTGCTATAAGTGCGGCGCAGTTATTGAACCTTTAATTTTAGACGGCCAGTGGTTTATAAAAATGACCGAGAAGCCAAAATTTGGAAAGAAATCTTTAAGAGACATAGCGGTTGAAACAGTGAAAAAAGGTAAAATAAAATTTATTCCCAAAAGATTTGAAAAAAATTTCTTCCACTGGATGAAAAATATCAAAGATTGGAATATTTCCCGCCAGATTGTCTGGGGTATTAAGATCCCCGATAAAAGCACAACTGATGTTTTTGATACTTGGTTTTCATCCGGTCAATGGCCGTATCTCGCGCTGGGCTATCCGAATTCAAAAGATTATAAAAGCTTTTACCCGACCGACGTGATGGAAACCGCCTGGGATATTTTGTTTTTCTGGGTGGCAAGAATGATAATGCTCGGAATATACGCGACCGGAAAAATTCCTTTCAAAATAGTTTATCTTCATGGATTGGTTCGTGATAAAGACCGCCAAAAAATGTCAAAATCAAAAGGAAATGTTATTGATCCTCTGGGCATAGCTGAAATTTATGGCGCGGACGCGGTCAGAATGGCTTTGATTATGGGGACAACCGCCGGCAATGATCCGATTATTTCTGAAGACAAAATTCGCGGTTATCGCAATTTCGCCACAAAAATTTGGAATATCGCGCGTTTTATTTTAATAAACTACGACCCAAGATTTGAAAAAACAAAACCGAAATTCACCGAAAGAGACAAAAAAAATCTAAAAAACCTGAAAGCGATTTGCAAGAAAATCACCAAAGATATTGAGGCCTTCAAATTCCACGCCGCGGCTTATAATATTTATCACTATATCTGGCATACTTTCGCCGACAAAATTATTGAAGACTCAAAACCCCGCCTCCGCTCCGAAAATATCATTGAACGCGCCGCCGCTTTCAAAATTAATTTGGAAATTCTTTCCGCCTCTCTCAAGCTTCTCCACCCTTTTATGCCGTTTATCACCGAAGAAATCTGGCAAACCTTCGGAAAGTTAAATAAATCAAAAAAATTAATTTTAGTTGAAAACTGGCCAATAAAATAACGATAATAAATGTTCCAACAAGACCCTGTTTCTTTAATATCGGTTTTGATTCTCGCGATTTTACCGAGTCTGGTCTGGCTGTTTTTTTATTTAAAAGAAGACCCTCATCCGGAGCCGCGCTACTGGCTTTTTATTATTTTTCTTACGGGGATGGCCTTGGCGCCCCTCGTTATTTCTTTAGAAATGTTTTTAAGCCGGATTTTTAATTTTTTTATCGCTCTTTCTTTGGAAAGCGGGCTGTTAATATTTATCATCGCCCCACTGGTTGAAGAGACGGCAAAATACGGCGCGGTCCACTTGGCTCTGAACAAAAATCCGGTTCTGGACGAACCGGTTGACGGCATGATTTATGTTATTGTTGCCGCTTTAGGTTTCGCGGCCATTGAAAATGTTTTTGCTATTTTTTCCTTTGTTCCGATCAACGCCCCGGGATATTTTAATGTTGCTTTCAATTTTATATCAATGAGATTTATCAGCGCCGTAGCCCTGCATGGCCTGGCTTCGGGAATTTCCGGCTATTATTTTGCTAAATTTTATTTTATAAAACGGGATATCCGCCTGATTATCCTAGGGCTGTTTTTAGCCGCATCCCTTCATGGGATATACAATTTTCTGATAGTTAAAAATAATGAATATATTCCTTTAATTTTAACCGGCGTTATTCTCGGAGCGGCCGCCGCGCTGGTGATTTTTTTATTCAACCGCTTAAAACACCATAAAACTTATCAACAAGTCATTATTGACGAAACAGTTGAAAATAAAATATAATTGATAATACGAATTACAAATCAATACGAATATACAAATTCGTAAATTCGTAAATAATTAGTAATTAGTATTATGTCTTTTTTAGAAAAATTAACCGGTCCCATAAGCCGGGGGCAGGATAAAGATAAAATTATGCCGGATTCAAAAGGAACGAAAGACGAATCAAAAAATATTGATTGGACGCCGAGCGAGACCGAAGGACAACTTTCCATTGACGTTTACCAAACGCCGGCCGATATTGTCATTAAATCAACCATCGCGGGAGTTAAGCCGGAGAATTTGGACATTGCCATCACCAATGATATGGTGACTATCCGCGGCCGACGGGAAGCCGATGAAGAATTAAAGAAAGACGATTATTTTTATCAGGAATGCTATTGGGGATCTTTTTCGCGTTCAATAATCCTGCCGGTTGACGTGCAAACGGACAAGTCGCTCGCCACTTTAAAAAACGGCGTGCTGACGATAAAATTGCCGAAATCGGAAAAAATAAAAACCAAAAAGATTGAAATAAGACATCACGAAGAATAAAATAAAAACACCCCGTTAGATAGTTATCTAACGGGGTGTTTTTCGATGGGCAGGGAGGGACTCGAACCCTCATGCCTTGCGGCGTTAGCTCCTAAAGCTAGTGCGTATACCAATTTCGCCACCTGCCCAAACATCCCATCAGACAAGTGAACTTTATTAGCCCAACCCAACAGGATGTTTTTGGTTTATTAATTTTTGCCCAATTAAAAGGATGCGCCGCCAAGAATGAAGCTCAAAAACGGCTCAACAGAATAAGCCAAAATAGCGACCACAATGCCGACAATAGCGTAGATCAGAACATTTTTGGCTTTACTATGCGCTGTTTCACTTGCTCCGGCAGTAAGAAACAAAATTGCCGAGTAAAGAAGCATAATTAAAGCAATGGTAAGAACAATACTAGCAATCCAGTTTAATATACGCCCAAGTATATTTGAAATATCCGTCGGACTAGTAATAGCCACACCCCCCGACCCTATTGGCACTGCCGCTAACGCCAGAAACGGAAGAAGCGTAAGACCAAACGCGATTCCTACGCTCGCTTTCTTTAATATATTTTTCTTCATAATTTAATTTTAATGGATTAATTTTAATTATTAACTGTTTTTGTTTTTGTTACGGGCTGCGCGTTTTCAAAAGTTGCCGCTTAAAACATTTTTAATAAATAAGGTTGCTCCTTTGGCTAAAAGCAAAATCGTTAACCCGATTATAGCATACCACAGAGTTTGGCGCGCCTGAGTCACCCTTGCCTGATTGCCGCCGCTTGTCATAAAAAGAAACGCCGCCCAAAGAACTATTATAACCGCAATAGTCGCGCCAATCCCTAGAAGCCAAGTGGCGATTCTATCAATTAACTGCTGAATAGTGCTTGCTCCTGGCCCCAAAGGGTTGGGGATGATAAGCGCCATTGCGTTATACCCGCTGATTGCCACTATACCAAAGAATAACGCAAAAATCAATATATTTTTCATATTTGAATTATACGCATAAAAAGTTTCATTCCGCAAATATCTCAGCAGTTAATTTGGTACCAAGGCCAGGGGAAAACGCTTTGATCAGCCGCAAAATTTAAAATCGTGTTTAAAACCAGCCAGGAACCCAAAACCCAAAAAATACCCCACGCCAAAAGCCATAATTTCCCTTTGGCGTCGGAGATTTTCTGGGGCGAGCCGCCGGAAAACATAAAAAGAAAAGCGATATAAGCCGCCATCAGCGTTGCCAAAGAAGCAAAAATGAGAAGAATCAAATCAATTATATTTTTAATTAAAACAAAAAAGTGGCAAAATGTGCAGGGTATGAAAGCGGGATTTGGAGTGCCGTCTGGAAGAGTGGTTGACCCGAGGCCGCAAGGCACAAGCCCCGCGGCAAAAACCGGAGCGGCGTTAAAAATTAAAAATAAAAAAATAAAAACCGCGACTGCTGAAAATTTTAAAAAATTGAATTTTGCTTTGCCATCTTTCACTTTTATTTTTTTATTTTTAATTTTTTATCGTTGTTTCATCAGCGATGAAACCCTTGCCTCGGCGTCGCTTAAAGCGCCGGCCGGTTTAACGTTCCCCAAAACCACAGCGTTAATCATGTCCTTAAAGATCTTATCAACTGCCGCGGGATCAACGCGATACCAGTTGGTTGCCGATAAAACCGCTTCGGCAAAAACTCCCAAATCCGGAGACGCCTGCTCTTCGGCCAAAACATCGCGCCTTGAGGCCGGCCTTAAAACCGCCTCGGAAAAATATTTGTTTATATCTTTACCCGTCAAAAAAACCAAAAAATTCCAGGCCGCTTCAGGATTTTTTGACGCCAAAGGAACGCTGTAGCCCCAAAAATCGGCATAATTAACGGCTTTGGCCGCGTCGGCAAATTGAGGGACCGAAGCGATGCCGAGGCGTAAATTCGGAGTTTTTTGCTTTAAACGCGGCAGGTTTAGGGCATAATCAAAAATGATTGCCGTCCGGCCCGAAGTGAAAGCGTCAAAAGAATCCGGAAATTTGTCGTTCCAAGTATAAACGTTGGATTTGGAGCTGGCAAAATCGGTGTAAAAACGCAAAGCCGATTCTCCGGGCCTATGAGTTGAACCGCCAACAATAATCGTTTCGTCAAAAGCCGCTTCCTCGCCGTCATCGCTAATCATTTTAGCGCCGGCCTGAATCATCAATAAACTCAAAATATCCGCGGCATTATTGACATTGCCAGCCGTGCCGATGGCAACGGCGGATTTCGTCAAATTGCCGGATTTATCCTGACTTGACAATTTTTGAACGACCTTAATAAAATCATCCCAAGTTTTCGGCGGTGTTGCGATGCCGGCGGCGTTAAACAACTCTTTATTATAAAACATCGCTAAGACATCGGTCCAAACCGGCAGGGCGTAAATTTTATTTTGGGAAACAAAATCAATAGTGGCCACATCGGGAAAAGTTTCCTGAAAATTTCTCAAACTCATCAGCGTTTCCGGAAGAAAAGAAATTTTATTGCCGTGTCTGGCAAGCCAGGAGGAACGAAACATTATAATATCCGGCCCTTTGCCGGAAGCCAGCGCTTCAATTAAATCCTGTTCGTAAGTGCCCGGGTTCATCTGGATATAGTTGAAAAAAACATTATCGTTGTTTTTTCTATAGGCCTCAAAAACCGGCTGCCAAACTGACAAACTGTCAAAAAGCCCCCAAAATTCAAGCGTTGCCCGCATTGGTTTAGCCGGCCGCGAACCGGGCAAAACACCCAAAAAAACCGAGGCCAAAAGCAAAATAATGACAACGCCGGCACCGGCCATTATTATCTGAACTCTTGTAATTTGATAATTCCCAATTTGCATGATAATGCTAATTTAATTTTATTCGCATTATTATGGGCTTTAGCCCTTTTTGAAAACAAACCCATAATGATGACTGCCGGCATCAATTGGTTTTGGCTCGCTGAATCCCTTTGACATAACAAGCTGTTTTAACTCTTCTTCTGAAAGCCGATGCTCTTTTTTAGGCCCGAGCGCGATATAAGGTTTCCATTCAACAACCGCCAATTCTCCGTCTTTTTTCAAAACGCGGCGGGCCTCGTTTATCAATCCGGACTTGTCCGGAACTTGAAACAAAACATTGGCGATAAAAACCAGGTCGCAGCTCGCGTCTTCAAGGGTGGAACCGATTGGTTTTTCTAAATTCCCCCTGATTATTTTTATATTAAACAGGCCCTCAAGTTTCGCTTTGGACCGTATCGCTTCCAAGGCCTGGAGTAAAATGTCAATGGCAAAAACTTGGCCGGAAGGCCCCGCTTTTTTAGCAAAAACAATGGAAAAAAAACCATGCCCGGCGCCAAAATCGGCAATCACCATATTTGGCTTGATATCAAGCTGATCAACAATTTTCTCAATATTTAAAAACCCCTTATCGTCCATAGTGATATTTTACAACGAAATAGCCAAACAAGTCATCCACAAGAGAAACAGTCGGCAAGTATATATATTACGAACGCAATTACCGCCTATAGGCGGTAATTGCGTTGGAATTAATATAGCGAAGAAGAGAGAATAAGAAAAAATGCTGTTATAGGACCGATCGGTTGAATAACGACACTTTTTGTATTAGACTGTTTTATACGAATAACAAATATATGGACAATAAATACACGAATAGTAGAGCTCCAAGATTTAAGATGGGCCCCACAATGCAAAAGGCACTTCTTCTCATAGAAGGAGGTGTGATTTTGGGGCTGACAAGGCGTCCGGATAGGTATTTCAAAGTTGTTAAAAAAATATCTAAAGAATGGCAGAAGATAAATGAAAGGTCTTTGCGCACGGCAATTCAAAAACTCTATCAATCCAAACTTATTGATTTTAAAGAAAAAAGCGACGGCACAGTTTCAATGACTTTAACCAATAACGGAAAGAAAAAGGTCATACAATATAACTTAGATTCAATAGAAATTAAAAAGCCCCAACATTGGGATTATCTATGGAGATTGATTATTTTTGACATCCCTGAAGAAAAAAGACAAGGGAGAAGGGCCTTAGCCACAAAATTAAAAGAGCTGGGATTTTATCCTTTACAAAAAAGTGTATTTATCCACCCCTTTGAATGTCAAAATGAGATTGACTTTATAGTGGAACTTTTTAACCTGAAACCCTACGTGAGACTTTTTACTGTTAAAGAAACCGATATTGAATTGGATTTAAGAAATAGATTTCATCTTTAAAATCAATATCTATATGAGAATAAAGAATTAAAAAAAGTGTAGTTATAGGACCGATCGGTTGAATAACGACACTTTGCCCTCACAATTGTCGGGGCGGGGGTTATTTCTGATTTTAAGTTTCAAGTTTTTCTTTGCTGTGTACTTCGTAGCTTTAGCGAAGGAGTGACAGCAAATTCTTTTTTCTTTATAACATTTTCGTTGTAAAAGAAATTCTATATAAAGTAGAATATAGGCTGAGCAAATCGTGGCCCTTTACACCGTGTTATATGATATGCTAGCAAATTTTTTATTCTGGTATAAATGTGCTAATAACTACGAGAATCAAAATAATTCCGCCTATCACCAATAAAGCAATTTGCCCTCCAGAGAATTTTGTCTTTTCAAGGTACCCCTGCTGTTCCTTTGCCCAATAAGAATTTAAAATACACTGAACAACTGTAAGGGGCCACACGGACATAAAAGACAAAAACCAAAATGGATCGGGTAATTCCCAAAGAGCAGTAAAAATTAACCAACTAAAAAGAATCCAACCAGGCGAGTAAGTTTTGACAATGCCCGCCTTCCTTGAAAAATCTCTAATATCTCTTAATTGCCTATAAGCAAGCACTATTCCATATATCGGGACAAAAAGACCTACTGTCCGCCAGCCTGGACTGATATTTAAATTCTTATGAATCTTAAGTTGTTTCCAATTGCGGTAAAACCAGTAAATTTCATAAATCCCAAGTGTCGCTATCGACAAAAGAACAAAGTGCCAGACAGGTTGTACATTTGAAAATTGTTGTGTGGAGAATTGTGACAATTTACCGCATCGGCAATAATTTCCTCGGCACAAAATGAACATTTTTTTGTTGTTTGCTGACTTTTTAGGTTCATAGGATTCATCATGAAAAATTTTCTTTTTTTACTTATTAAGTATACTTTTCTATTATATTATACTGCTAACAGCCAAAAAAACTATCCACACAATTTTTTGGCGGATTCCAAGATTTTTTCGGCGGTTTTTTCTCCAATACCTTCTACTTTAGTCAAATTATCAACAGTTGAATTTAAAATATCTTCGGGCGTGTTAAACCCGGCGTTGCGCAAACTTTCCGCGGTTTTTTCTCCAACGCCTTCCAAATCCTCCAAACTTTTACCTTCTTTAAGACCTTCGACGGTTAAAGTCGCTCCCGCCACATCAATTTTCCAGCCGGTTAATTTAACGGCTAACCTCACATTTTGGCCGGCTTTGCCAATTGCCAAAGATAATTGGTCTTCCGGAACGAAAACTTTTGCGGTATGCCGACGGAGCGCAGTTTCAATTCTCGTCACTTTAGCCGGCGACATAGCGTTGGAAACAAAAACATCCGGGTCCTCCGACCATTCAATAATATCTATTTTTTCGCCGCCGATTTCTGAAATAACTGCCGCCACCCGAGTGCCTTTTTGACCAATGCAAGAGCCGATCGGATCAATTCCTTCTTCATTTGAAGTCACGGCGATTTTGGTGCGGTTGCCGGCTTCGCGGGCGATTGATTTGATTTCAACCGTGCCGGCGCCGATTTCAGGAACTTCAAGTTCAAAAAGCCGGGAAATCATTTTTGGATGAGAACGCGACAAAACTATGCCCGGTCCTTTGGGATCGGAATTAACCGACAAAATATAAAATTTCATTCTAACGCCGACATAATATCTTTCGCCAAATACCTGTTCCTCCTCCGGAAAAACGGCAACGGTCTTCCCCAAATCAACAAAAATATTATGGGGCTCAATCCTTTGAATAATGCCGCTTACGAGTTCTCCCTCTTTATCTTTATATTCATTCCAAATCGCCTCCCTTTCGGCCTCGCGAATTCTTTGGACAATAACCTGCTTGGCAGTCTGAGCGGCAATGCGGCCAAAATCCTCGCGGGTCTCAAGCGGAAATTCAACTTCGTCTCCAACCATAATGTCTTTTTTTGTTTTTTGGGCCTCATCAAGCATGATATGCCTTTCGGCGTTAAACCTGATTTTCTTTTCCTCCTCTTCCTCCGGCGCCGCCGAAATTTCTTTTTCCTCTTCGCCTTCCGGCTTTAACATTGACTGGTCAATGACAATTTTAATCTGAGAGAATTTCACCTCCCCTGTTTTTGAATTGAATTTGGCCCTGACAATTTGGCCCTTTTCGCCGTATTCTTTTTTATAAGCTGCGGCCAAAGCTATTTCTATGGTTTCAAGGACTTTATCCGGAGATATGCCCTTTTCCTCAGAGATTTGGCTTAAAGCCGAAGCAAATTGTTTTAAATCCATATTCTTTTAATAAATAAGTCCGCACGCCGGCGGACCAAAAATCACAACTGAACTAAGCATACTATAATTACAAGTCTATACCATAAACAAATATCTGTCAATGCTGGTGCGTTTGTTTGACGAAATCCGAACCTTCTATTTATTTCGTCGTTAAAAAATTATACCAAGGTAAGCGCTCCGTTAGCACATTGCCATTCGCGGAGTCCGCGACGACAGTTTTCCGAACATTAAACGGAATAAACCCGAAAAGCTTTCGGCGTTCTTCTATTTTTATGTTATAGACCGCCTTTGCGTTTTCTTCTTTTAATTCAATAGTTTTGGGCGCAATGCCGAGTTTCTCTACTATTTCACTTGCAGGTATTTTTACTTCAACACCACCTACGCTTAATACATTTTCTTTAATCGCGACTTCGTCCGTTTTTATTTCCAAACTCTTATCGCGGATGAGTGCTTGACTTGCCGTGGGTTCAATGCTCACTGACCTATCTCCCACATTGACAAGTATTTTCTTCTCCGTAGTTTTCACCGTTATATTATCAGCTTTGATTTCTCCTCGGCTTACTTTCACTTCTGTCACTAAATTATTCAACTCGCTTACCTTCAACTCTTTCCTGCTTTTTATAAGGTTGGCAATAAGCCCGTCTATTTCATCTCTCAACGTTTTAAGTTCTTCTATTTGTTTCTTTTCCCCTTTTGTGGAGATGGTTTTTTCAAGTCTGGTTTTGTAGTAGGCGCTAATTTCTTGCCCCGATTCAACAACTACCGGCTTTACTGTTTCTGTGGCGGATATTGAATCTGTTATCGCGGTTGGCGGCGCGGTAATTGTTCCGCTTTGACCACTGCACTGCGCTTTTACTTTTTCAAGACCAAGCAAAAGGTTTTTTAATATTCTTTCAATTTCTTCCCGCGAAAAACCATCCTTTTTTAAATCGGCATCGTTTGAACCGCTAATTTTTTTATAATAGACAATTTTATTTTCCCATTGCGCGGTCTCATCGCAACGATTCACCGACGCTGTATTCGGTTTGTCTATGGCTATAGGCGGAG
>Ga0209541_10016929_pt1 | contig 10727 bp, 9 predicted proteins | sample RifCSPlowO2_01_FD_184027 | JGI IMG/M metagenome (GOLD analysis project Ga0209541, IMG submission 184027) | Groundwater microbial communities from Rifle, Colorado - Rifle CSP2_plank lowO2_0.1 (SPAdes) (version 2) | ecosystem: Environmental > Aquatic > Deep subsurface > Groundwater | place: Rifle... | reverse complement strand
TTCTTCTAAATCTGTTTCTACTTCATGTATCATATAAATAATATGACATATAAATTTAAAATACTACTTTTACTAAAATATCAAAAAAGGTTTTGATTTTATTATTTTAGAAACTATTGAATTGAAATTTACCACAGTAAGGTTATTCTATTCATTCTTAAGTTTCTTTTTAACAGAATCTTTTAAATTTAATTCTTTAAGTAATTCTTTATATCTGTTTCTTATTGTAACTTCAGTTACTCCTGCTATGTCTGCGACTTCTCTTTGAGTTCTTTTCTCATTATTTGCTAGAGCTGCTACATATAAGGAAGCTGCTGCTATCCCAGTTGGACCTCTTCCACTTGTTAATTCTGCTTTTTGAGCCTTTTCAAGAATTTCTACTGCTTCAGATTGAGTTTCTGCGCTTAATTTTAAAGCAGAAGCAAATCTTGGGATATAGTCTACTGGGTTACTAGGTAATATTCTAATACCTAATTCTCTTGTAATAAATCTATATGTTCTTCCAATTTCTTTTTTATCAATACCAGAAGCTTCACTTAATTCATCTAATGTTCTTGGAACTTCATGTCTTCTACAAGCAGCATATAATGCTCCTGCAACTACAGATTCCATAGATCTTCCTCTAACTAAGTTGTGTTGGACTGCCATTGTATAAATTCTGGCTGATTCTTCTTCTACTGATTTTGGAAGCTTTAAATATGAACTTACTCTTTTTAATTCTGCTAAGGCTAATTTTAGGTTTCTTTCAATAGCAGTACTTATTCTATATTGCCATTTTCTTAACCTAAAGAATTTGTTTCTTTCTTTTGAACCAAGTTGATAAACATCAGATTTTTGACCTACAGAAGTTCCTAATCCTCGGTCATATTTTGTATATGTCATTGGGGCGCCTGCTCTTCTTCTTTTAGCAGCTTGTTCGTGGTCAAATTCTCGCCATTCATGGCCAAAATCTATCATTTTTTCTTCTATAACTAGACCACAATCTCGACAAATAACCTCTCCTTTATCTTTATTGAGAATGAGATTTATGCCTCCACATTCTGGGCATTTCTTGACATAATCAACCATTTTAACCCCCAAGCTGAAAATTATTACTTATCGATAAGGTCATAAGAACCTTTATAAACGTATAGTAAAACAACTTATATATAAATCTTTTGTATTATTTAGAAGTAGTATATAAATCTTAGGTTTTTAATGGATTATACCAAAATAGCGTTAATTTGTGGCTCTTGACCTGGCCTATTAATGATTCTAGCCTTGCCTAAGTCAGTTTCTATGATTGCACCTTTTGTTAATATATTCATTCTAACAAAGTCTTTATTAGCTTTATTCTCTACAACCATCTTTATAGTGGCTTTTTTAAATTTTTTAGTTTTAGGGTCATAAATATTAGCTTCATTAGTTGATAAAGTAATAATTTTGTTATGACCTCCTTGGGTTCTTAAATTACTTTTTCTAGTAGAAGCAATCTTTGTAAGTGCTGGGTTTCTTGCTAAATCAGTAAGTCTTTTCTTTCTTAGTCTTTTATAAAGACCTCCACTTACTTTTCTTTTTGATCTTGAAGAAGTTCTAGCCATAAGATTAGATCTTAGCCTATCTTTAAAAAGTTATCGGATGAGGAAGAATTGTTGAAGCTAGTATTTAATATAACTATTAATGAGTAGTTAAAAACGAAAGAATTATAAAGTCTATTCTGTTAAAAATTTTATGAAAAGAAATCAATATCTTGTTTTGTTGATGGCAGCTTGTCTTGGATGTGGTAAGGGTTCAGAAAGTGAACAGTCTAAGTTCCATCAGACTGCACCTATCGAAGAAACTGTAGAAATTAAAGATTCTAAGACAGTTAATTTGGATCAACTAAGAAGTAAATATGGTCCGAAAGTAGTTGATTATGCGTCCAAAGTTGTTGAAAACGGGCAAAAAATTAGAGAAAGTCCAAAAAAACAGCATTTTCTTTATGATGATTTAGAAGCTAAATTAAAGCAAAGGTTCCCCGGAATTCAACCACCTAGATTGTTTGGGTTTATCGATGAACCTAGAGAAATCGAAAATATAGCGATGCTGTATCGAGCTCAAAATGATGTTCTTAAGCGAGCTTCTAAGGATGAGATTAATTTACCTATGAGTTTTATAATAGCGTCCTTGTGTAATGAAGGTTTTAGTCTTGATGTTGATGGTTATGTTAATGGCACTGATGGTTTTATGGACTATGGACTAGATACGTTTGGAAGTGAATTTAGGCACATAGTAAGCAAAGGTTACTTACCAAAGTCATTTAAATCTAAGTTTGAGATATGCGAAAGGACAAATGAGGTAGGTAGAAAAGTAAAATCTGCATCTTTTGATAGTAAGCAAGATGCTTTCGAAGCTTTTGTTGCGACGCTGGCACATAGACAATTTTTGTTTTACAATGATCTAAAAACAAATGGAATAAAGCGAGTAGCAATTCCTGAGGAAGAAAAGCTGTTCTTCACATATAAATACTATAATGGTGGGCCAAATTCTATTGAATCTTTACTTAGAAAGAGATCGGCAAAGGCACTTGCAACGTTTTTTGATAGGACTATTACTTACGGAAGCACAGGAAACGCATATGTTGTTTTATCAGGACATCTTTGGCTTCAAGGCAGTGGTGCTGTAGACCCAAATTCTAAAGGTAAGTATTGGTGGTCAAAATAAACTTCTAGTTTGTTAAGAATTCTAATACAAAGAAGCCAAGAATAGCTAAATAGCTTAAAATCGTAAATAATATTACTAAGTAAATATGTTTAGGCTTAACTTTTGTATTCTTAATTAATAATGAGAAAATTAAATAAAAGACAATAAAAAGAATAATAGTTAATATGCTTTTTGATATCCAATGATGAGTTGTAAAATTTGCAATATATTTTTTGAAACTTTCATTTAACTCAGAATAGATAGTTAAAAAAACTATTAATATTGATGTAAGAATTGTAGAAATTATTAATGAAAAGCTATTTTTCATAATACTTTAACCTCCAAAGCAAGTCTTGCTGCTGAAGATATTAAATAACCCATAAAAGCCATAGACATACCTATTAAAAATATTAAAAATGATAATGTAACTACAGAATTTTTCAATTTGTTATTTTTTAGTAACTCATTTTTGCTATTTTTTATCATAAAATAAGTTAATAATGACAAAACTGGAAGTAATAAAAATACATGTTCTTTTGTTTCCATAACAATTAGATGAGCCCAGGAAGCTGAGCTTTCTTTAATTAATGGCTTAACATCAAGGCCATAGAATTTAACATAGTAATAACCTCCTATAATCCAAGATAAAAATAGAAATATAAAACCAAGTAAGGCTACAAATTTTGCCCTTTTAATTCTTTTATCTGTGGGATTAAATAATTCAATAGCAACCCATAGAAATAAGATAGAACCAAGTTCGCCTAAAGCAGCGTGAATTCCAATTAAAGGGTTAATCATTACTTTGTTATTTTTATGACTACAATTTTAATACTTTGTCTTAACTATGTGATTTAGACAATGGACAATAAATGAATTAGTTACACTTTATAAATTATTTTAATGCAAAAGTATAAAAATATAAGTTTAAGATTAAATCTATGCAAAAAAGAGGATTGAAATATATAGACTATGTTGCGATTGCTTTGTTACTTGTTTTAGTGGGTTTTGTATTTCTTGATTATCTTAATAGTAAACAACTTGTAATTCAAAGATCACTAACTACTCCCCCAACATTTCATGAATTTTATGGTAGTGTTACTTGTAATAATGGCCAAGATATTCTTAATAATCATCAAATAATTGGTAATATAGGTAGTTCACAATATTCTGCACAAATTACAAATGGAGATTATCACTTGTTTGTTGAAAATGGTAATAATGGGGATATTATTGATTTTTATATAGATAATGAAAACATTAATGACGAAACATATCAAAGTTTTGGAGGAACTCAAAAGAATGTAGTACTTGAAAATATATATTGTTCCGTTTCACCAGGAGTTTCTATTTCTATTCCAGTAAATAATCAACAATATCAACAAAATAGTGTTGACGTAACATTTATTAATGTAAATTTTAATATTGGGTCTTTGGGCGAAAATCATTTACATTTCTATTTAGATAGTGATACAACTCCTTATATGTTTTATAACGGAATAACAAACAATATTCAATATAATTCCTCTCCTGCTTCAAATGCTCAAAGAATAAGTTCTAATTCATTTAGAATTTCCACATTAAGTGAGACAACACACACATTAAGGCTAGTTTTAGCTAATTCTGCACATAGTGAACTAACAAATAGTGAAGCTTTTGATACTGTTACTTTTGTTGTAGTCACTCAAGTAGCAGCGCCTCCTGGAGGTGGAGCTGGAGGTGGCGGAGGAGGGGGAGGTGGCGGTAGTAGAACTAGAGCACAATGTGAAGATGGAAGAGATAATGATAATGATACAAAGAAAGATTACCCAATTGACCCTGGATGTTCAAGTAGGTCTGATGAAAATGAAGTAGATCCTATTTCTATTGTGTATAGGTGTGATGATGGGATTGATAATGATAGGGATAGTTTAATTGACTTAAATGACTCTGGTTGTATAAATAGGTTTGATAATTCTGAAGAAAATGTAAATCTAAACCAAAATGAAACTGAACCTGAGATTCCAGTAATTCCAAATAAAACGTATGAAGATAAAACTGCTATGAAAATCATAATAAGTGGAGCCTTAATAGTGATTGTTTTAATCACAATACTTCTTGTTAAGATTTTTAGAGAGAAGAAGAAAGTTATGGGTTGAATATTCCTGGATTATTTAAATAAACCCAATATGCTTTTCCTGGTTCAAAATTATCTATTAGAGGGTTTAATTGGGTATATTCTTGTTGGTTTATATCATAACCCCAAACTGTAGAGTAATCTAATCCTAGTAAAGCAGCATTTATGTTAATTTGGCTTAATCCATTAGTACCTATCAAATTCCAACCTGCTTGTAAATTGATTTGATTATTAGGATTAATGTTTCCAGCAAGGTTTATTGTTCTTGGATTATTCATAATAACAATATAACCTTTTAAAGGACTTATTATACTCAAAGTTGAAGGAGGTAGAGGTGTGGTTCTATAGACTTTCCAATTAGCTTCAAATGAATAAATCCTATTTAAATCATTGAGTATCCCAGCAAATACTTGGTTTATATTATTATTTGTTAATTCAAATGGAACTGTAATGAAATTATAACCTTGTTCTAAATTAAATAATAATTGGATTGGACAACCTTCATCAATTGGACCATTACAGTTATCATCAATACCATTACCACATATCTCAGATGGAGGAATTGGACAGCTTAATAAACATAATTGGTAATTCCCACATGATATCCCATTATAATTGCAGCTGATTGTTGCATGAATATTTGGATTATTATCATCACAATCAGTTCCAAGACATGTTTGGCCAATTCCATAATTATCTTGATCTACATCTATACATTGACTTGCACAATCAGGATCATTAAAGTCTATTAAATTATCACAATCATTATCTATATTGTCAGAGCATAAGGAAGGATTATTTTCAATTATTCCCGGATTAATATTTGGGTCATTTGGTCTGCAATCTCCGCAACTCGGGGAGTAATTATCTCCATCTATGTCTTGTTCTAGTATATAATTATTACATATATTTGCTGTGCAAGAACAACCAGTTAAACATGTATTTTGGGCATCATCGTAATCTCTATAAATATTAGTATAACATCCATCAAATAAATCGCATTCAGTTGGCTGGCATAAGTGAGTTAAATCACATTGAGCATTACATTGAGTAAAACTACAAGTATGTGTTAATGGACTACTTCCAACGCTGCAAGTGTCAGTTGCTTCTATACAAAGACTTGTAAATCCTGCTCTTGTATCTAAAGTAAATGGAATATTGTCTGGGTTATTAAAGCAGGTATTTATAGAAGGAATATTAAATGCAGAACAATCTATAGGAGTACCAAGCTGGCATCCCAATGTAGGATTACATATTTCTGGGCCATCACAAAATATACCATTATTGCAAAGATTATTGTTAGGAATATTATCGCATCTACTTAATGCTTCATTACAAGAATCAATTGTACAACTAATAGCATCATTACAGGTTACGGCAGTTCCTGGAGAACAACCAAAAATACCATTGCAAGTTTCTGTTCCATCACAAAATAGTCCATTAGTACATAAATTATTGCCACTTTCATCTATTCCATTTATGCAATTGTTATCTATACCATCGCAAATTTCTATAGCACCTGGATGGACATTAATATTATTATCATCGCAATCAGTTTCTGAGCCGTTAGGGCATGATATTGAACCTGGATTACCATATCCATCCCCATCATTATCTGTACAAGCTTGCGGAGTTATAGTTAAAGTCAATGAAGTTGAACCTGGAAGATTTTGTGAATCTAGGGCTGTCAAAGTAAGTAAATATTCTGTTGGTTGGTTGTTAATTAATGTTGTTGGTGTAAATGAACCAGTACAACCAACACCTAAAGTAAATGGAGGTTGTCCATCCAAAACTATATCGTAAGTCCAACTTAATCTAGAACAAGGTAAATTCCCCTCTTCTGGGTCAACTCCAGTTCCAACATAATTAATGGGCGTATTTACTACAAAAGTTGTTTGAATTGGTTGTGTAATCGCTGCAATTGGGGGTTGATTTATGTGAGGTATACAAGTTCCGTCAGGTTGGCAATCTTGCCCTAAGGGGCATCCACAACTATATGGCTGGCCACAAGAGGGGATTAAATTACCATTATCACAATATAAAGGTTTATTTGTACTGCACTGGCCAAATTGGGTATTATCACTACATACTTGGGCAATAAGAATTTTTCCTGTATTTGCTGGTATTGTAATGGTGCTTGAAACTGATGTTAAGATTACATTATTTCCTATTATTTGAATTTCTTTGTATGGAATGCTACCCAAATTGTAGTTATATGTAAAAGTGCTAGGGTTAACTATAACTAGTCCTTTTTGAAATTGTCTGACATAAAGGTTGGTAGTCCCAAATCTAAGGTTACTAATTGAAGTGGGATAGGGTCCTAATGAAGACCCTAAGTTAACATTCGTATTATCAATTAACTCAGGGTATATAGTACTTTGAGTTGGACAGTCCCAACCGCTTACCCAGAAATAACCGCCATCATTCTTAACTAAATAATATGAAGATAATAGAAATAATCTTTTTTGTATATCATTATTTATTTGTACTGGCAACATAAAAGCAAGTCCGGTACTTTCAGAACCAATTATTTTATTTTGGTGGTCTAGCCAAGTATTTAAGTTATAAATATTAGGCCATGAGGTACCATAACCTTCTATTAGACCCCCATTTAGACCATCGCTATTTAAATTTATTCTATCTAGACTATTGTAAAATATTAATGCGTTTGGTAACCCACTTCTTAATTCAGAAGCAAATAATCTACTTCCTTGATCTATGTCATTTTGAGTGATTGTTTCATAAATCAATGCATCGCCATAAAAGGAGATATCAGCATTAGGCTCATCTATATACACCCCGTCTAGGCCATGAGCTTGAATTGTTTGTATTGCATGATTAATATACCATTGACGCCATGAGCTAGTTAAGGTATTAAGCCAATATGCAGCATATATCCTGTTTTTTATTCTGTTATTTGCATTTGTCAAATATACATTATCTACTACGAGGCCATTTGCGGGTAGATAGTAAGGGATGCTATTAGACATTACTTCGAAGAAATATGGGAAACCATAAATTCTATTATCTTGTGTCCACGCTCTATATTGGCGCACATTTATGGTTTTTGAGAGCTCGTATTGACCTAATGCGTTATTCCATGTCATTAAGAATTTTTCAGTACCTATATCGAACCCATGGTCGCCATTTAAATCGATATAAACATTAGCAGAAGTCCCCTGACTACTTGGTTTAATGGTGAATTTGAAATCATAAATCATGTTAATAATATCTCTATTAGCCCATTCAACTAAACCATCTGTTAGGTAAAAATTTTGAGGGGTAGGAGATGGAGAAGCAGATTTAACATAAGAATAATCATATTCAATAGTTCCACTAACGGTTTTAATTTTGTAATAATATATTTGACCATTGGTTAAACTAGAATGTAAAAATTGGGTATTTACTGTTGTTGTAAGTAAATTAAAATTAATACCATCTAAACTTAAATACACTTTATAATTAGAAACAATAAATGGCTTGTAATCATATCTTCTATCTTCACTCCAGTCTATTAAAATTGCATTATTTTGTGGGACTAAAACTAATGAAGCTGGGTCGCTAGAATGAAAGAAATTATACTCATTTGTGTTTAATTCTGCTTGGTCCTCAATTAATTGATTAAAATTAGAATAATATGTAAATCTTGCTTCTGGCTTTAAAGATTTGATTTGATTGACATAATTTTGAATTAAACCCCACCTATAGATTGAACCAAACCAATCCCCTACTGTAAAAACATCAAAATTATTAGCTATAAATTGATAAGAAAACCCGGCCGGAAAACCTTCTATCAAAGGATCTGGATTAATATGTGAACACGTATCCATTAACCATAAATGTGTTCCTAAACTTGTATCTATAGTATTATCTTGATTTAAAATTGGGGATTTCTGAAAAGGTGTTTCTTTAAATATACCTAAAATCAAAAAAAATAAAATCAGCGAAACTATTATACCTATAGCAAAGTAGAATTTACGACTGTCTAACCCTTTTTTAAACATAAATTTCAAGCTTTAATTGAGTTAGAATGAGCATTTATATAAGTTTTGATGGAAAATTTGGCTTAGGGCTTAATTAGTAAAGTTTTTAAATATAAATGGTAGATCATTTTGATGTTATTTTTTATTAGGGGGTAAGTGAAAAATGAATGATGCATCATCTAGACCATTGGATGCTTTAAATGAAGCAAGGAATAAAAGAGTTATAATAGATTTGAAGAATGGAAAACAGTATATTGGTAAGTTAAAGGCGTTTGATATTCATATTAACACTGTACTTGCTGAAGGTGAAGAGTGGCAAGACAATCAGTTAAAAAAGAAGGTTGGAACTGTATTTATAAGGGGAGATACAATTGTATTAATATCACCTGAATAAAAATGACAAAAGGTACAGCCTCAATGGGGAAAAGAAGTCGATTTAGACTTCATATTCGATGTAGGAGATGTGGGGAATCTTCCTATCATAAACAGAAAGGAAGATGTAGTCACTGTGGATTTGGGGCTACTACGAAACTAAGACAATTTAATTGGCAGAAGAAAAGTGTGATTTAAATCAAAAGTTATTTATACAATATTAATTCTGTTTTTGATTTATGCGGGAGTGCCGGAGCGGTCAAACGGGCTAGGCTTAGGTTATTAAGAAGAAACCTAGTAGCTTAGTGCTTGCGCAGGTTCGAAGTAAACTTTTGAGAAAGTTTTAATCAAAAGTAAACGAAAGCCCTGTCTCCCGCATTTAATTATTGATGGTTTTAACTAGCCAAATCTTACTTAAATTCAAGATAAATAATGACAACAAAATAAGGAGTAAATTTGATAATATTCCTGTATAAATTTCTGTATATACTTTAACAAAAATCAGGGAGAATAAGAAAATAAGCATTAATAGAAATAACATAATTAAGAGTATAATAGAAATAATTATAGGTAATTTACTTCTATTAAACTTAGCAATTTTTATTATTTGTTTCTTGGATTCATCAGAAATTGAGTAGGAAAGTAATGTTATTGGTATTAAAATTATTATTGGGATTATAGCATATAATAAGTTTATATTATAAACATATAATACTAATAAAGAAATTATTGACAGAAAAATTGGAATAGAAAATAAGGATATCTTTATAATTTTATTTTTATATGAATTAGAATTAGTTATGATTTTCCATTTATATGCATAAATGATGCAATAGATAACATAAATTGCTAGGAAAATCAATATTACCTCTAGAATTGCAAGATTAGTCAAATTTTCAAATTTACTTACTATTAAAGTAGCCTTATTAATAGATTCTAAATCTTGATTTTGTAAACCTGGAATTAATGAATTCAAATTGGGCATAATAGAATTAAATTTATTAATGTAACTTTGTAACCTTATCCTTGATAAAAATAAAACTAATGTTAATAAAGATAAGAAAAAAATATCTAGGAATGTTATTTTTACTAATTTTGATATTATTTTTCCCATATTTAGATAACTTTTAGTTTTGAATTGGTGGTGGTTCAATAGGGGGTCTAGGTTGTGGGGTTGTTCCAAATGGAATACATGAGTTATACTGATAATTACAATTAAGATTTATTACTGGACTTTGAGAGTAACATTCTTTATAATTATTATCTTTATTTACACATATTTCTTTGTCATCTTTTAAATCTTCACAAGAGTTTATTTCCGTGCAGGGTAAGCAACTTGCTCTAAAGCCTAAAAATCTATCTTTCTTAAAAAAGCATGGCCCTTTTGCTTCGTGACATTCTTCATTAGAAATAAATAGATATTGATTTACATCTTCGCAAGTTTTAATTGTATCTTTTTCTTCTTCAGTCTCCTTTGAAGTGCATTCAGGGTTTATATTGGATATAAATCTATCTAACAGGCTAGTATATAACTTGGATATTTCATCTTCTCCTTCAATTCCTTTATTTAAGAAATCATCAGGGGAAATAATACCTTG
>Ga0209541_10016928_pt1 | contig 10727 bp, 13 predicted proteins | sample RifCSPlowO2_01_FD_184027 | JGI IMG/M metagenome (GOLD analysis project Ga0209541, IMG submission 184027) | Groundwater microbial communities from Rifle, Colorado - Rifle CSP2_plank lowO2_0.1 (SPAdes) (version 2) | ecosystem: Environmental > Aquatic > Deep subsurface > Groundwater | place... | reverse complement strand
GAAAATTTCACAATTCAACAAAAAATTTTCTTGCATCCAGAAAACCCCACGAACAAACCACACACTTTAGTGTGTGGTAAAACTAAAGGGTTTTCTTGATATTGAAACTTGTTTTTCAGCCAAAAAAACCAAAAAACCACAATATCATTAACAATAAAAAAATAAACAACAAAAAATAAGTTGAGGCTTTATATGCTTTTTCAGCAAATTTTTCAGATTTAGTTATGGCTAGAATAGTCAAATAAAAAACTCTCCCGCCATCAAATATTCCTAAAGGTAGCATATTAACCAAAGCAACAGAAAAATTAATCAGTATAACCCACCAAAACAAATTATAAACAAAAATAATAAATTCTCCTGCAAATTTTGGTTTATAAAAAGTATTTGGTTCTTTGAAAAACAAAATCTTGTTCCTTATTCTGCTCAATAAACTTAAACTTCCTGTTCCTCTTAAAGCAATCCCTATAAAAGCCTTTGTTTTATTCTGTGGATTTTCTCCTAATTTAATTTTGAATTCTTTAACTTCACTATCAACTCGAGTTTTAATTAAAACTTCCTCATTCGGTTTTTTAGTCATAAGCTTTTCTATTAAATCTTTATTGGTTTTGATTTCCTTACCATCAAAATTAACAATAACTCCAACCAATCCAGCTTTTAAGGCAGGAGAATCATCGAAAACTTCAATTTTTCCATCAGTTTTGTCTAAATAATTGTCTTTTAAATAATAACCTTTCTCGTTAACAATTACTTTAGTCAAATTTAATCCGCTATTTAATTCTACAAAAATTTTCTCATATGTTAATTTAATGTCAGAAACATTTACAATAGTTGAGGAATAAGTGTTAAATATAACTCCAGAAGGAGTAAAAGCTAAAACAAAAAACAAATAAAGAATAAAGAAAAATATGATTGTCATAATAACATTAGCAAAAGTTCCCGCGCTTAAAAAAGCCAACTGGTCTTTAGGTTTTAATTTCTTAACTTTTTTTTCGTCGGGCTCAACAAAAAAAGCAAGGAAAGGTCCTAAAAATGCAAATCCAGTAGATTTAATTTCTATATTTTTAATTTTAGCGAAAATGCCGTGAAAAAACTCGTGGCTTATTGCAGCTATTGCCAAAACAATTATCCAGTAAGTGAAATAAAAAGGAGGCAAAAAATCAATATTAAAAATTTTGGGAATGTAAGGTATCAAAGGCATTAAAGGAGGGATTTTTATTGCCTTAATGATTTCTGGAAATTTTACAAACATATATAACAACTGAAACAAAAGAATTAGCATCCCAATCATTAAAGCATACCCAGAAAAAATAACAAGATACTCAACATAACCCAGAACTTTTTTATATCTTTTAGCAATATAATCTATTATTTTTATTCCTATTTTAGTTCTATAAAGGATGAGTATGTTTTCTCTTTGCAATTTTTTTCTTCTTATAATCAAGAATATTGCAAGAAAACTGCCGAATATAATCAAGAATATCAAGTCATAAAGGAAAAAGCTCATTTTATAGATACCTCATTTGCCTCTTTAGTTTTTAACATTTTTTTAAGCTTATTTTTTTCTTTTAGCTCGAAAAGCTCTCTTTTTGCATTTTCTGCATTTAACTTTTCCCTCTATAATTTTTTTAGGGTCTGCCCTGATTTTTGTCGAGCAATTCTTGCAAACAAAAACATTCATGAATAATCTTTTTTGTGCAGCCAAAATTTTTGTTCCCATTTTTTATTTATAACTTTCTTTTAATTATTTTTCCTCCTTCAATATCCCAATACTCCACACTATCCCCTTCTTTTATTTCTTTCGCATCTTCTGCTATAACAACATCAAAGCTCTCAAAACTTTCCAAATCCATTATGCTTGCTTTATTCTCTTGTTTGCTTAAAACCTGTCCTTTCAATTTATTAATCATAGGAACTTCAAATCTTTCATGTCCAGGTACTGCAATAACTCTTTTTTTATTATCAAATATGCCCATTGCCTCAATTCTAACTTTGCTTGAGCCATGCTTTCCTGTTTTGCTTATATCTATGCTTTTAACAACACAGGGCTCATTCTCAATCATAATTACCTTCCCAACTTTAACTTCAGTAGCATTAATTAATTTAAAAGCCATTTTTATTTAAATAAAAATAAGTTTATAAACTTATTTCTTATTTTCTTATTATGCAAGAAAAAATAACTAAAGGAGATTTTATTGAATTAGAGTTTACAGGAAAGACTAAATCAGGAGAAATCTTTGATACTAACATAAAAGAAGAAGCAGAGAAAATTAATCTGAATATAGAAACAAGGCCTTTAATTATTTGTATAGGACAGAATATGATTTTGCAAGCAATAGACGAGTTTTTAATAGGCAAAGAAATAGGGGAATATAAACTTGAATTAACTCCTGAAAAGGCATTTGGAAAAAGAAATAAGGAATTAGTTAAAATGATGCCTTTGTCTGTATTTATCAAGCATAACATAAAACCAGAACCCGGCTTGCTTTTTTCTTTTGATGGCATATTAGGAAAAATTTTAACTTCTGGCTCTAGAATATTAGTAGATTTTAACAACCCTCTTGCTGACAAAGAAATAATATATGAATTGAGAATAAAAAGAAAAGTTATCAATCAGGAGGAAAAAGTAAAATCTTTAATTTTGTTTTATTTTAAAAAAGAGTTAGATTTTGAAATAAAAGACAAAACTTTAATTATAAACTCTAAAGAGCCTGATAAAAGATTAATAGAGCTTTTTTCAAGCAAATTTAAAGAAATCTTGAATCTCGAGCTTGAGGTTAAGGAAATTGAGGAAAAGAAAGGTTAGTCTAAAATATATAACTTTTCACATAAATATTTATAAACTTCAAAGCAATAAAGAAAACATGGCTGAATACTTTCAAAAAGATGTGCAGTTAACTTCATTACGAGAAGATATAAAAGAAGTTCTTGATATTGATCGCGAGCTAGAGGAATTATTAAAAAAACAATCAGCAAAAGTAAAAGTTATAGGGGTTGGAGGAGCAGGAGGCAATACTATCTCGAGAATGAGAGAGATAGGCATTAAAGGAGGTGAGTTAATTGCTGCTAATACAGATGCTCAAGACTTGCTATACACTAATGCTGATTACAAAATTTTAATAGGCAGAGAATTAACTCATGGTTTAGGTGCTGGTTCAAATCCAAAAATAGGAGAAGAAGCTGCTCGAGAATCAGAACACGAGATTAAGAAAAAATTAGAAAATGCAGATATGGTTTTTATTACCTGTGGATTAGGTGGAGGAACAGGGACAGGAGCTGCTCCAATAATCGCAGAAACAGCAAAAAAACAAGGAGCCTTGACAATAGGTGTAGTAACTTTGCCTTTTACAATAGAAGGAAAAAAAAGATTAGAAAATGCAGAATATGGTTTAGAGAGATTAGAAAGCATTGTTGATACCTTAATTGTAATTCCTAATGATAAGTTGCTTGAGTTAGCTCCCGAATTACCTCTACATACAGCATTTAAGGTAGCTGATGAAATTTTAACTAACGCTGTGAAAGGAGTTACAGAACTTGTTACTAAAGCTGGTTTAGTTAATTTGGATTTTGCAGATGTCAAAGCTATAATGACTAATGGTGGAGTTTCATTAATAGGGATGGGAGAATCTGATTCACAACAAAGAGCAATAGAAGCAGTTGAAAAATCTCTTAGCAATCCTTTGCTTGATGTAGACGTAACTAATGCTACTGGAGCCTTAGTTAATATAATAGGAGGAACTGACTTAAGTTTAGACGAAGCAAAATCAATAATTGAGTATGTCGGAGAGAAATTAGGGCAAGACGCAAAACTAATATGGGGAGCTCAAATTTCAGAAGATATGGAAAAAGCTATTCGAGTTCTATTAATAGTCACAGGAGTTAAATCAAGTCAGATTTTAGGCAAGAAAGAAAGCAGAGAGGAAAGAGTGAGAGGAGAAATGTCCTCTGAGTTAGGGATTGAGTTTTATGAATAAAACTCTATTAATAATCCTTCTAAATTTGTAAAGAAACAAGTTAATTTAATTGCTATATATATATAAAATCTAAATTTTATCAATTATAAATCAATTGTTTTATCAATCACTAAAACAGCAAATTTAAAAATCTCTTTTTCTATATTAAATTATGAAAATTATAGAAAAACTTACATCATTTTTTATTCAATGCACAAGAGTATGGCATATTTTGAGAAAACCTTCATCAGAAGAATTCAAAATAGTAGCAAAGGTTTCTGTTATAGGTGTTCTGGCTATAGGTTTAATAGGTTTTGCAATAGCAATAATTATGACTTTTTTCAAATAACAAAATTTAAAAAAGTAAACAATAGTAACTTAACAATATATTCTCAAAGACAAATTTTAAGATATAGCTTTCTATTAATAATTAATTTTTTAACTATCAATAATAAAATAAGAGATTATCAATTAAGTCACAAGTTTAGCTAAAGCGAACAAAAAGATTTAAAAACCATCAATCTTAAATAATATAAACTACTTCTTCAGAAGTTAGGAAGTAGTTGGGCTTAGATTCAGAAAACAAAAATAAAACAATAATAAAAAATGATATATGTAATTAAGGTAACAACCAACAAAGAAGATATGGCTTTAGAGATGATTAAAGATAAAATAACCAAAAAATCTTTGCAAGTTTATAGTTTAGCTCGCCCGCATGGTTTGCGAGGCTATGTTTTTTTAGAAGCAGACGAGAGAGAAGTTGCAGAAGAAGCTGTTTTTAATTTGCCTTATGTAAAAGGAATCTTGGGGAAAACAACAAGCTACGAGGAAATTAAAAATATGATAGAGCCAAAAGTGATAGAAATAAAAATAGAAAAAAATGATATTGTCGAGATAATCTCAGAGCCATTTAAAAAAGAAAAAGCAAAAGTGATAAGGATAGACAAGCAAAAAGGAGAAGCAGTAGTAACTTTATTACAGGCAGCAATACCTATTCCTGTAACAGTCAAAATAGATAACCTAAGAGTAATAAGAAGAGAAGAGATTGAAGAAACAGAAAAATCAGAGGAGATAGGAGAATAAAAATGATAATAAAAAATAAAATTAAAGGGAAGTTTACAAAAGAAACCGGAGGTGTCTCTTGAATGATAATAAAACTATTAGTTGAGGCAGGCAACATGACTCCCGGGCCAGCTATCGCACAAAAGGTAGGACCTTTAGGAATCAATATAGGCAAGGTTATATCAGAGGTAAATTCTGCTACAAAAGAATTTAAAGGATTAAAAGTTCCAGTAGAGCTAGATGTAAATGCCAAGAAAAAAACTTTCACACTAAAAGTTTTTTCTCCTCCTGTTTCAGAATTAATTAAAAAAGAAATAGGAATAGAAAAAGCTTCTGGTAGCCACAAAAAACTGAAGGTTGGCAATCTTGCTATCGAGCAAATAATAAAAATAGCAAAAATCAAGAGAGAAAACATGTTAGACAAAAACTTAAAAGCAGCAGTAAGGTCAGTAGTCGGAAGTTGTGTAAGTTTAGGCGTATTAATAGAAAACCAAGAGCCAAAAAAAGTTTCTGAACAAATAACTTCAGGAAAATATGATTCTGAGATAAACCAAGGAAAAGATGTTGCTAGTAAGGAAAAATCGCAAAAATTAAAATCTTATTTTGACGAGTTGCATGAAAAACAAGAAGAAGCAATTAAAAAAGAAGAGGAAGCCAAAGCAGCAGAAGAAGCGAAAAAGGTAGGAGCAGCTCCTAAAGTTACTACAGAAACAACAGAGACAAAGAAGGAAGAAAAAATAGGAGAAGAAGAAAAAGGAAAAAAAGAATTAAAGAGAAAATAATTAGATTTATGAGAAGTATGACTAAGCAAAGTTTCTATTTCCTATTATTAAAATACCTAAATAATAATGGCTATAGAAAACAAAACAAAATCAACAGCAAAGTTTATTAATACTATAAAACAACTTAAATTCAGGGGGTTGTAGGATAACCTGGCAAGTCTTCGAGCTTTGGGTCTTAAAGCAGAAAAGCTCGCGATCCCGGTTCAAATTTATCCTAAAAAGATAATGAAATTCCGGGCAACCCCACTTTAAAATAGAAACCTTTAAAATCCAAATTTGATTGTTAAACAAAAATGCACACAAAAAAATTAAAGTCAGCAGCAAGGTTTAGAGCAGGTTATGGTTTAAGAGTTAAAAAAAAATTAATTGAAGTAGAATCAAGGCAAAAGAAAAAACAAAAATGCCCTTTTTGCAATGGTATAGCAAAAAGGAAATCAAAAGGAATTTGGAAATGCAAAAAATGTAAAAAAACATTTGCTTCCAATGTTTATTACTTAGAATAAATTTATAAAACCCAAAAATAATTTATGTAAAATGGCAATGTACAAATGTTTCACTTGTGGAAAACAAATTTCAAGCAAGGCATTAGAAAAGAGATTTTCCTGCCCTTACTGCAACAGCAAAATTTTCTACAAGCCAAGAAGAGTAATAACAAAAGTCAAAGCCGAGTGACTTCAACCGAACAGGATTGAAGTCAAGAGGAGAGTAATTTCATTTTAGTAAACCTAACTTATAATTAGAAATCAAATTAGGAGCCGAGTAATTTCATTTTAGTAAATAAAAAATAAATTAAAAAATGAAATTAGGAGGAGAGTAGAGTAACTTGATTCAGAAAAAATAAAAAATGAATATAGACAAAAATTTGCAAGAAAAAATTCAAGAGTTGCAATTGATAGAGCAACAACTTCAAAGCTTTCTGCTCCAGAAACAAGCTTTTCAGCTCGAGCTTAGCGAGGCAGAATCAGCCTTAGAAGAAACAGAAAAATCAGAAGGAGAAATATACAGGATTATAAGCCAGATAATGCTGAAAGCAAAAAAAGAAGATATAACAAAAGAATTAAAAGAAAAAATAAAAATCTTTGAGTTTAGAATAAAAGCTATAGAAAAGCAAGAGTTGATAATACAAAAAAAATCAGAAGAACTTAAAAAAGAGATAGAAGAGCAGCTTATCAAGACTAAAAAATAATCTCTCCAATATAGCAAATTTATTATAGAAATCTTTATAAACTATACCTCTTTAACATCTTTATGCCATTTAATACTATTAAAAAAGGGCTCGGAAAATTTTTCGGAAAAGAAGATGAGCAAGAATATATTGAGATTGATTTAGGCTCAGAAGTTAAAAAAAACAAAGTTAAGGTAAGGCCTTTTGTTCTTAAGCAGTTTGATGATGTAAATGAAATTCTAAATAACTTGAGAGAAGGTTATACAATAGCTGTAATCGATATTAATCCCTTAAAGAAAAAAGATATGATTGAGCTGAAAAGAGTTATTGCCAAGATTAAAAAAACAGCAGATGCCCTAGAAGGACAAGTAGCAGGTTTTGGCGAGTCAACAATTATAGTAACTCCAAATTTTGCAGAAATATATAAGCCAGAAAAACCGCAATTTAAACCAGAGCAAAAACCAGAAGGATTTTAAACTATTCTTTTTTTAACTAGTGATGAAAGTTTTGTTTATCGAGGCAAGAAAGAAATCTAACAAAACCATTACAGAAAATATTGCAAGAAAACTTCCAACAAAACTTCACATTCTTTACACTATTCAATACAAGAGTATAGCCGAAAAATTAAAGAAAAAACTTGAGAAAAATCACCAAGTTCTTGCTTTCCAGCAAGTTTTAGGTTGCAGCAAAATAAAACCTCAAGCCTCATTACTTTTAGTTGGCTCAGGAAGATTTCATGCTCTTACTCTTCCTTTAAACAAAAAAATATTTATTTACGAGGAAGGAAAGATAAAAGAGATAACAAAAGAAATTCAAGCAAAAAGAAAAAAAGAAAGGGCAAAACTTACTCTTTTTCTTGCTTCTGAAAAAATAGGCTTGTTATTTTCAATAAAACCAGGACAAGACAAATTAAAACTTGCAGAAAAAATAAAAAAAAGAATAGAAAAAAAATTCCCGGGCAAGAACTTCTATTCTTTTGTCTCTGATAATATTTTGATAAATGAGTTAGAAAACTTTCCTATTGACTTTTGGATTAACACTGCTTGCCCTGGAATTGAACTTGACTCTAACAAAATACTGAATTACGAGAAAGTATGGAAAATTAAAAATTTGTTGAAAGAATAGCAAAATAGCCTCGTTCTCATGTCAGAAATGAAAACTACATCCTTTTAGGATAGTATCTTTTGCTGTTTTCATTTCTGAACACATCAAAATTCTCTGAATTTTGACTGCCATCAAAATCTTACGACTTCAGAATTCTTTCTGAATTCTGAGAGCTGTCAAGAATCTTTGATTCTTGAAGTTTTGAGGTCCTAAAAACAAATTCCTATCACAAACCATACACTTTAGTGTGTGGTAAACGAAAGGGTTTTCTTGATCTTAAAGCCATCTATTTAAAACATTTTCTTTTGATCAATTAAATACTAAAAACTACAAAATACAAAAACAAGAAAAAACAAAAAAAAGAAATTTATCTTCTTGCAAGTGCAAAGACTGTTTTTAAAGCAACTATTATTGTTGCAGGCACGAACAAGGCTTTTAAAGCATTAAGTATTGCTCCTATATCAATAATGCTAATTTGAAGTGTTTCTAAACCAACGCCTCCAAATGCAGCAACAACTACTAAAGCAACACCAGCCAACATGAAATCTTTCAATTCAGTTCCGCCAATATTAAGCAAACCAATCACAATACCTAAAACTAACAATGCTGCCATCCAGTTTGGGTCTGTCAATCCTAATGCTCCGACAATCAAAGCCAAGATAACACCAATTAAAAATGCCCACGCACCAATAACATTTCCCTTCAATTTTGCCATTTCTAACTACCTCCTTTTTCCTCTTTTATTATGCTAACTTTTCAAGGTTTTCTTATTTTATAAACCTTTTTATTCTTTCCACTTATTATATATTTTCCACAACATAAAACTTTATAAAGCGTTACAACGCTAAAATTGTAACAAATTTTAAATAAATTTATGAAAATGAAAGGAAAATTTTTAGTTTTATTGCTAATGACTGCAATTGTTTTATCAAGCTTAGTAATAGCAGCAACAAATCTTACAACAAAACTTGATGGCGATTTAACAAAAGCAGATAACACAGTAATATTTACAGTAAAAAATCCTACTGGAACAGATATAACTAACGTGAATATTAATGCTATTCCAGATATAACTGATGGAACAAATTCTTTAACAGTTTCAAGAACTCCAACAGGAACTTTTACTGTTCCAGCAAATGGAGAGAAAACATTCAACTTGACATATTCTGGTGATATAACAAAATTTGCTTTAGGAACTTTCTCAACAACAATAACCCTAGTAGATAGTTTAAACACACTTAACACAACACTTAATTTTGTAAGTTCATTTTGTGATGATGGAGTTATAGGAACAGCCACAATTAATCTAAAAAACTATGAACTTACAGTAGCAATTGACGACATTAAAGTAGAAGGATTTGGTCCTGAAGACAATGAGTGGTATCCTCTAGACAGTATAGAGCTAACAACAGACATTGAAAACAAAGGAGACGAGGACATAGATGATATTCTTATTGAAGCATGCTTATATGATGAAATAGGACAAGAATGTGTAGTGGATGAAGATGACATGGATTTTGACGATGACTTTAAACTAAAAGACGGAGATGGCAAGTCAGTTATTATATCTTACAAAGTTGATCCAGATGACATAAAAGAAGCAGGAGATTTTGTCTTGTACATAAAAACTTATAGTGATGAATTAGGAGAGGACAAGCTATGTGTAGAAGATTCTGAACCAATAACAATAGTAGATGACGAGTTTGTTGTTTTGGATGATGTAAACATACCAGCTACAGCAACTTGTGGCGAGCTTATCGAAGTTACAGCAGATGTTTGGAATGTTGGAAGTGATACACAAGATGAAGTTTCTCTTGGTGTAGTTAATAAGGAATTAGGAATTGACCAAAAAGTTGAGGTAGGAGATATAGATGAATTTGAAAAAGAAGCAATTTCTTTTACTATTCAAATTCCTGAAGACGCAAAGGAAAAAACATACAACTTAAAACTTTCTGTATATGACGAAGATGACGATGTCTTTGAAACAGAAGAAGACGAGGAAGAATCTGTATTTAATTACCAAATAGCAGTAGGAGATTGCGCAAAACAACCACCAATACTAACAAAAAAAGATGCCTCTATATCAGCAACTTTAGAAAGTGATGAGGTAATACCAGGAGAAGACGTAATAATTAAGGCAACAGTTATGAATACAGGCGAGGAAAAAACAAGTTATTCAATAAGCTTGCAAGGATATGACTCTTTTAGTCTTGTACAAAGCATAAACCCATCAACTCTAACTTTAGATGCAGGAAAAAGCCAAGATGTTTTGATAACTTTAAAACTTAACAAAGACGCAACTGGCGAGCAAGTATTTACAATAAAAGCTTTGTTTGACTCAGAAGAAGTCAAGCAGCAAGTTAGCTTGTCAATACAACCATCAGGAGTAGGCATAACTGGCTCGGTAATTGGTGCAAGTTTAAGAGAGAACTGGTTTATCTGGGTTATAGTTTTGATAAACATAATCCTAATTATAGCAATAATAATAGTTGCAGCAAGAATGTCAAAAGCTTAATTTTTTATTTTTTTTATTTTTAACTTTTCTTATTTTTAATGTCAGAAAAATAAACTGCAACTTTTAAGTTGCAGATAGTTGCTTTGCAATGTCAAAAATCTTTTATGGATTTTTGATCACTATCAGAAACTTCGTTTCTGAAGCTATCA
>Ga0209541_10016926_pt1 | contig 10728 bp, 13 predicted proteins | sample RifCSPlowO2_01_FD_184027 | JGI IMG/M metagenome (GOLD analysis project Ga0209541, IMG submission 184027) | Groundwater microbial communities from Rifle, Colorado - Rifle CSP2_plank lowO2_0.1 (SPAdes) (version 2) | ecosystem: Environmental > Aquatic > Deep subsurface > Groundwater | place... | reverse complement strand
GCAGATTTACAGTCTGCCCCCGCCCCCTACGGGTCTACCTGCCCATCACGTTCTTGATATTAGAAAAGCGCTTTTTGTGTTTGGCATTCGCTGGCCCTATTTCTTCAAAGAATCGTACCACATCCGATCGTTTAGTTAAATAGACATGAAAATGACTAATTGATGATGGATGGTATTTAAGTCTTATAAGCGCATCATGAATATCATGTAGTAGCGGCAATGAGTGATTGGTAAATGAAATTTGAATGCCAAAACGTAATCTATACACAGAGCCATCCGTATCAAAAAATCCCCTTAAAAATGATTGTAAATAATCATTTTGCATGAAAAGCCATCGGGGTGCGGCTACTTGTGCGCGCACTTTATTATGCGTGAAACCAGCATGTAAGAACCAATCAACGAGTGCCTTGGAACCAATATATATATATCACGATACCCAGTATTTCTAATCGCGATGCTTGGCACCACACCAAACAAGGTCTGCATAAGGCGAGCCACATAATGCACATACTCGACCTCTTTTGTCCCTAACGTGACAATAATTTGATATAAGGCGACCCGCCCATCGCCGAGCATAATACCCATAAATTCTGCAAGCTGTGGAGTTTTTCTTCTTGGTATTACAATATCATCCCGCAATCGAGCTGCATATATCTGTTTGCGCTCCGGAGTACTTGGAATACCAAGACGTTGCAACCTTTGAAAAACCGTCTGCTCTGCAAGACCGAGTAGAGCGCCGACCTCACGTATTGTTTTATTCTCAACAACATAGAGCCGATGAAGTTCGTTGAAAAATATCTTTTCTTCAGATGGGGTCCAACGTGCAGGCATATGCTTATCGTATCACTTTCGATATAACTTACAATAGACAGCTCTACTATAGGACACGAGGACACGCCATAAAAACCGAGTTTTGTTCTTTTTAATATAATTATGAGCTCCTTATGCTCCTGCCGTGAGGCGTTACGATTTTTTTGCTGACGCGGAAAGCTGAAGATTTTTGTTTTCTTTTGCGCGCGCCTTGTCAAAGGTAAAGACATCTGCCTTTATACCGATAGAAATCGTCTCGCCTGCGTGGATTTTACCACCGACGAGCATCTCTGCCAAGGGATTCAAGATCTTATTCTGAATAAGGCGTTTGAGGGGACGAGCGCCATATCGGTTGTCATATCCTTCTTGTATCAGGAGTTCTTTTGCTTCTCCTGAAATCGTAAATGAAATACCCTTGCGGACAAGACGTTCGGAAACCAAGCCAAGCTGAATATCGACGATCTTCATGAGATCTTTTTTGGTAAGCGTGTTAAAGATGAGAGTGCTATCAAGGCGATTTAAAAACTCTGGGCGGAATTTGTGTTCAAGCGCCTGCCGGATTTTTTTTCGGAGCACCTCGTCGCGGTCTTTTGTCCGCTCACCGTCCTCGCCCACATGAAAACCCACCTTGCCCATTTCGTAGACAAGTTCAGAGCCAACATTCGAGGTCATGACAATGATCGTATTTTTGAAATTGACATGTCTCCCCTTCGCATCAGTAAGCCGCCCATCGTCAAGAATCTGAAGCATAACATTAAACACATCGGGATGAGCCTTTTCAACTTCATCAAAGAGAAGCACTGAATATGGGCGGTGCCGCACGAGTTCTGTCAACTGTCCTCCTTCGTCATATCCGACATACCCTGGCGGCGAGCCGATAAATTTCGAAACAGTATGCTTCTCCATATATTCAGACATATCTACACGAATGAGCGCTTTCTCGTCATTGAACATGAATTCTGCAAGCGCGCGCGCAAGCTCGGTTTTACCAACACCGGTCGGCCCAAGGAACATAAACGACCCGATTGGGCGATCTTCTTCTCCAATACCGGCGCGGGACCTGCGAATCGCGTTTGACACATCGACTATCGCCTCTTCTTGGCCCACAACGCGTTTTCGAAGCACTGACTCCATCGTGAGAAGTTTTCGCGCCTCTTCCTCAAGCATCCGTTCTACCGGAATGCCTGTCCATCGCTGTACCACCTGCGCAATCTCCTCCTCGCCTACTTCTTCCTTGATCATTTTACGGGAACTCTGGAGGCGCTTGATGCGGCGCTCCTCCTCTTCAAGAGATTTCGTGAGTGTAGGGACTCTGCCGTAGCGAATCTCCGCAACTTTTGCGTAATCCGCCCGACGCTCGGCGGTATCGGCTTCCTGTTTGAGGCGGTCGAGATCATGACTCATCGAACGAATCCTCTCGACGGTTTCTTTCTCGCTCTTCCACTTTTCTTCAAGTACACCTAGTTTTTCTTTAAGCCCTGTGAGTTTTTTCTCAAGAGGCGCCATCTGTCGGTTGGTCTTATTCTCTTTTTTCATTGCTTCGCGTTCAATTTCAAGACGCATGACTTCGCGCTTCAAGTGGTCGAGTTCTTCTGGGATGCTCTCGATATCAAGGCGCAGACTGGAAGCCGCCTCATCCATAAGATCAACTGCTTTGTCCGGCAAAAATCGCTCCGTGATATACCTGCGCGACAGATCAACCGCCGCGCGAATCGCGCCGTCGGTGATTTTGACACCATGATGAAGTTCGTATTTTTCGCGCAGACCATGAAGAATCGCGATTGCACCGTCCGGAGAAGGCTCTTCCACATAGACCGGCTGGAAGCGGCGCGCGAGCGCAGGGTCTTTTTCGATATATTTTTGGTATTCATTGAGCGTGGTAGCGCCAATCACATGGAGCTCGCCGCGCGCGAGCGCCGGTTTGAGCATATTCGAAGCGTCCATGGCGCCTTCAGCGGCTCCCGCCCCCACGAGCGTATGAAGCTCATCGATAAAGAGAAGGACTTTGCCTTCGGAGCGCTGGATTTCTTTGATAACCGCCTTAAGCCGCTCTTCAAATTCGCCGCGATATTTGGTACCCGCAACGAGCGACCCGAGATCCAGCGCTACGATTTCACAGCCGCGAAGACTCTCTGGCACATCGCCTGCGACAATGCGGGACGCAAGCCCGTCTACAATCGCGGTTTTTCCGACACCCGCCTCCCCGATCAATACCGGATTATTTTTTGTGCGGCGCGACAAAACCTGTACCACACGGCGGATTTCAGCATCACGCCCGATAACAGGATCCAGTTTGTCTTCACGCGCAAGACGCGTGAGATTGCGGGCGTATTTCTCAAGCACCTGATATTTTGCCTCGGGGTTTTCATCCGTCACGCGCTGTACACCGCGGATCGAAGTGAGCGCCTTCAACACGTCTTCCTTATCCAGCTTAAAACGATCCAAAACATCTTTCGCTCCCGATGGAACTTCAAGAAGCCCCAAAAAAAGATGCTCGGTCGATATATATTCATCTTTAAGATATGCCGCGGCTTTATGCGCGGCCTCAATAACGCGCGCAAGCTCTGGTGTTAAATAAAACTGCATCGACGGAGTCAGAACAAACGACCCCTTTCGTTCGTCGAGCAGATCGAGCACGGTATCCGAAAACTGCATATAATCGATTTCGAGCCGCTCGAGAATCGAGCCGATAACGCCTTCTTCCTGGAGCAAAAGCGCGCCCAAAAGATGCATCGCGTTGAGCGATGTCTGCCCGCGCTCTACCGCAAGCTCGTGCGCGCGCTTGAGCGCTTCTTGTGCCTTGATTGTAAAATTTTGAAATGGAGGCATATGCCAATGATTATCGAGCGAAGCGAGAGCTACACATTGAGCACCCCGCCCTTTTCACCTGTAAAGATATCATGATATATAACATAGTTGCATGGCTAATGGAATACCTACTCACATCATAGGGCGGGGTAAAGGTTTCGCAGCTCCGACGCGAATTCCTTTATAACACCCTCTCCGCAAGCGAAAGTTGTACTGTCGTTTCCTTGCCATCGCGGAGATAGGTAACAGAAATATTATCGCCGACCTCATGCTTCTGTATCAGTTCGGCAAGCGTGTTGTCGTGTGTAACCGCTTCACCGGCAAGCTTTATGATAATATCGCCTTCCTTGATTCCCGTTTGTGCTGCTGGCGAGCCTGGTGTTACGGCAAGCTCTCCTGTCTGCCCAATCACGAGAGCCCCCTCGCCGACAGGCAATTTTTTGGACTTTTGCAGTTCCTCGTCGATCATTTGATAGCGTACCCCGAGAAACGGGTATACAATCTTCCCTTTTTTCTCAACTCGTGAGAGGTCTCTTGAAACAAGATTAATAGGTAATGCAAAACCGATATTTTCTGCACCCGCCGCAATCGCAGTATTGATACCGATAACTCTCCCTTCAAGATTCAAGAGCGGCCCGCCGGAGTTACCGGGATTAATCGCGGCATCGGTCTGAATAACAGCACGTAATTCTTCGCCTGAAGCAACAACAGTTCTGCGGAGACCGGAAATAACGCCGACGGAAACCGTATTCTGAAACTCACCGAGCGCGTTCCCGATGGCGATAACCGTCTGCCCAGTACGAAGCCCACTTGAATCGCCAAGTACAAGATGCGCAAGTTTGCTCCCCTCAATCTTGAGAACCGCAATATCTTCAATCGGGTCGCGCGCAAGCACCTTTGCATCATATTTTTTACCGGCATTCGTAATAACGGTATATTGCGCGGCAGTATCTTGTACGACATGGCGATTTGTTACAATTAAACCATCACCCCGAACAATAAACCCCGTACCTGACGAAATCTGCCTTCGTTCTGTCCCATTTTGGCATAGCTTGGGGACATTAAATTCGGGGAAAAACTGGCTGAAAAAATCATCATTGCCAAACGGCGAACCAGCACACTGCTCAAGTTTCGGAAGATCTTTTGACGCAACGATACTGACAACCGCCGGAGAAACCTGATTGACCACTTCAATAATCCTGTCCTCCTGCGTAATAATCCGGACAGTCTCTTTGGTATTTTCGGTGTTTGGCTCCTCTCCGCCAGGCACAGCTTTTTCGATAACCCGCTGTATGGTCTGCGTAACCGATGAACTGGGCGCCTGTTCAAAAAGCGCAGCCGTAACAATCGCCGATGTAAACGCGACAACGACGCTGACAAGAATCAATAAGAGTACTATTTGTGTTTTTGTGAGATCTTCCATATATTTGCCCTTACATAATATAAGAAATTCGCGTGTTAGTCAACCCAGTCGTTCTCTAATCAATAGCTTGGACGCACTTGAGAGGTGTTTTGTAGTTAAGTCCGAGATGCATTCTCTCGGTGTTGTAGTAGTGTAAGTACTCTGGAATCTCTTTTCTGTATGCTCGTAAGGTCTTTGGAATACGATCTAAACATTCTTCTTGAATGGTCCGATTAAATCTCTCAAGGTGTGCATTATCGTTTGGCATGCGTACTCGGGAATGTCTATGTGCCAGTCCGTGCACTTGAATATGTTCACTGAAATATGTTGAGAACTCGGAACCATGATCTGACTGAAGTGTGTGAAATTGGAACGGAGCGTGTATTTGTGCTTGCTTCACGAACCACAAGCTTTTGTATGTATTAATCCTTTTACTTACCGTAGCGTATGCCCATCTCGAGAACACATCGAGAAGTGTGTATACATAGATCCGATCTTCGTCTGCAGGCCCTACATGGATAGTGTCAATTTGGATTAAATCTCCAGCACTTTGAGCTTCCGGACGCGGCAGAGATACATGCCACCTCTTCCACGGACTACGTTTGTTTATGAGCCCATTTCTCTCAAGTGTCCTCCGTACACTACTGAAACTTACTTGAAAGCCACGCGCTAACATTTCTTGGTGTACGATCTCTGCGCATCTGCCATGTTCTTTTCGAATGAAGATGATTGTATCGACAGTATCTATTCTCAATTCGTATGGATGGTGATGTGGCTTTGAACTAAGGGTAGGTATCGGTCGTAAGCCATTGTGTACATCTCGTTTGAGCCACTTGCTTACCGTCCCAGATGCCAATCCAAAGTGCCTGGCGACCTTTCTTGTACTCCAACCTTTCAGTACAAGGTTGACTGCATCTTGTCGTACCTTAGGCAGATATGGATTTTTTGAATATGGCACATACATACATTCTGAACCTGTGGGTGCTTCCAAGCTATTGAACCATTACGCCCAGTAGTGAAAAATCGCATTGGGAATTTATTATTGCGTAGCCAGTCGAATAAAAAAGTAAGCGGTTGTAGTAATACTATTTTATATGCTATGTTTTCCGAGGCAATAATGCGATTTTCTACTACGGGGTCAAAACGAACGAACAAGAAAGCTATGCTCCATATTCTTTGACGAGGCAACCAACCGAAAAGTCATTCAACAGCCTCGACCCGTTCAATCCCGTGAAGATTCTCTTTAAGGATTGTTTCAATCCCTTCTTTAAGGGTAAGTGCGGCAAGCGGGCATCCCTTACAGGTTCCCGTAAGGCGCAACGTGACCACGCCTTCGCTATAGCCGACAAACTCGGCATCTCCGCGATGGAATGCGAGCATCGGACTCACTTGTTCGGACAGTACTTTTTTAATTTCCGATTCCATATTTTGCGAGAAGCGAATTTATAAACTCCCAATGAATATTTTTAAAGAACGCTTCGATATACGCTTTTCGCGCAGTCGCGTAATCGATGAAATAGGCGTGCTCATAGACATCCATGACCAGAAGTGCTGTCATATTCCAAACGCCTCCCTGATTATGCGTATCGCAAACGATATTTTTAAGACGCTTCTCGTCGAGATCATACCCAAGAACAACCCATCCGCGCGCCGCAAGACCCAGCGCCTTAAACTCGGCAAGCCACTTGTCATAGAAACCAAAATCGCGCTCGATAAGAGTTTTAATGGCGCCGGAAGGCTCCCCACCACCCTCATGCATATTATCGAAATATCCTTCGTGGAGTTTTACGCCGTTTAACGCAAATGTCTCCTCAACCTTGAGCTCGCGAAGATCGCTATAGGTCGCATTGGCAGTTGCAAGATCAACTTTTTTAAGTTTTTCTTCAATCTCGTCAATCTTCTTTACATAGCCCGCATAGAGCACGTCGTGATGCTCTTTCAATTGCTTTTCTGAAAGCCCTTCGAGTGTTGCATAGATAAGTTTTTTTGGTGTTCGCATATGTTTAGTTATTTATGGATAAATCTGATTCCCCTGCTCATCGAATAAAATAATCGCGCGCGTAGGGCACGACTGCGCGGCGAGCAAAATCGTTTCATCGTCTGCTCCTTTGTCATTGATAACGGTTGCTTTATTTTCGTCATCAAGCGCGAATACTGCTGGCGCAATCGCGACACAGCTTGCCGCGCCAATGCACAAATCCCGATCGACAAAAATACGCGCAATCTTCGGAACTTTTTTCTCATCCATAATATTTCTTGCCGACCCCGATTACTCCTGTTAATAACATAAAATGAAACGTCGGGGCTACGTTATCCATAATATTTTTCAACGTAAAAACGGACTAACTGCTCTATTTCCGTGATAATTTCGGGCGACATCCCTACACCTACTTTAAGCTTTTTTTGGACATCTTCCAAGCTCTGCGCGCCTTCGAGCACCGCTTCTTCAATATCCTTATCGGTAATATTAAGCCGATCATCAATGACACGCGCACCTTCTACAACAATACGGCTATGCTGGCTGGTTTTCCGGAAATAATCATTTGCCGTTTTGTGGAATGCCTTATCGGCAAGAACCGAGCAATGGATTTTACGGTTCGGAAGGCCGCCGAGGCGCTCCATAATATGCTGTGGGCGCACTCTAAGCGCCTCTTCAATCGTAAGGCCACCGTTTTCGGTGAGCATCACCGAATACATGCTTGTAGCAGCAATCGCCGACCCGCACCCGAATGTCTTCCATTTGAGATCCACAATACGTTCTGTTTTCGGATCAATTTTCATCCACATATTCATCATATCTCCGCAGGCAGGACTCCCGACCATGCCGGTCGCGTCATATTCGCACTCTCGGGGTTCCTCAAGCAAAATATTTCGCGGCTTGAAAAAATGCTCTTTTACAATGTCGGAGTAATACCACTTCTCGCCGGTATGCTGATTAATGACATCAATTTTTGAGCCTTTTAAGTCCTTATTTAATTGTGTTCGCGTTTTATCCATTCATTTATAATTTTTTGATTTTGCTTTTACTCTTAAATTCTCGCCAGCAAATGCTTCTGGGTGACTCATGCTCGTCGCGTTTTCATCTACATATATGGGAGAAATTTTGCGGAGTGTCGTGACAATATCAGGCAATACCTCTACCAGATAATCAATATCCGATTTGGACGTCCGACGTCCAAGTGTGAAGCGGATTGAGGCGTGAGCGTATTCATACGGCCGCCCGAGCGCCAAAATCACATGCGACGGGTCAAGGCTTTCAGATGTACACGCTGAACCCGTGGAGCACGCAATCCCTTTCTCATCAAGGTAGAGAATAACCGACTCGCCCTCGATATCAAGGATTGAGATATTGACGTTATTGGGCAGACGTTTCTCGGGATCGCCGTTCAAAACCGTTCGCGGGATTTTTGTTTGAATGCCCGCGAGCAAGAGATCGCGAAGCTCGCCTATGCGCTCGCTCTCGCGTTCTTTTGCTTCACTTGCGAGCCGTAGAGCCTCGGCAAACCCTACAATACCGGGGACATTTTCGGTGCCTGACCTGCGCCGCCCTTCCTGCGACCCACCATACATAAGTGGTTTTACCTTGACCCCTTTTCTGATATAGAGAGCGCCAGCGCCTTTTGGCCCATAGATTTTTGAGCCATTTATAACCATAAGATCAACCCCGAGGCGCGTTACATCGAGATCGAGATATCCGGAGGCTTGGCACGCATCGGTATGGAAAAACGGTAGCGAGTGGGAAGTGGAGAGTGATGAGTGATGAGCTTGTTTAAAGTTTTTAATTATCTTTGCAATCTCGGCAATCGGCTGAATCGTACCAATCTCGTTATTTGCATACATAACCGAAACAAGAATCGTATCCGGCCGGAGTGCCGCCTTTATTTTTTGCGGGTCGACAATGCCATTCGGCTCAACCGGAACTCGCGTTATTTCAAATCCTTCTTTTTCGAGCGCATCGCATGCATGAAGTACCGCATGATGCTCAATAGTAGTCGTCACGATATGTTTCCCCTTATCTCCGTACGCGCGCGTAATGCCAAAAAGCGCTAACATGTCGCCCTCCGTACCGCCCGAAGTAAATACGATTTCATCTGGCATTGCGCAAAGAACCTCCGCGGTTATCTTTCGCGCATTATCAACCGCATCCTTTGCGCGTCGCCCCTCGCGATACAGCCCGCCGGGATTGCCAAATTCATTCGTGAGATATGGCTCCATCGCCGCCTTGACGCGCGGATCGAGCGGAGTTGCCGCGGCATGATCCATATAAATTCTTTTTAAATTCTTACCACTCATCACTGTTCACTTATAACTTAATTGGCGAGGAAAACACTCCGCACCCCCTACAAGGATAATTTGGGTTAAATGTGTAATAGGTCTCGCGGCCGCGTCTTTCTTTAACAACAATGCCGTAGTCATCAAGCAGTTTCAAGTGATGAGACACGGTCGGTTGCGTGAGGCCGATCTCTTCGGTAATCGAGGCCACATTTGCCGTCTTTCGCTGTAATCCCTGCACAATGCGAAGACGGGTCTTGTCAGCCAAGACCCCGAAACAATCGGCACAATGAATACCCTGCTTTTGAGACATATATAGATGATTATCTATATTAATAATCCCCTGTCAAGGGCTACACACTATATCTCAAATGGATACACACAATGTATGCGCAACACTCGGTGTTACGCATACTAGTTGAACTTGCGCAATTTTTTTGACACAGTACTGAATTACTTGGTATAAATAATCAAACGCACCTTCCAGGGAGCAGTAAGGAGGCCTGATGACTTTCTTCTGTAGACATGAAAATGTTTTGGCTGAGGAAATCGCTCGCGACCTTCAACTCGTTCTAAAGCCATATCGTGGTGGATTTTGCTTGTATACCAAACGCGGCAATCAGTTCATCGATGCAATCAACCCAAGCCCCGTTAGGCTCATCACAATCCCAGATGATGACAAATTCTCTGCGATCAGAGAACGCGCGCGTTCTCTCCCCTACCTCGTCGAATACCGCAACCCCGCGCCATATACAACGCCGAGCATCCACTAATACAAACACAAAAACGCCCATGAGCGGGCGTTTTTTTTAATGAGAAAAATATGCGACTAATTTAGTGTCTTCTTCCCGGGCGTCCATTCAATCGGGCACAGCTTGCCGGTCTGGAGAGCCTGAAGCACGCGGAGCGTTTCCTCAACTGACCTGCCTACATCATTGTCGGAAACAACCGTGTAGCGGAGTTTGCCCTGCGGATCAATGATAAACGTCCCGCGAAGTGCAACTCCTTCGTCTTCAATCAAAATCTCATAGTCCTGCGTCATTTTTTTGTGGAAATCGGAAAGGAGCGGGAATGTAATTTTCCCGAGCGCCCCTTCAACCCACGCCTTATGCGAGTGTACCGAATCTACCGAAACGCCGAGTACTTCTGCGTGAAGCTTTTTGAATTCCTGATATTTTTTTGAAAATTGCCTGATCTCGGTCGGGCACACAAAAGTAAAATCGAGCGGGTAGAAAAATAACACAAGCCACTTGCCGCGGTATTGCTTGAGCCCATATTCTTTGAACTTTCCGTCAAAATAGCCTTCAAGCTTAAAACTCGGGGCTTCTTCGCCTACTTTCACCATAATAAGTATTTGTCACGCATGAATAAAAACTGACCTTTTCGACCTCATTATATACAAACGATACGGAAAGACGCAATAGCTCGCTAACCCC
>Ga0209541_10016925_pt1 | contig 10728 bp, 13 predicted proteins | sample RifCSPlowO2_01_FD_184027 | JGI IMG/M metagenome (GOLD analysis project Ga0209541, IMG submission 184027) | Groundwater microbial communities from Rifle, Colorado - Rifle CSP2_plank lowO2_0.1 (SPAdes) (version 2) | ecosystem: Environmental > Aquatic > Deep subsurface > Groundwater | place... | reverse complement strand
GTATGTGATATATTGGAACAGTAAATTGTTTAGACAAATTTATAAGAAATATACGGAAGTCACGGAGATATATAACAAGACGAATTTATTAGTAATTATTTAAAAAATAGAGAAGCAGCTTTTTGTTAAAGATGACTTCCTATCTCTAACGGGATGAAAAATATTACAGAAGCAAAAGATTTAAAAGGTAAAAAAGTTTTGTTAAGGCTTGATTTGAATGTACCGGTGAAAGACGGAGAAGTTCTTAATGATTTTCGCATTAAAAAAATATTACCGACGATAGATTTTTTAAAAGAGCATGGAGCAAAAATTATTATCATTAGTCACATCGGTAGAGAAAAGACAGAAACATTTAAACCTGTTTTTAATTACTTAAAAAAAATAATGGATATTGTTTTTGTCAGTGATGTTTTGAATGATGATGCCAGTGCTGTTGTAAATAATATGAAAGACGGAGACATTGTGATGATAGAAAATTTGCGACAACATGAAGGGGAGAAAAATAATGATGAAAGTTTTTCAAAACAGATTGCACGCCTAGGTGACATTTATGTGAACGAAGCTTTTGCAAATTCTCATAGAAGTCACTCTTCTATTGTTGGTATCCCACAGTTTCTTCCAAGTTACTCAGGTATTTTGTTTCAAAAAGAAATTCAAGCACTTTCCGAAAGTTTTAAACCACAAAGTCCTTTCTTGTTTATTATCGGTGGAAACAAATTAAAAACAAAATTGTCTCTGATAGAAAAGATGGCAAAGATTGCTGACAATGTTTTTGTCGGTGGCGCATTAGCAAATGATTTTTTCAAAGCGAAAGGTTTGAATGTGGGAACATCTTTTATTTCTGACGAACCTGTTGATTTGAGCAATTTGATCAAAAATGAAAAAATAATTTTGCCGGTTGATGTTGTTGTAAAAAATGAAAAGGGTGATGTTCAAACAAAAAAACCCACAGATGTTTTGAGCGGTGAAAAAATCTTGGATGCCGGAGACGATACTGTTTCACAGTTGTTAAAACTGGTTAATGATTCAAAATTTGTTTTGTTTAATGGACCACTGGGTGATTACGAAAAAGGTTTTGGAAAGCCGACAGCCGAATTGATTAGAATAATTGGAAATTCAGATGTTAATTCAATTGTTGGTGGTGGTGATACGACTGCTATTATTTCTAATTTGGGGATAGAAGATCAATTCACTTTTGTTTCTACAGGTGGAGGTGCGATGCTAGATTTTTTGTTGAATGAAACTTTGCCCGGAATAAAAGCTCTCGGTTAATTTAAAATTAAAACAAAATTTAATCAAATAAAAATATGTATAAAACTCACGGTCGTGAGTTTTATACATATTTTTATTGAAGGATAGATTTTTTGATTTTTTCAACGGTCTCTTCCATTTCTCCATCATTATATTTTCTCTTTCCTTTCCAGTGACGAAATCCGTCTTCTGAGAAACGCGGAACAATATGAAAGTGTGTGTGAAAGATAATTTGTCCGGCTGATGGTTCGTTGTTATTCATCACATTTATTCCGTCAGCGTTAACAGCATCTCTGATTGCGTGTGAAATTTTTTGTACTCCAGTCATTACACTATGTAAATCTTTTTCCTCGATATCAAAGATATTTTTGGAATGTTTCTTCGGGATTACTAATGTATGTCCAATGTTCGTTGGGTTGATATCCAAAAATGCAAAGATATTTTCATCTTCGTAAATTTTGGCAGAAGGTATCTCGCCTGATATTATTTTGCAAAACAAACAATCCATAGATTAAGTATAAAGTCGAAAGTCTATAAAGTCCATAAAGTCACAATCAAATTTTGGCAAAGCCAAAATTTGCACTCGTTTTTTGTAAACTGTCTACTGTCGGCCACAAACTCGTTTATGTTAAAATACATAAACTTGTCCCGTTAGAAATTTTTTCTTTATACGGGGTTATCTTCGAACTAGTTTGTTTGAATTTTTATAAAACTAAAGTTTACTTAAATTAAAATTTTTAATGGGATGCAAAAAGAAGAGATAAATTTAAAAAATCTTGATTTGCCCGAAAAGGTAAAAGAAGAATTTAAATTTTATCCAGAACTCCTTGGCCAATTACTTTTTTCTCGTGGAATTGAAACACGTGAAGAAGCGGAAAAATTTTTAAGACCGGATTATTACCGAGATATCCACGACCCTTTTTTAATGAAAGATATGGACAAAGTGGTAGATAGAATTTTGAGAGCGATAAGGACAAATGAAAAAATTTTAATTTATAGCGACTACGATGCAGACGGTATTCCGGGGGCTGTCGTGCTATATGACTTTTTCAAAAAAATAAATTTTGAAAACTTTGAAAATTATATTCCTCACAGGCATGATGAGGGATATGGTTTGAATATAGAAGCAGTAGAAAAATTTGTTGAACAAAATTTTAATTTGATAATTACGATTGATTGCGGAATAAAAGATATAAAAGAAATTGAGCTCGCTCAAAAAAATAATATTGATGTTATTGTCACTGATCATCATATTGTCGGAGAAATACTTCCGCCTGCGTATGCAATATTAAATCCAAAACAAAATGACTGTAATTATCCTGACAAGAATTTGGCAGGAGCGGGTGTTGTTTTTAAATTGGTCCAAGCATTAATCAAAAAAGGAAATTTTGAAATTAGAGAAGGGTGGGAAAAGTGGTTGGTTGATATGGTAGGATTGGCAACAATTTCTGATATGGTTTCTTTGAAAGGAGAAAACAGAGTGTATTCGTATTTTGGTTTACAAGTTTTAAGAAAATCTCCAAGACATGGATTGGTGCATTTGCTGAGAGAAATAAAAGTTGATCAGAAAAATTTGAACGAAGACGACATCGCTTTTATGATTACTCCAAGAATTAATGCGGCTTCTAGAATGGGCGAACCGATTAGGGCGTTTGAACTTTTGTCGGCAAGAGACATTGAAACAGCTGGTAGTTTGGCGAAACATTTGGATGAAATAAACAAGGAAAGAAAAACTTTAGTTTCTACAATTGTAAAAGAAGCCAACAAAAAATTGAAGGAAAGAAATTTGAGTGACGTGATTGTTGTTGGCAGTCCAAAATGGAACCCAGGGGTTTCCGGATTGGTGGCAAGCTCGCTGGTAGAAAAACATCAAAGAACTTGTTTTGTTTGGGGAAGAGGCGGAGACGGTGAAATAAAAGGATCGTGTCGCTCTTGTGGAATTATTGATGTGGTGGAATTAATGAACGCTGTCGAAGATGGAATATTTGTTAATATCGGAGGTCACAAAATGGCTGGCGGATTTTCTATTTTAAACGACAACATTCATTTGCTAGAAGAAAAATTAAACAAAGCCCACGGTGTTGTCGATAAGACACAAGAAAAAACAGAAATATTTGTTGATAAAAAAATCTCACTGGATGATGTAAATTGGAACACTTACAAAATAATAGAACAAATGGCACCGTTCGGAGTAGATAACCAAAAGCCAACTTTTTTAATAGAGGATGTAGAAATTTTTAATGTAAAAATTTTTGGAAAACAAAATAATCATCTCGGAATCGACTTTAAAAATAGTCGAGGACAAAATATTTCTGCGATAAAATTTTTTGCAGATGAAATAGAAAATGGCGAGACGGCTTTCAAAAGGGGAGATAAAATCAGTTTGATTGTTAACTTGGAAAAGAGTACTTTTAGGAATGTAAATGAATTGCGTTTGAGAATCGTTGACTTTGTTCAGTAGGTTTGCTTGAATTGATAAAGAATTCGTTAACTCTATAAGAGGGGAAAATATGATACAGGAAGAAACATTAGTAGTTTTTTTGGAATATCTTTTTGGTAAAGAGGTTGAAATTAACGACGAGAAGAGATCTTTTTCTAATTTATCTCCCGGACAATTATTAATTTTTGCCACCAATCAGACGGAAGATGACTTTTTGGACGAATATCGTAAAAAAATCTTGCAGGATTTAATTCAAAAAGAAGTTGATTCAATTAATCTTTTGGACAGCCTTTTGAACAATGTTTATCATATCGCTTATCAAGAACGAGGGAGGTAATCATGTCGGTAGTATCATTCCCCCAAGTTGCATCTTTTCAAGTTGATCAAAAAACTAAACCCCTCTATGATTTTTTGAGGGAAAAATTGGGAATCCAGGATGTTTATGTCAGTGGTCGTTTGGAAAAAATATTTGATGTCACGGACGAAGAGTTGGTTGCTTTTGCTAAGGCGCTACCAACACTCAAAAATTTGACCACCGAACAGGTTCAAGAGCTTTTGTCAAAAATTACTGTCGTTGAATTGTAGTAACAGCCCGACGCTCCCTCTGGGAGCGTCGGGCTAAACTTTTGTGTTATAATTTTTGTTATGGAAAATATCAAATTAGGAAAATACAAGCACTTCAAAGGAACTATTGTAGAAGTAATTGGGATTGCCTTTGATAGTGAGACATTAGAAAAGACGGTTGTGTATAATCATCCTGATCCAATAAAAGGAATGGGAGAAAACACGATGTGGGTTCGTCCGCTGGATATGTTTATGGAAACAATCGAGAGAGATGGAAAAAATGTAAAAAGATTTGAATATATAGGTGAATAATATGAATCCCGTTAGAGATAGCGAGGAGAAAAATTTATAAAATATTTTAATTTAACAGTAGCTGTTACTCTTAGGGACTTGTCCCGTTAGAAGTAGCTTTGCTACTTCTAACGGGATGAAAAAAATAATTGTTTATACAGATGGGGGATCAAGAAATAATCCGGGGATTGCCGGAATAGGTGTTTTCATTACGGATGAAAAGGGGAAAGTGCTTAAAAAGGCAAAAAAATTTTTAGGAATACAAACAAATAATTGGGCTGAATACGAAGGGGTTATCTTTGCTTTGGAAACATTGAAGCAAATGTTTGGCTCGAAGACAAAAGATTTGGATATTGAATTAAGACTAGATAGCCAATTGGTTGAGAGACAACTTAATGGGATTTATAAAATAAAAGAACCATCATTGTTTGAACAATTTGTCAGAGTAAACAATTTAAAGGTGGTTGGTTTTCCAAATATAAAATTTATACATATACCCAGAAAAGAAAACGGAGAGGCGGACAAATTGGCTAACGAAGCAATGGACGAGGGAAAATAATTATAGATTTTCGTTTAATTCTGCTTAATCTTGTTTAGTTTAGTCTTGCGTAGTTTATTTTTGTTTAGTTTAGTTTCGCTTAGTTTAGCTTAGTTTAGCTTAATTTAGCTTAGTTTAGCTTAGTTTAGTCAACAGAATTTACTCAAAAAATGCGGTCGCATTTTTTGAGTAAATTCTGGTATAATTAGTATTATATTTTTACGACACCTTTTATTTGTAAATATACAAGTTTATGGATTTAAAAAAAATAAAAAAACAAGAAACAGAAATAAATTTTAAGAAAATAGTTTTGACTATTATAGCCGTAACTGGTTTGGTCGGGGTGGCTGTTTTGGCACCTAATGTTTTGCAGGTTGCAAGACAATTCTCTGGAAATAAGAAATATAATAGAAAAGATTATGCCAACAGAGCAATAAATAATTTGTTAAAAAAAGATTTAATAAAATTAGAGAGTAATGGAAAAGCAAAATTTTTTAAATTAACACAAAAAGGAGAAGAATTACTCGGTAAATATGAATTAAAAGATTTTAAGATAGAAAAACCGAGAAAATGGGATAAAAAATGGAGGGTTGTTATTTTTGATATTAATGAAAAGAGAAGAATCACGAGAGATATTTTAAGGTCTACTTTAAACAGACTAGGTTTTGTTAAGTTGCAAAATAGTGTTTGGGTTTTCCCTTATGAATGTGAAGATCTAGTGTTTTTATTAAAGACTAAAATATTTTTAGGAAAAGATGTTTTGTATATGACAGTGAATAAAATAGAGAACGAGAAGGCTCTTAGAGAAAATTTTGGTTTATAAATTGTTTTGTCAAAAATAATTTATTTACATATTTTTACTCAAAAAATACGGTCGCATAAATTGAGTAATCTATTTTAAGATGACATATGATATTATTGTTCGTATGAAGGACTCTTTTTTGCTTTCTATTTTAATTGGTTTTGTGGGCGGAATATTTTTCCGCTCGCTTTTTAATTTGGGAACATATTTTTTCTTGCTTCCAATTTTAATTGGCTGGGCTGTCTTTATTTTTTATCTGTTGCAGTCAGAGAGAAATAAGAATATCGTCTTTGTCTCATTATTTTTGCTTTTTGTCGGTTTGGGAATCTTTCGCTTTGATATTTCTGGTTTTGATAAAGATTATTTATCAGACGAATTAATAGTGAGAGAAAGGGTTTTGGCAAAAGGGATTATCATAGAAGAGCCGGATATCAGAGAGAATAATACGCACTTAAATATTAGAATTAGTGAAATAGGACAAATCAAAACAAAATCAAAAGAAAATGTTTTGATTATTGTTAATCATTACCCTCAATATAAATATGGAGATTTAATAGAATTAAACGGGGTTTTGGCTAGGCCGGAAAATTTTAAATCATCAGAAAACGAAAAAGAGAGCAGGGAATTCGATTATATTTCATATCTGGCAAAAGACAATATCCATTACCAGATGTTTTATCCAAAGACAAAATTTATTTCCGATGGCAATGGAAATGTAATAAAAGAAAAACTTTTTGCATTAAAAAACTCTTTTATTTTTCAGATCAAAAAAGTTATTCCGGAACCACACGCCTCTCTTTTGGGCGGTTTGATAGTTGGTGCCAAGGAATCATTGGGCAAAGAATTGCAGGATGATTTTAGAAAAGTTGGATTGATTCATATTGTCGTCTTGTCTGGTTACAACATTACAATAATCGCTGATTCTTTGATGGGAGTGTTTTCTTTTTTGCCCCAAATTTTTTCTCTTTCTGTTGGTGCTATCAGTATAATTTTGTTTGCAATAATGACGGGTGCTTCGGCAACTATTGTCAGAGCGTCTGTTATGGCGTTGCTGGTTTTGTTGGCGAGAGCAACAGGACGGGTAAGCGAAATTACTCGCTCGCTTTTTATTGCAGGATTTTTGATGCTTTTACACAATCCGACGATTTTGGTTTTTGATCCGTCCTTTCAACTTTCTTTTATGACGACACTTGGATTGATTGTTGTTTCCCCAAAAATAGAAAAATATTTTGGATTTATGACAGAAAGATTTAATTTAAAAGAATCGTTGGTCGCTGTTATTTCAACACAGATTTTTGTTTTGCCACTTCTTTTGTATATGATGGGCGATTTGTCTGTTATGTCTGTTTTTGTGAATTTGTTAGTTTTGGTGTTTATTCCAGCAACAATGTTGTTTGGATTTTTGACAGGTGTCTTTGGTTTCTTTTCTACAATTCTCGCTATGCCTTTTGCATATATTACTTATGGTTTGCTTGCGTATGAATTAAAAATTGTAGATATTTTTTCCAACCTTCCTTTTGCCTCTGTTCACATTTCTTATTTTCCGTTATGGTTGATGTTATTTTTTTATTTGCTTTTGTTTTTTGTTTTCTTTTTCTCCAACATCACTTCCGGCAACCCAACCGGTCGTCCAACACAATTGAAGGGAAAAGCCTCCTGATGGTCTGTTGATATTTAGAATATCTCCTAACAGATAAAGATTTGAAAAGTTTTTGGAAGTCATGTTTTTAAAGTTTACTTCTTCCAAAACAATTCCTCCATCAGCAATTACCGCTTTGTCCATTCCCAAAGTTCCTGTAATTTCAAACTGAAGATTTTTTAATTTTTTAACTAATTTTTTTCTTTCTTCTTTGCTCAAAGAGTTTGCTTTTCTCTCTGTTAGTTTTATATCTGGCAGATTAAGAATTTCTTTGGAAAGATTTTTTTGCAAAAATTCCGGCAGAATATTTTTTAATTCTTTATTTGGATTTTTTTCAAACAATTTTAAAATCCTTTTATCCAAAGCGTTTTCTTCTGTGTCTGGGAACATATCAATAGAAGCGACAACTTTTCCTTTGTCTAACAATTTCTTTACCTCAAAGGCAGAATTTAAGATCAAAGGACCAGATACTCCAAAATGAGTAAAGAGAATTTTGCCAGTCTTTTTTAGTTTGCTTTTGCCTTCTTGATAGAAACGAATTGTCATAAATGATAATGTCACCCCGGAAAGGCGATGAATCCATTTATCGTTTGTTGTTAAAGGCACAATATTTGGGTTAGGATTTTTGATTGAATGCCCCAATTTTTTTAACCACTTAAATCCATCTCCTGTTGATCCCGTTGTAGGGGCAGCGACTCCTCCTGTGGCAATAGCAAAGTTTTTTGCAAAAAACTTTTCACCCCTCTTTGTTTCTACGGAAATGATCTTATCTCCATTTTTGTTTATTTTTACTACTTGGGTGTCAGTCTTGATTTCTCCTTTGTTGGAACGGATATATTTTTCTAATACCTTGAAAACATCTTCGGCTTTTTGGGATTCGGGAAAGGCTCTTTTTCTTGCCTCTATCACCAAAGGAAGTTTTTTGCTTTCAAAAAATGCAAAAGTGTCTTTCGCCGAGAATTTTGAAAAGGGTGAAAATAGAAATTCTTTTGATTCGGGAAAGTTTTTTAAGAATTCACGAATATCAAATTCAGCGTTGGTGATATTGCATCTGCCACCACCTGTGATTTTTAATTTTTTGCCAAGGTTTTTATTTTTTTCCAAGACCAAAACACTGGCGCCAAGTTCTCCGGCTCTGCCCGCCATAATCATACCGCTCGGACCTCCTCCGATTACGATTAGGTCGTATTCTTTTTGTTTTTCAGTTTTTTTCATCCCGTTAGAGATAGGACGCGGACTCTATATAAATCACACGCTCTGTCTATTTAAATTATGTTAATAAATTAACCTTTTTGTTTATCCCGCTATGCGTCCGCTATCTCTAACGGGATGAATCCCTTCAGAGATAGGAAGTCATTTTTGTTAAAAATGATTTTCTTCTCTTTTTAATTATTATTAATAAATTTGATTATGTTATATGCCTCCGTGACTTCCGTATCTTTCACATCTATTATATAGACAATCAACAATTTTAATATCCCATATACCTAAGTAAAGCAACTCAGCATCTCTAACGGGACAAGTTAAATTATTGTGTCACTATCTTATTCAAAAAGCAATTTAGAGTCAGAGAGTTAGTTAAATTTAAATTGATTTACAAAAATTACGAAATTTTCACGGTCGTGAAAATTTCGTAATTTTTGTAAAAAAAAGAAAACCCCGCAGGATTTTCTTTGGGGCTCAGGCAATCTTTTCAAGGATAATCGTTGATGTCAGGGTCTTGTTTGAAAAAAATGGAATGTTTGGTTTGGCAATCCATTTTTTCTTATCAATTATTAAATTGGTTGCAAGAAATTCTATGACATCTAACACATGAAATTCAAAGAAAAATATTCCAGTTATTTTTACTTCGAGGGTCTTTTTCTCATTTAAAAAATTGTAAGTGGTTTCTGCTTCAATTATTTTTTTTTCGACTGTTACTGGAAAGATGAGGACATTGTCCATCGCAACACACTCCTTTTTAAAAAGATAGGATTATTTAGAATTGGAACAAATTTCTAAATTTTAATTTAACACGATAGAGGTAAATGGTCAATTAGGGGTGAAGTACATTAATACCGAAACAGGAATATAAAAAGGGGATAAAGTTTGTGGTTTGATTCAGTAATATTGGTTATTATTAAATACATATATTGTTAATTAAATTATATTTATTATGAAAAATCAGATAAATTCTATATTGATGATTTTCTCAATATTGGCACTTATCGCTATTGCTGTATCAGGAATTTTTTTAGTACTTGATTTAGGAAGTGGTCCAGAAATCAAAGAGGCTTTAGAGAAAATAATATATATTCTGGGTATTTTGTTGGTGCTTTCATTTGTCATTACAAGTATTACTAAAATAAAGAATACGAAAGACAAAGGTTTTGGTTTAATAGGTATTTTGGTTGTGGTTGGAATATTGATTGCAGGAGGATATTACTATTATTCACGAAGTAATTTGGTTGCGTCGAATGATCTTTGCAAAATTGCTGCTGAGAAATTACATAAATCAGATGAATCTATTATGTCCGAATCTAAAATGTTTCAGGATCAATTCAAGGATAAATATGTTTTGGAAATAACAAAAGAAGAATCCTGCGCTCTTATATTAGCTGTGGCAGATTACGATGCATCTTATCAAAAAAGTATGTCAGGAGGATCGGTGGATAATCGTATAAAAGACGGGATGACTTTGTTTGATATACGGACTATTTTTTTGAGTGATTATTTAGGAACTGAAAGGGCTAAAGAAATTAATGATGCCGAGGTTAATTTTTTGAAAAAACAAGGTCAGACGTCTTTGGATTTATAGAGTGTGCGTTACATGTTCCGGTTTTCGATTCTCGACATTATTTCACAGAAAATATAAAAAGCACTCGGTAAGAGTGCTTTTTATATTTTTGTGGAAATAGTTGGAATCGGTCACGAGTCACTTAATAAATTTTTCGTCCTTCGAACTCAAATTTATTAAGTGCTCGCGACCCTCCTGCGTCGCAACATGTTCCGGCTTTCGATTCCCGCACGCAAGACAAGCAGTTGCCTTGCTCATCTCCACAAAAATATAAAAAGCACTCAGTAAGAGTGCTTTTTATATTTTGGTGGAGATGGCGGGAATCGAACCCGCGTGCAGTTAGTGTTCTTATGTGATTCTACAAAGTATATTTTGTTTCATTGGGTTTAGGACAAGGAAGTATAAAGCAAACAAAACCTTCAATATC
>Ga0209541_10016921_pt1 | contig 10730 bp, 14 predicted proteins | sample RifCSPlowO2_01_FD_184027 | JGI IMG/M metagenome (GOLD analysis project Ga0209541, IMG submission 184027) | Groundwater microbial communities from Rifle, Colorado - Rifle CSP2_plank lowO2_0.1 (SPAdes) (version 2) | ecosystem: Environmental > Aquatic > Deep subsurface > Groundwater | place... | reverse complement strand
AATTGCGTAACATAAAAGAACGGTTCTAAGGTGATTTAAGTTGCTTTAGTAAAATTTGGCTATATGCTGGAATACCCAGCCGTAGTTTTGAGAAACTATGGCTGGACAATCAGCAGGGAAGATTTTTTTTAGGAGGAAAAAATTATGAATAATAAAAAAATATCTGAAGAATCTGAAGAATCTATAGTGAAAAAAGTAGAACGAAAAGTAGAACGAGCAGAAAAAAATACACAAAAAAGATGTATTAAGATAGACGGTATACAACCCGGAATGACTTATAGAGAATGTTCTGTTTGTTCATGGAGCGGCATGATTCATAAGTCGCACGACAAATGTCTTAAATGTGGAAATAATTTTCTCTAAAAAAATATATCCCCTCAGAGACTACACGCCAAACCCAGCCGCAGTTTTTTTAAAAAACTGCGGCTGGGAAGATATAGTCCGAACTGCATAGTAATATGCAGAGATAGGCAGAAATGACCTATCCCATAGTTTATAACTATGAATAACAAATTTGAGCGTAATTCCTTGCGTGGTGAGTTCACGCGTGCACGAAAGGCGTAACGACTGGGGGACTGTCTCGGGAAGGGGCCCGGTGAAAATGCAATACCGGTGAAGATGCCGGTTACCTGCAGTTAGACGAAAAGACCCTAGAAGCTTTACTATAGCTTGGCATTGGGTTTAGATTTTGGATGCGTAGAATAGGCGGGAGGCTTTGAAGTTCCGTTTTCGGGCGGAATGGAGCCGCCAGTGCAATACCGCTCTTTCAAAATTTAAATTCTAACTTCGGCGGCAAAAACGCCGAAAGACAGTGTCTGGTGGGTAGTTTAAGTGGGGCACTTACCTGCTAAAGAGTAATGCAGGCGCCTATTAAGGTCGGCTATTCCGCGATGGAAACGCGGAAGATAGTGTAATGGCAAAAGCCGGCTTGACTGCGAGACGGACATGTCGAGCAGCCGCGAAAGCGGAGCATAGTGAACCGACCGCAGGAATTAGACACCGCGGAAGATCAACGGATAAAAGCTACTCTAGGGATAAACTCTGTAAAAAGAGTTGTTGTCCCTTTTATCAGTAATGATAAAATAAAATGCGGCTTATAACGGTGGATACAAAATTTAGCTCCTGATTTAAATTGAAAAATTAGGTTTAAAATTTTGGGAATACCGTGGGAAGTCAACAAAAATTCAAAATTCAAAAATCAAAGTGCAAAATGACAATGTCAAATTAAAAATTTTAAATTTTGATTTGTCATTTTGATTTTTGCATTTTACATTTTGCATTTTTTGTTTGACCCCGTAACGACTTATTCTAAAGAGGTCATCTCAAAATTCATTCGTCGCGAAATTTTCGATTTTTGAGACCTGCCTGCCGGCAGGCAGGTGCAACGAGGAAGGCGAGCAAAAAGATTTGAGTCGTAGTAGAACTACGGCGAAAATCTTTTTTTGAAGCCTGACGAAGTTGCAGCCAAAAAGCTAAAATTGCAGCAGATTGAGTTTTTAGATGACCTCAAATTAAGAATAAAGGAAATATATTTTTATTTCCTAAGACGCCGCGCCCTAATCTTTCAACGAAAGATTAGGGAGAAGATATAGTCTAAATTTGTAAAAAACAAATTTGAACAGGCTGGTACCGCCCGAGCGTCCATAGCGACGGCGGTGTTCGGCACCTCGATGTCGGCTCTATATAGGGTCGCTTCTAACAAAAGTTAGAAGGACACATTGACTTATAACGGTGAAGTCCTATCAAAAAGAACCCAGACATGATAGGATAATACCGTGGGAAGCGAAATTTTAACGCAAAGACAAAAATCAATTCTTGTAGGTTCGCTGCTTGGTGATGCTACAATTGAGCTAAGATGGAGAAACGCTCGCGCAAGATTTGACCATTCTGTAAAACAGAAAGATTATCTATTTTGGAAGTATAGCGAGCTGCAAAACATTACGACTTCCAAACCTCGATTAGTCAAACAATCAATACACTGGCAGACCAAAAAGATTTATACGAATTGGCATTTTTCAACGAAAGCCATTTCCGAATTGAATGAATATAGACATATTTTTTATCGCAATAATAGAAAAGTGGTACCTATTAACATTAGTGAAATCTTTACGGATCCACTATCACTTGCAGTTTGGATAATGGATGATGGATATAAACGCAACGATTGTGATGCGGTTAGAATAAGTACTGAGGCATTCACATTGGAAGAAAACAGACTATTGATTAGTTGTTTAAATGATAATTTTCATCTTCAAGCAACCATTCATCGTAAAGGTAAGTGGTTAAATCTGTATATTCCGCAACCTTCTATGATGAGTTTGCGAAACCTACTGAAAGTCTATATACTCCCATCAATGCGTTATAAGATTAGCCCCGTAACGACTTCTTTTTTTAAAGAAAAGAGATGGTTTTAAAATTTAAAGCCATAAAACGTCAACACCTTCGTTCAGTCAAGAGCATGGTGAAGATATAGTCTATACACAAAGTAATTTGTGAGAAATATGCATCTTATCCTGGGGGTGCAGAAGCTCCCAAGGGTTTGGCTGTTCGCCAATTAAAAAGATACGCGAGCTGGGTTCAAACCGTCGTGAGACAGGTTGGTCTCCTATCTACTGCAGGCGTTGATTCTTGAGGGGAGCCGCTCTTTGTACGAGAGGATCAGAGCGGACTGACCTCTGGTGTACCAGTTGTCCTGCCAAGGGCATTGCTGGGTAGCTATGTCGGGAAGGGATAACAGCTGAAAGCATCTAAGCAGGAAGCCCACCCCAAGATTAGGAATCATAGTTTCCTGGAAGACTACCAGGTTAATAGGACAGAGGTGTAAGCGCGGCAACGCGTTCAGCCGACTGTTACTAATCAAACGAAGTCCGTTGGACCCCGTAGTGCAACAAATTTTAGATGTCAGATTTCGGATATCAAATTTCGGCTTTTTTGAGTTTTTTAAGCTGGTGATTTATCGCCGCGGAACTACCTTTTACCATTCTTCACCCCGCGCCAATTTTGGATTACTTGAATTTTCTATTTCGGTGGCTTAACGCGATGGAACTACTTTTTTCCATTCCGAACAAAGAAGTAAAACATCGTAGTGCCGATGATACTCTTTAGGGGAAAGTAGGCAACCGCCGATATAGAGTATTTAAGAAAATTGGTGCGGGGCGGGCAGAGCAATAAAACGCGATTGAAGTGACCTGCCCCGTAGCTCACCGGAGGTGATGATATGGGGTGATACTCAAAAGGGAAAGTAGCTAGTCGCCAGCTTAAAGAATTTAAAAAGAAAAAGGGCTTCATAGCCCTTTTAATATTTTAAACTTTTGCTAGTTTTTTTAAAAGCTCGTTTATTTCCTTAATTTGTCGTTTTATAATTCCACAAACCCCTTGTCAAAATTTTCTATTATGAGTTTTTCCGTTTCTTTTTCGCCGACAAAAGAAATAAAAATTTTATTCCACAGCGCCTCTTGGTGATGATACAGATATTTAATCATTTCTTTCTGTTGGACCAAATCCATCACCGCGTCAATCATATTAAAACTCACGAGGCTGTCAATTCCCGTTTCGGTCGGAAAAAAATCTCCCACCCAGTCCAAATCGCGCCAAAAATTAAGTTCGGGAAGATTAAATTTTTCTCCGAGCCGAGCGATATCGTTTTCCGCTTTGGTCCAATGAATCGCTTCCGGATTGATATGCGGCTCAAAAAGCCGCCAGTCGTATTCGTCTTCTTTAGCCAAGTAGCGTTGAACAATGAGCCATTTTTTCCCTAAATCTTCCGCTGAAAAACGTTTATCCAAAACATCTCCTCTTAAAGAGGAAATTAGTTTGAAAGCGAAATTTTCTTCTTTCGCGTATTTTTCAAAAAGACGGGAATAAAAATCTATCTCGTGAAAATAGTGAAGTATTAAACTGAAAGTGCGAAGCGTCTCGCCCGGCGTTTGAAGTTTGGTTGGGATTACAAAAATAATTCCCAATTCTTTGAGGTGAGATATATTATGATATTTCTTTTTAAGAAAATTGTCCGCGGCCCTTTTCCATTGATTGTTTAAAACAGTGACTTTTATTTTTCTTTGTTCAAAATCCTCCGGAACTAAACTTTCATACTGCTTAAAAAAAACATTGTTAAGCCAATCGCGGTCCTCCATAAACCGCAGGGCGCTGTATATTTCAAAAACATTTTCGTTTTTAACAAGTTCGCCGACATTTTCATATTTCAGCGATTTTAAAATATTTTGAGGAGGAATGTTTGTCAAAAATTCCTTCGCTTTTTCTTCTTTTATAAAAAACCCGGGCTCTATGCCGCTGATTTCCCGCGCGAAATTCAAAAGCGTTTTGCATCCTTCGCCGGTGTCGCAAACCGGCCTTTCAAAAAGTTCGTATATTTTTTCATCGGTAATTTTCAGCTTATCAACTAAACTTTGATAGATATTCGCGGCGCGCCTTTCTTTTACATTCAGGAAGTCTAATCTGTTTTTTATTATTTTTTCATTTTCTTCGCAAATTTTATCCAGCACTTCGTTATGGCCGACGATTAGCCGCATTTTTTCTTCTATTTCTTTTAAAACATCTTTATCCGCTCGCAAAATTTTAGCTATTTTTTCGTAAGAATACATGATAGATTTTCAAGGAGTGAAACGACTATGAAAATCATCACCCCCCACCACTTTTGGATTAGAAAGTCAAAAAGTAATCAATTATCTTTGCAATAATATTATTTTTTTTACACATTATTATTGTTGCAAACCCAAAAGTGGTGGGGGGTTAAGAAAAATATAGTCGGCTTCGCCTCCTTATTTTTCTACAACTTCTTTAATCTCCGGTATTGTTTCTTTTAAAATTTTTTCTACATTTTCTTTTAAAGTAAAAGGTAAAAACGGGCAACCGGCGCAAGCGCCTTTTAATCGGACGGTTAAAATGCCGTCTTTAAAATCAATAAATTCAATACTGCCGCCGTCTTGGGCAAGCATCGGCTTAATCTCATTTTCTAAAATATCCTTAATTTTTTGGATGATTTCTTGCATTTGATTTACCCCGCTCTAATTTTACGACTTATTTTTTTGGCGACGCACTCGCTTCGCTCGGCCTATTTCGGCTCTGCGTCGCGAAAAGCATTCTTATATTTTTGTATTATAAAATATCAGCTGTAATATTATTGGTAAAATTAGAGCGGGGTTCTCAAAAATTATAGTCGTTCACTTCGTTCTCTCCTTAATTTTTGGAAATTTTCCGCCGCCTTTCTAAACGCCAAATGAGCCATTACCGAGCAGTGAACTTTGCGGTCGGGCACGCCGCCGAGCCGCCGAACCACATCCTGCGGCGTAATTTTCAATGCCTCTTCAATAGTTTTGCCGCCGTCTTCCAAAACCATTTCTGAAAACATTGAGGTGGCGGCGATAGCGGTCGCGCAACCCCAGGTTCTCCATTTTAATTTTTTTATTTTTTTGGTTTTTGGCTCAACTTTAATCCACATCCGCATTATGTCCCCGCATTTGAAATTCCCTACCTCTCCTTCTGCGTCAAATTCGGCCGGCTCCGGGTCTCGCTTTAAAAAATTCCTCGGATGGAAAAAGTGGTCTTTCACCAAATCCGAATAATACCAGCAAGTGTTCGCTTCGTTTGCGATAACATCGGCTTCCGCTAATTTATTATGTTTAGTTATCTTTTGTTCTTTCTTTGTCATATACCCGTTCGCTAAATTCAAAATGCTCGTCCTTCGCAGTAGCACTGCTACAGAGAACGGGCAAAAGTAAAAATGCAAAATTACATTTAAAAATTAAAAGATTTGGAAAATTATTTTAATAATTCTATAAATTCTTTCACGTTAATTTCTAAATCATTTATGATGCCTTTTAAAGTTTTTTTTCTTAAATCTTTCCCGAATGGATTGAAACTGTTATTCTTCTACCGTCTAAATGTTTAAATTGAGCATGACTTCCTACTTGATGATGTTTAAAAAATCCGAGCTTTTCTAAAACTCGGATAAGCTCTTTAGATTTTACAATCGGAAGTTTCGGCATAAAACTTTATCCGCGCGCCGCCGCCAATTCTCTTTCAGAAAATGACTGAATTAATTCCAAAACATCTTCCTCTTTAGGAATTGGTTCTTTATCTTTCAAAAGTCCCTGAATATGACATATAATCGCTTCTTTAAGATTCTTTTTAATTTCTTGGATGTTGTCGCCGTAAGTATGAACTCCTTTTAAAATAGGAACAAATCCATGATATCCTTTAGGTTTTTCAGGTTCAATGATTACTCTAAAACTATAAAGTTTCATATTTTATATTATTTCCAAAACAAATCTAAAGTCAAGATTTAGCTTTAAATCTCACCGGAGACATTTGGCGAAGTTTTTCAACAATTGACGGCAAGACTTTTAAAACATAATCAATCTGCTGTTTTGTTGTCTGGCGGCCAAGCGAAAATCTTAAAGATCCGTGAGCGTATTCATAAGGCAGGCCGAGCGCCATTATCACATAAGAAGGCTCTAAACTTTCCGAGGCGCAGGCCGAGCCGGTGGAACAGCTCACACCTTTCGCGTCAAGATACAAAACCATTGATTCTCCCTCAACATTTAGAATAGAAACATTCGCATTGTTTGGTAGCCGTTTTTCCGGATCGCCGTTTAAAATAACATTCGGAATTTTCTCTAAAACGCTCTTTATAAAGTAATCCCGCAGTTTAGTCAGCCGTTCCGATTCTTTTAAAGAACTGGCCCTCGCTATTTTAAAGGCTTCGGCTAAACCCGCGATAGCCGGAATATTCTCCGTGCCCGACCGCAGTCCCGCTTCTTGACCTCCGCCGTACATAAACGGTTTTAATTTTATTCCTTTTTTAACATACAAAAATCCAATCCCTTTTGACCCGTAAATTTTTGAGCCGTTCACGGTCATCAAATCGCATCCTAATTTTTGGACATTCATAACAAGATATTCTCCGGCTTGGCAAGCGTCAGTATGAAAAAATGGCATAGCCATTTTTTCATTAGTTTGTAGTTTGTAGTTTGTAGTTTGTAGCTGACGATTTCGGAAATCGCGAATTATTTTTGCGATTTCAGAAATCGGCTGGATTGTTCCGATTTCATTGTTGGCGTACATTATTGAAACCAAAACAGTATTCGGTTTCAAGGCTTCCGCGATGTCTTTTGGATTTACAACGCCGTTTTTTTCTACTTTTATATATGTCGCTTCAATAATTCCTCTTTTTTCCAATTCTTCAATCGGATGCAAAACAGAATGATGCTCTATGTTGGAAGTTATAATGTGCGGTTTTACGAAGTTCAACTTCGTAAGAATCTTACGAAGTTGAACTTCGTAAGAATTGATAACGCCAAAAATCGCTAAATTATTTCCTTCGGTGCCGCCGCTTGTAAAAGTAATTTCTTCGGCCCGCGCCCTGATTAAATCGGCGATAGTTTTTCTTGATTTTTCCAAAGCGTTTTTAGCATCCCTGCCTTCTTTATAAATAGCCGAAGCATTGCCAAAATTTTTGCTCCAATACGGCTCCATTACGGCTTTGACCCGTTTATCCAAATAAGTAGTTGCCGCGTGATCTAAATAAATTCTTTTCACCCCGTTAGAAGTTTGTTCTTATATAATTAAATATTGATTTCGAACAAATTTATTTTTTTTGTTTTACCTCGTTAGTTCAGCGCAAAAATTTTTCTTAAAAAAAATTTTTGCCAAGAACTTCTAACGAGGTTCATACTAAATTTATATGAGCGATCAGAAAAATATACTCACTCGCTTCGCTCGTTCGTTATTTTTCTAAACACAAAAATTTTCATTCCGGTAAAATTCCAAAATAAAGAAATGGCGGTGGCGATCGCTTTGGCTAAATTTAAAATTCTGCCTTTAGTAAGAAAAGAGGAAGGGGATATATAGCTTGTTAGCAAAATCACGATAGCGGTGTTTATAACCATTCCGATAATCATAACTAAAACGAATTGGATAATTTCATTAAGTCGGGGTTTGCCTTTTGTTTCAAATGTCCAGTATTTATTCCATAAAAAGCTGTTGCTTGACGCGAATATGAGAGAAAAAGGATTTATGCCGATAATTTTCAAGCCGGCGTAAATGCCGAATTTCGCGCTCATTAAATTTAAAATGCCAAAATCAATGCCTGTGTTTAAAAATCCTATGATTAAGAATTTCGCGAACTGACGCAGCCAAAGATACCGTTCTTTTAAAAGAGAGGAGAAAAATATTAATAAAACCCAGAGAGCGGGGATAATAAAAAAAAGCGCAATCCAGTAGGATAAATATAAATTAACATTTTTTAAAACCGGTAAAATAAAAAGGGCGGTGACAACGCCGGCGATTATAGCTAAAATGTAATCTTTTTTTCGCATAGCAGTCAAATTTAAGGATTTTTTAAAATGTTATGAACGCCGATTCGCCGCAAAATAAAAGTGTCTCTTAAAATAGAAAAGGTGAATCTGTAATTTTTTGAAATCCGTCCCTCCCGGATATTTTCTCTGCCTTCTAACTTCTTAATCCGTAAAGAAGGGTGATGAGAATTGGTTATAAAAATAGCTAACTTTTCATCAATTTTTTCTTGCAAATCTTTAGCTAGTTTCTGATAATCCTTTCGGAACCGTTTAGTATGGAAAACATTCATTAAGAGCGGAGCGATTGAATTAAGTCTTTTGCGTTATCAAAAGGGCCGACCAATTTTCCTTTTTTAATTTCCTCATCAGCTTCTTTTTCTTTTTTTTGCCATTCTTTTGTCCAAAACCATCTCTGACTTTTCGGAATTTTTTTAGATGCGTCTAAATGTGATTTTCTTTTTAAGCGGCTGGATTCTTTCAAAACAACGGAATTTTGTTTTATTTTAATATCCAAAAGCGCCCCAGCCTTAAAAGGCGTTTTGTTAATAACATCCAGAGGCAGAATAATCTCTTTTTTTGAACCTTTTTTTAGAACAACTTCGCCTTCTTTTATTAAAAGGGTTGCCATACATCTTTATTTTATTCCACCGCAAAAATCCCGCAACCTTGACAAATAATTTTAGATATGATATCTTACATGCAGATTTGAAATATTTGGGTTTTTATTTTTTCAATTTTTATACGAGGAGGTGTAAAAATGTCGAAAACAGAAAAGAAAAATTGGATAATAATTCCTGATGATGGCAATGATGACATTATTATTCCCTATTACTTTAATAAGGAAACAGCGGAATTTTTAGAAAAAATCGTTCCTCACGAACAATTGACTATGGAATATCCTTTTGACTTTGCTTTAAGGGCAGCATTGATGCCCTTCGCACTCCTTTGTTTTAATAAAGAATACGGGGGTTTAGACCAAAAAGGATACCGAATTTTAGGAGACTTACTTAAAAAGGAAAACGTTCCAGGCTGGTTCTTTGTTGGTTCCACTGATTTAGATAGGGAATTGGTTAAAACTGATAAAAGACTTCTTATGTTGCGGCCTATGTTGCGGATTGAAATAGTAGAGGGTGAAAAAGTTTATTTCCCAACAGCATTTTGGGTGAAAGGACAGGAATAAACTGAAAAAATAGTTAATCAAAATATCAATAGCGAGTTTAGTTTATGCTAAACTCGCTATTTTTTATTTTTGATTTTTATCAAAAACACACTACCGAAGCGACGGAGTCGTCCTGGTCTAATTTCATAATTCGGACGCTTCAAGTCTGATAGAGATTATTTATGTTTTTCATTCAAACAAAGAATTAATAATTTTTTGTTCGTTTTTTTCTTTTAAAAAGGTGACTTTGTTTTTAGCTTCATGAAATACAATGCCAAAATGAGGAAAAACGCCTTCCCTGCCTAAAATTCTTGGAACCAAAATATCTTTTGCGAATATAACCGGCGCTTTGAGTTTAAAATTATTAAATTGCAATATTACCGAATGTTTGTATCCGTTTATTATTTCATTAGATATACCGCGAATAATTATTTCTTTTCCGGCCGCTATATTTATTCCAAGCGCTTCGGCGTCGCTTCCGGGCAAAACACTGATTGTGGCGCCGGAATCTATATGAAATAAAACTTTTATATTTTGGCTTTTTTTTCCTAAAATCGTGATTTCCGCCGCCGGAAATAATTCTATTATATCGTCTTCTTGAAAACGAATACTGTAAGGAAAAATAAATTTATTCATAAATAATAAACCACCGTTAATCCTTTTGGAACGGTTATTAGTAGAATATCTTGCCAAACATTTTTCGGTGTTTTGCGTTTCGCTTTTTCCAACACCTCTTTAGTGTTGATTCCTTCCGCGATAATTTTTCCTTTTACGACCGCCACCTGCTTGCCGCCATATTTTTTTATATCAATAATAGGAGTCTTGAATTTCTTCATAATGGTATTTTATCTTAAAATCTTATTTCGAGCAACCTTGACAAATAATTTGAAATGTCATAATATACAATTAGTTTGGTCATTAGATGATTTTAATAAAAAAGAATTAGAAATTTAATGATAATAGGGATTGGGCTGTTGCAGAAAAGCGCAGCCCGATTTTTTATTTTTAAATTTTTTTCCAATCTCTAACTTCCAACTTCTATTCTCAAAAACACACTACCGAAGCGACGGAGTCGTCCTGGTCTAATTTCATTATTCGGACGCCCTGAGTTTGACGACTTAAATTGGGAATTTGTTCCAATAAAATTTTTATAACTTGCCCCTTTTTTGAAATAGCCACTACCCCTTCAAATTCAGGATAAACTATTTTAGCGGCCACTAATTTGCCGGTTTTGTTCGTAATTTTCGCGGTTTTGA
>Ga0209541_10016920_pt1 | contig 10730 bp, 15 predicted proteins | sample RifCSPlowO2_01_FD_184027 | JGI IMG/M metagenome (GOLD analysis project Ga0209541, IMG submission 184027) | Groundwater microbial communities from Rifle, Colorado - Rifle CSP2_plank lowO2_0.1 (SPAdes) (version 2) | ecosystem: Environmental > Aquatic > Deep subsurface > Groundwater | place... | reverse complement strand
CCCTGCACTGAACCCTGAATTTTTGATTTTAGTGAAACTGGATAACCCGAATGTGCCAAAATCCGCCCTTTCCGCCGTGCCTATTTTCAAAAAACTTTCGCAATACATCATCAACTACTGGCAGATTCCGCCGGATTATCAGTAAAATTTGTCTTGCAAATTTGTACGTTGCGGTCCCACGGAGAATCGAACTCCGCTTTCTTGGATGAGAACCAAGTGTCCTAACCGATAGACGATGGGACCGAATATGGGCATATTTTATAACAAAAATTAGTATTCGTCAAAACATGTCCAGGTTCAGATAGATATCCGACACCCTAGGCTTGTAAAATGATTACGTTTTTTGTTGGTAAAATTTCGACTTTGTATTTGTTTGAATATTCATCCGGTGTCAGGTAGTCTAGCGCTTCGTGCGGCCGGATGTAGTTCCAAGTGTGTTCCCACTCATCCAGTTTTTCTTGCATAGCTTCAATGGTGCATCCTACGTTGCCTTGCAGGTAGAATTCGTTTTCATCCGACCCGTGGGAATTTTCCACATAGCTGTTCTCTTTTGGTTTCCGTGGATAGATAAAGTAGTGGGGCAGATTCAGTTTTTTGCACAGCGCGTCAAAATGTTTCAAAAACTCCGGCCCATTGTCTGTCTGCACATTTTTAATCACGAATGGGAATCGGGTGATACAATGTCGCAGAAACGCAGCACCATTCTTTGAAGCAAGTGAGGGATAATATTTCAGTACTCTTCGTTTGCTTAACACATCAATAGCGGTAAATTGATAGATTTTCCTGCCTCCAATCAGGGTAACGTGCTTGGTATCAATTTGCACCATATCGCCCTCGCAATGGATGGTAAATCCCCTAGGAAACCGCTTGCGGGGATGCTTGGCTGCCTTACTGCGTTTCTTTGACTTCTTGGGGTTGATGAGCCCTTTCTTTTTCAACACCCGGCCTACCGTGCTGGCTGAAACCATGACCTGTTTATCGCGCTCCAATATCCTTGATATTTTGTATTTGGACCAAGCCGGATATTGCTTTCTTAATTTCACGATTTCACTTTTCACCAGCCAGCTGGTGACCATGGTTCGCAGGGTTTTGGGCCGGTGGCTTCCATCATTCAATCCCGCGATACCATATTTTTCAAACTTCTTTTTCCAGATGCCGACCGTTTCCCGGGTGACTCCGAAATGACGAGCCGTCAGGCTCACATTGTTATCATGGGCTCGCAGCCAGTCAAGCACCTTTAACCGCCGTTTGGCCTCCTCTGAAATGTTTTCCGTCTTCGCTACCCAGCGGGCCAAACCGATTGCGCCAGGGAGGAGAGAACCATAGATTGTCATATGGCGTCCACTATACCTTCCACTCATAATTTTGAAAGACCTGACTGTAGGGTATCATATGAACCAGCGCAAGGTGTTGACAGGAATACCGGTTTCGGCTATGATTAGCTTAAGAACACATAAGCGGCCGGAAGGCCGTTTTAAAAAACTTCAAATCATGAATGCACTGCAAAAAACACAGGTATTTTTCAAGGAAGTATATGTTGAGCTGCGCAAAGTAAACTGGCTGAAGCGCCGGGAAGTTATCCGCTACACGTTGATTGTGCTTGGCGCCACCCTGGCAGTGGCCGCCGTTTTAGGCGGGCTGGATTACTTGTTTTCAAGCGCCATACAAAAATTCATTATCAAATAACCCATGCCAAAGCAAGTTTTAGAACAAGATAAAAATTGGTACGTTATCCATACTTATTCCGGATATGAGGATGCCGTTGCGAAGAATTTAAAACAAAGGATTGAATCTTTGGGCATGGAAGACAAGATTTTCAATGTGATTGTACCAAAGGAAAAAAAGATAAAGATTAAAAACGGCAAGCGCAAAACGGTTGAAGAAAAAATTTACCCGGGTTATGTACTGGTGGAAATGGTGGTGGATGATGAAAGCTGGTACGTGGTGCGCAACACGCCGCGGGTGACCGGATTTTTGGGGGCAGGGACCACGCCAATCCCGGTTTCGGCCACTGATATTGCCGACTTGATGAAGCGTATGGATGCCGGGGTCGCGGAATTCCAGATTGACTTTGAGCTGGGCGCCGTGGTAAAGATTATGGACGGGCCGTTTAAGGGTTTTGACGGCAAGGTTTCTGAAATTGACCAAGGGCGCGGTAAAATAAAAGTGCTGGTCAATATGTTCGGCCGCGATACGCCCGTGGAGTTGGATTCATTACAAATTAAAAAAGTAGGAACATAAATATGGCCAAAGAAATAAAAGTAGTGGTGAAGGTGCAAATTTCAGCGGGGAAAGCGAATCCGGCGCCGCCTATTGGCCCGGCATTGGCTCCACATGGGTTAAACATTGCCGAATTTTGCAAGCAGTTTAATGACCAGACTAAGGACAAAATGGGGTTTATCATTCCTGCCGAAGTTACCATTTACAAAGACCGGAGTTTTACGATTAAACTGAAAACCCCGTTGGCCGCGGATTTGTTGAGAAAAGCGGCAGGGGTTGAAAAGGGAAGCGGCGAGCCCAATAAAAAAATTGTGGGTAAAGTCACTAAAGTCCAGGTAAAAGAAATTGCTGAAATGAAACTGCCGGATTTGAACACCACCGACATTGAGCAGGCCATGAAGATAATCATGGGTACGGCAAAAAATATGGGAATTGAGGTAAAATAAGTTTCGGGCAAAGCCGGGTGCAGTCTTGTGCCCGGTTTTTAGTTGCAAATTTTTGTTGGCAGGAGCACAATGATATAAGAAGAGGCGCCGAACATTCACAATTTTTTTTGGAGGGAAGCCATGGAAACGCTGTTTCTTGCCTGTTGCTTTTTTTGCCAGGAAGATGCGGTAAGCTTGGTTGGCTGTTTAGGCAGCAACAACTACCGCGTCCGCCAAACGGCACATGCCAAACTTGCCTTGCAAATGGATACGCAACTTTACTTTGCGTTGCGCGCCAACCCGGTAAAAGGCTGTGAAGCAAAAAGCCGTTTAAACAGCCTGCTTTCGCGGCACGAAAGCCTGCTATTTGCTTACTACCGGGCGAAAATGGAAAACACGGGTTATCCAGCCTACCCCTGGATTGACCGTTTGCCGGTTGGTTACGAATGGGAGGGGTTTACGGGTTGGCAAATCCAAAAGGAGTATTTTAGCCCGTCCTTTCAGGCTGATTGTTCCCCCAATTGGACCAACTACCGCAACGCCACCGAGGTTTGGATGAATTGCCGGCTTTCCTATTGCCTTGGGCAATCGCTGGCGGGCTCAAAAAACCGCGAGGAGTTCATTTTCAACATGGATTGCGCGATGAAGCTGATCCACCGCGATCTTGCCGCCATGATTGAGGGCGAAGATGCCTGGTGGGGAGGCAAAGAAAAAAACCCGTTGCGCAACAAAAATAAGTAGCATGCCCATACTGCGTTGATTTTTTCAACGCAGGTTTTTTTGTTGCATTTTGGCCGGGGAATTAGTAAAATACAACAACAATTCAATAATAAACAATCTATGATATTGTCGGATAAAGATATTAAAAAAGCGCTAGCCGATGGGAAAATCGGTATTACTCCATTGTTTCCAAATTCCATCCAGCCAGCCTCTGTTGATGTTCATTTGGGAGCGGATTTTTTAGTGTTTAAAAATACCAATAATGTGTGCATTGACCCGAAAGAGCCAATAGATAATATGATGGAAGAAACGGTCATTGATGAAAACCGCCAGTTTATTTTGCACCCGGGAGAATTTGCGTTGGGCATGACCTACGAAACTATTTCTGTGCCCCACGACATGGTGGTGCAATTAAATGGCAAATCATCGCTGGGCCGCATTGGGCTGATTGTGCATGCCACGGCCGGCTATGTTGATCCGGGAAATACGTTAAAAATAACGCTGGAACTGCATAATTTGGCAAATTTGCCCATAAAATTGTACTACAAAATGCCCATTGCCCAAGTGGCATTTGTGAAACTTTCCAGTGAGGTGGATGTGCCCTATGGAAAAGATGCCTTAAATAGTAAATATTTTGGCAGCGTAAAGCCGATTGCCAGCCAGTACCATAAAAACTTCACCAAAAACAACGAATGGATAACCTTCAAGTAGCCATTAAACGTTTTGATAAGGAAATCCCGTTGCCGGAATTTAAAACGGAAGGTGCGGCGGCATTTGATTTATGTGCTAGACTGGCCGTTGAAATTCCACCCAAAGAATTTGCGTATGTGCCGCTGAATGTGGCGGTGCAAACCCCGCCCGGATGTTTTTTATTACTGGTGGCGCGCAGTTCAACCCACAAAAAAGGCATTTGGATGGCAAATGGCGTTGGTATTGGTGACCCCGATTTTTCAGGGGATGCTGACGAATACAGTGCCGTGTATTATAATTTTACCGATAAGCCCGTGCCGGTTGAAAAAGGCGAACGCATTGCCCAAGGGCTGATTGTGCGGCGGGAAAAAATCCGGTGGCAAGAAGTTGATACCATGCCCAATAAAACCCGCGGCGGTTGGGGAACTACCGGAAAGTAGCAAAATATGATAAAGCACAGCTATTTGGGAAAATTTATTGTCATTGAAGGGTTGGATGGTTCCGGAAAAAGCAGCCAGGTAGAACTACTGGTTGAATGGTTAAAGGAACAAGGAAAAAGGGTATTGTTAACGCGCGAGCCGACCATGGATTCAGAAGCCGGCCGGAAAATAAAGAAGGCGTTAAAAAAAGAAATAGAGGTTGAGCCGCTAGAGCTGCAAAAATTATATGTGCAAGACCGCAGTGATCATTTAGATGGCAAAGTAATTCCGGCGTTGCAGAAAGGGGATTGGGTGGTTTCAAGTAGGTATGCATTTTCAACGTTTGCTTATGGGGCTTCGGCCGGGCTGGATATGAATGTCTTGATAGATTTGAATAAAGAGTTTTTGCTGCCCGATGCCACGGTTGTTGTTGATGTTTCGCCGGAAAATTGCGTTAAGCGCATTGAGGGCAGGGGAGAAGAAAAAGAATTTTTTGAGCAGGTGGAAAAATTACGCAAGGTGAATGAAGTGTATAAAAAACTGCCCGGAATGTTTGAAAATGTGCATATGGTAAACGGCGAGCAGCCAATGGAAACCATTTTTGAGGAAGTAAAAAATATTGTAAAAAATTTGATATGAAGCAATATTTGGATGTGTTAAAAAAAATTATGGATGAGGGCGTTGATAGGCCTGATAGGACGGGCGTTGGTTCACGCGCTATTTTTGGCGTGCCTATGCGCTTTAACATGGCAGATGGATTTCCGGCGGTTACCACTAAAAAGTTGGCGTTTGAAAGCATGAAAGCGGAACTAATTTGGTTTTTAAGCGGCAGCAGCGACAATAAAAAATTAAATGAGTTGGGAAGCAAAATTTGGGACGGCAATGCCAATGCCGAATACTGGAAACCAAAGGCAAAGTTTGATGGGGATTTGGGCAGGGTGTACGGCGTTCAGTGGCGAAGCTGGAAATCGCCCCATACGGATGTGCACATTGACCAGATTGCCAATGTGATTAAAAAACTGAAAGAAAATCCGCATGACCGGCGAATGATTGTTTCGGCTTGGAATCCGGCTGAACTTGATATGATGGCGCTGCCGCCCTGCCACTTGCTGTTCCAATTTTTTAGCGTTGATGGAAAATTGTCGCTCATGATGTACCAGCGCAGCTGCGACACCTTTTTGGGCGTTCCGTTTAACATTGCTTCATATTCTTTACTGCTGCACATGGTGTCGCAGGTGGCGGGTTTAAAAGCCCATGAATGTATTTTGATTTTGGCCGATGCCCATATTTATTTAAACCATTTTGAACAGGTAAAAGAGCAGTTGGCGCGCCAGCCATTCCCGCTGCCAAAACTGTGGTTGAATCCGGAAGTAAAAGACATTGATAGTTTCAAGATGGAAGATATAAAACTGGTGGATTACCAATATCATCCGCCTATTAAAGCCCCCATGGCTGTTTAACTCCGGGAGTTAAACATTTAAACATTGGGTCCAATGCTTACATATATGAAAGTCTCAATGATTGCGGCGCTGGCGAAAAACCGGGCTATTGGTAAAAAGAATGCCTTGCCCTGGTATTTGCCCGCCGACTTAACATATTTTAAAGAAAAAACCACCGGCAAAACCATTGTCATGGGTTTAAATACCTTTAAATCCGTTGGCGAGCGGCCGCTGCCAAACCGTAAAAATGTAGTCCTGACAGATGATAAAAGCTACCAAGCGCCTGATGGCGTAGTATTGGCATATTCTATTGATGAAGTGCTGCAGCTTACTAAAAACGACGGGGCCGCCTTCGCCGAAGGCTCCGGCGAGCCGAAGGAAGTAATGATCTGCGGCGGCGCCATGGTGTACCGGCAGTTTTTGCCCATGGCAGATCGGCTTTATTTAACGTTTATTGACCATGATTTTGAGGGGGATATATTTTTTCCCGAATTTGATATGAATGAATGGAAGGAAGTAAGCAGGGAAGACCATGAACCGGACGAAAAAAATAAATACAAGTATTCGTTTGTGGTTTTGGAGAGGAAATAGTTCTTTTACAGTGGAAGGGAATTAATGAAAAAGTATCACGAACTGGTTAAGCCCAAGAGCGCCGCGTGGGTGGTGCTTCGCGCCAAGTATCAAAAAAGCCGTGGCAGGAGGCCGGTGGATTGTTTCGGCTCAGAAAAAAATCCGCGCAGGGCGCTCAAAGCCGCAGAGCAAGAACTTGCCGATGAGGCAAAAACATTCTTCGCGACGGCGGCGCCCTGCAGCCGCGAAAGTTTGGAAAATCTGCTTGGCCTGCTTGGGTTTGCCGCGCTTGGCAAAGCAGCCATTTTGGAGCCAAAAGCCCCACAGAAGCCGCTGTGTATGTTTGCGCAATGGGGGATGGCAATTCCGCTCAATACAAAAACCAGCTAATCCCGGTCTCGTGGCGAACTTCTGCGGCCGTTGAAAAACAGCCGCTTTTTTATTGCATCAGTTGATATGATAAAAAGTAAACGTTGAGATTTTATGCTATCGTTTTATTGTATGTTTTTGTAAAAAAAGAACCGCGCGGAAAACCGTGCGGTTATGTTGTGGACTACTCTTTGATTTGCTGGCTGATTTCGTCATCAATCGCCTCAAGGAACAGGTAGCGCGGCTTGTTGATGTACTCGCATGCGCCAAGCGCTTGGCGAATGAGTTTGAGTACTTCCGCCCATTGTTCTTCGGTTAGGGCTGCCGATTTTTGATTAGATGGAGTTTTTGCCATGCTAAATCCTCGTAGGTAAAAAGCACAAAGCTGTACTATTTATATATTAAATTATGCGTTTGTCAATAGTTTACGGTGGGTGAAAAAGTGATATAATAACTAAATGAGTCAACCTAAAATTGCAATAAAAAAGCAGATACTTGTAGATTTATATCTTAATCAGAGAATGAGCATGGCTAAAATTGCTAACTTTTTTGATGTAAGTACGGTAACAATTTTAAAAAGGTTTCGTGAGTATGGAATTTTCTCAAGATCTATTAGCCAGGCTCTTCAGGGTAGAACTCCCTGGAATAAAAATAAAAAGTTATCCGAGGAGGAAAAAAATCTGATCGGACAAAGGTCAAAAGTTCTTTGGCAAGATGCATCTTTTTTGAAAAAGATGGTGATCAGGAATAAAGCTAATAGTGAAAGGATGAGAAGCCGCACGAATCCTATGAAAGATATAAATGTCGTCAATAAAGTAAGACCAAGGATGTCAGAACGGTGGCTGGGCAGTAAAAACCCAATGAGTAAGCCAGAATTAAGAGAGAAAGTTAAAGGGGCTTTAATGGGCCACGCTGTATCTGTAAAAGCACGAGAAAAAATAAGTAAAAACCTTATGGGTAGATTTGGGGGAGAAAAAAACCCATTCTTTGGAAAGCATCACGCACCAGAAGTGCGAGAAAAAAGCAGGCTGCGGGCTATCAAGCAACTCTCTTCTGGTTCACTTAGGAATAGGTCCACTTCAATAGAGTTAAAAATTGAAGCGGAGTTATTAAAAAGAAGTATTGAACATAAAAAACAGTTTCCACTTATCGGAATGACGGTAGTAGATTTTTATTTGCCCCAATATAACATTGTAATATACGCAGACGGAGAATTTTGGCATAAAAGCAAGTGGGCGGAAAAACAGGGAACGTTTCAAAAAGATGAAAAACAGAATAGGGTTTTAGCAGAAAAAGGCTACAAGGTTTTTAGATTTTCTGAGTCAGCAATTAATCAATCTGCCAACAAGTGTGTCAGTATAGTGATAGATTATATACATGGCAAAAACTAATCCTATATATAAACCAACGATCGGTCTCGAAGTGCATGCGGAGTTAAATACTCGGAGTAAAATGTTTTGTAGTTGTGCTAATGATCCTAATGAGAAAAGACCAAATTATCAGATCTGTCCAATCTGCGTTGCGCACCCAGGAACGCTGCCCGTTGCCAATGAAGAGGCTATCAAAAAAGTGATTAAGGCAGGCCTGGCTTTAAACTGTAAAATTGCCAAGGATTCAAAATTTGACCGCAAGAATTATTTTTATCCGGATATTCCTAAGGGTTATCAAATTAGCCAATATGATCAGCCTTTTTGTGAAAAAGGATATTTGGAAATTAATGGAAGGAAAATCGGCATCACGCGCATTCATTTGGAAGAAGATACCGGGAAATCTATCCATCCTGAAAACGCGGATTATTCTTTGGTTGATTATAATCGCGCTGGCATGCCGCTGATGGAGTTGGTAACCGAACCCGAGATTACTTCGGGCCAAGAGGCGCGCGCTTTTGCTGAAGAGCTGCAACTTATTTTGAAATATTTGGGCGTTTCTGATGCTGATATGGAAAAGGGATTGATGCGGGTTGAGGTGAACATCAGTGTCAGCAAGACCAAGAAGTTCGGCACGAAAGTGGAAATTAAAAACTTGAATAGCTTTAAGGTGGTGCAAAAAGCCATTGATTTTGAAATTGCCCGGCAAACCGAAGTGCTGGAAGGAGGGGGAATGGTGGTACAGGAAACCCGGGGCTGGCATGATAAAAAGGAAATTACGTTTTCCCAGCGCGAAAAGGAAAGCGCCCATGATTACCGCTATTTCCCGGAACCGGATTTGCCGCCCCTGCATTTTGAGAAAAAATATATTGGTGAGATAAAGGCCACTATTCCTGAATTGCCAGCAGGAAAACGGAGACGCTTTGCCAAAGAATATGGCCTGGAAGCGGCCCAAATTGATCTGTTTGCCGTGAATAAAGAACTGGGGAATTATTTTGAAGCGGTTGCCAGTGAATTTGATAGCTGGCTTGAAGCCGAAAAAATGACGCGTGGAAAAGACTTGTATAAACTGGTTGCTAATTACTTGATTACGGACATCAAAGGACTATTGGGAAGCGTTGAATTCCATGAAAAGGAGTTTAAAATAACGGCTGAAAATTTTGCCGAATTTGTGAAAATGATTTATAAAGGCGAGATTTCAAGCAAGATTGCCAAGATGGTGCTGGCAGAGATGGTTAACACCGGTGTTGACCCTTCCAATATTGTGGAAAGTAATAACTGGGGGCAGATGAAAGATGACGGGGCGCTGGAAAAGGTGGTTGCGGAAGTGCTGGCAAAAAATCCAAAGCCGGTGGCTGATTATAAAAACGGCAACAAAAACGCCCTGCAGTTTTTGGCCGGGCAAGTGATGAAAGAAACCAGGGGGACGGCTAACCCGCAAAAAGTAAGGGAGGTGCTTGAAAAAAAATTGGGCGGTGGCGTGGCTATTGATATTTAATATTTTATCAGTATAATCAAAACTCAAGAGGCGGTCTTTGAAAAGTATCGTTCTTTTATTATGGGAGGGGCTTGCATGAAGACACTTTGGAGCGGTGTGGTCCACGGTCTTTTGCGCCAAGACAACTTCCGCGCCGCGCAAGCAAAGAAGTACTGGTCCATCAATCGGGCAAACTTCGATGTTGAGCGGATGGTCCAGCTGCGCCAGGAGGTGTATGCCGGCACCATGGACGTCATTGAATTGGGGAAAGACTATCCGCTGGACCTGCAACTTGGTGCCATCCACGATGCCAGTGAAGGCACCAAGCTTTTGGCAGGCGTCATGGAGGCCCTGCACTTGGGCTTGTATTTCCAAGCGGTGGTCAGGACGTTGGGCAGCATCCTGGCGCCCGGGTCGGTAGCCATGCCCAATGTGCATGATTTTTTCTGCCCGAACCTGTTTGTGTTCGGGCATGAAATTTCCCTTGGCATTGAGCTGCTGCCCTTGGTCCAGGAATCCACACCCTGCCTTCACAAGGGCAGTAAAGTACTCGTCATCGGGTAATTGCCATGTGCCGCGCGCCATTGGTGTGCGGCACTTTTTATTGCCCCAGGAATTTTTTGGCTAATGTTGCCGCTTCTTTTTGGGTTGCAATCCAATGGATTTTTTTATCCCGCTTAAACCAAGTCATCTGGCGCTTGGCGTATTGCCAGATTTCTTTTTCTAATATTTTTACCATCTCCTCTTTTGTAATTTTTCCCTGCACGTATTGCGCGGCAAAACGGTATTCAAGGCCTAATTCTTCCAGTCTTTTGTATGACAAGCCGCCGGCATGTATTTTTTTGACTTCTGCGATCATGCCAATAATCCTCTTATTAAGGCGTTTAGAAATAAGTCCCTTTAACTCTTTGGGGGATTTTTTAATGCCGATTTGCAAAACAGTATTGCCACTTACTACGCTATAGCGTTTTGAATGGTAATTTTGCGGGACTGGCTTACCAGTAGTTTTTACTATTTCTAGGGCGCGGATGAGG
>Ga0209541_10016919_pt1 | contig 10730 bp, 9 predicted proteins | sample RifCSPlowO2_01_FD_184027 | JGI IMG/M metagenome (GOLD analysis project Ga0209541, IMG submission 184027) | Groundwater microbial communities from Rifle, Colorado - Rifle CSP2_plank lowO2_0.1 (SPAdes) (version 2) | ecosystem: Environmental > Aquatic > Deep subsurface > Groundwater | place: Rifle... | reverse complement strand
CTTTATTTCTTCTGGCGAGAGCAATGCAAAACCTATGCTCTTTATCTGTTTCCTTATTATTTCTGTCATTTTTTGTTTATTATCGGGTTTACAAAGGGTGTCCCTTTGTTACTCGTATTTATTTTTAAGCTCAAAATGGGGCATTATGTGCAATGCCTGAAGCTCTTCCATCAGCAGTTTGAATGCATATGACACTTCGACTGCTTCTGTCTTTGATGTCTGGCATATAGGGCAGTATATCTTGTTGTGGATATTGTCTTTTATTGCCAATATCCCGCATTTTGTGCATACATTTATTATTACCTTGTCTGAATCATATCTTTCCTTTAATAATAATGATGCGCCATGTGCAACTAATGCCTGTTGCTCCATTTCCCCCAGTCTCAATGCGCCGCCTCTTGATCTCCCCTCGATTGGCTGTCTTGTGAGCAGCGTAACCTTTCCCGATGCCCTCGCATGCATCTTATTTGCCACCATATATTTCAATTTTAAGTAATACATATTCCCGATGTATATCTTGCAATGAAGCATCTTTCCTGTAATGCCATTAAACATTGTTTCCTTGCCATCATACTTAAATCCTAATTCCTGCAATTCTGTTTCAAGCTCTTTTGTTCCTGTTCCAGAAAATGCGGTTCCATCAATGCTCTCTCCTTTCAGGCATCCAACCTTTCCAGCAAGCAATTCAATCAGATATCCTACAGTCATTCTTCCAGGGATACTGTGGGGGTTGAATATTATATCTGGCCTCACGCCTCTCGCTGTAAATGGCATGTCCTCTTCAGGAACAATCATTCCTATTACTCCCTTTTGCCCATGAGGAGTTGAGAATTTGTCGCCGAGTTCTGGTATCCTTTGGTCTCTTGTTCTTACCTGAATAACCTTATTGTTTTCTTCATCGATTGTTATAAAAACAGCATCTACAGTTCCTCTTTCCTCCTGCCTTATTGCAATCGAGCTCTCCTTTCTTGCCCTTATCGCAATTTCTCCCGCTTCAGACAAAAATTTTGGGGGTGATGTCTTGCCCATAATAACATCATTTTCGCCCATTATCGCTTCAGGGTATACAATGCCGTCATCTTCCAAAAATCTGTATGAGGACTCTGTTCTATAGCCGCTTGTATCCTTGCTTGGAACGCAGATTTCATCCGCTAATCCGCCGGGATAATTTATTTCAGTGCTTGAATAAGGCCTAAAGTATGTGCTTCTTCCAAGCCCTCTTTCAATTGATGCCTTGTTTATGACAATAGCATCTTCAAGATTATATCCTTCATATGTCAGAATTGCAACGACAACATTTTGCCCTGCAGGATAGAAATTAAGTGTGTCATATACAAAGCTTCTTACTATTGGCTTCTGGGGGTAATGAAGTATGCTTACATCTGTGTCTACCCTGCACAAGAAGTTTGAAGCGTATATACCCAACGCCTGTTTCTGGGTTTTGCTGCCACGATTTAATCTCGAGCTCTGGTCATGATTTCCATAAGGAACCAAGCTTGTCACTAGTCCGAGCAAGTCAATCTTATCAACTTCCAGATGAGTATGCTCTGGGGTTATATCCCCTTCATTTAATGCAACGAGAGCATTTTCCTCCTCGCTTGCATCAATGAACTCTATAATCCCATTTTTGACTAAATCATTCCATGTTATTTTATTTTGCTTTAAGAGAAGAAGATGCTCTTCCTTTAATAGTGATTTGCCGTCCTTTGCTATAATCAGGGGCCTTAATACTCTTCCTGTCTCTGTCGAGATTATCACAAAATTGTGGTCATAATCATATCTTATGCTTAACTCCATAGGAAGCTGATTGTTCCTGCGCTGTTCCCTTACCTTATTAAGGAATTGCACAGGGTCATTTACCTCACCGATAAATTTTCCATTGTAGAAAACATCAACAAGGCTGGGGTTTATCTCGCCTTCACTTTTTGTTTCCATTCCAATTCCTGAAAATATCTTTATCAATTCCTGCTCATTAAGCTTGACTGTAGTGCTTATTATGGCAAGAAGCGCAAGATTCTTTCTTAACCCAATCTCTGTTCCTTCTGGTGTTTCAACGGGGCAGAATCTGCCGTAATGGGTTGGATGCAGTGTTCTTGCAAGGAAGTTTTCCTGCTCTCCAGGCAGTAAACTAGAAACCCTCTGCAGCTGCGAGAGAACTGCAAGATAGTTTGTCTTGTCCATGTTTTGGGTAACACCTGTTCTTTCTCCAATCCATGAACCCGTTGCAATTGCTGACTCTATCCTCTGGGAAAACAATGTTGATTTTGCGAGTGTCTTTATTGAATAGACCTTTTTTCTTCGTGCTGTTCTTTGCAGGTTATGCTGTATGTCTCTCAGCAAAACAGCGAGATTAATCCTGAACAAGTCAGCAAGCAAATCGCCCGACAATCTCACTCTCTTGTTTGCATAATGGTCTTTGTCAGACAATATGCCTATAGGGTTTGTTTTTGCCCTCAGGAATTGCTTGACTAATCTGCATAATGTCACCGCCTTTTCTTTTCTGCCCTCTTCCTTTGTTCCTATGTGGGGCAGGAAGTAAGAATCAATTCTCTGCTTTACCCTGTCAGTAACCTCTTTTTTTGTGCCCTGCATTGCAACCTTTTCAGCTATAAACACCATTGCGTCCTGTGCCGATTGCAATGATGCATACTCGTAAAAATTAACTATCAAGCTGTCAGACTCAATGCCAATGTTCCTTGCGATTTCTGACTCTTTCAGCATCCCAAGTGCCTTTAATAATACAAACACTGGTATGTTCTTAAATCGCGAGAATGACGCCTCCAATATCCCCTCTGATGTTTCGGTTATTGATATTGGTATTTTATATGCCCCCCTTTGGGAGAATAGCCTTAACATTAGTTTAGATGACTTCTCTTTCTCTATGAAAGGCTGATTTGATGCCAAATCCTCAACCATGACAATTACTCTTTCATTGCCATTGATGATGAAATATCCCCCAGAATCCAGAACATCATTGTAATTTTCAATGAGCTGTTCTTCATTCATCCCATTTAAGTTGCAGTACTTGCTTTTTACTATGATTGGGATTTTTCCTATCTCAACTTCCTGCTGTTCTGATTGCCCATTGAACTTTATCCCTATCTCCAGATATATTGGCGCAGCATATGTCAGATCTCTTAATCTTGCTTCTGCAGGGGTTATTGTTCTCGTGGAGCCATCAGCTTCAGTTATGCTTGGTTTTCCTACTCTTATCTTGCCAAGCTTTATCTCAACATCCTCCTGCGACAAGCTATCTGCCAATTCCGAGACAATCTGCTGTATCTTCACATCGATAAAATTATTGAATGAGACAATATTTGACTCAACAAGAGAATGCTGCGCGAGATATTTTTTGATGAGGATATGCTTTCCGTCAGATTCATTGACTGGCTGGTTTGCTGTTTCAGTTTGTTCTTTCACTTCCTCTTGAACCTTTTCCTGTTTTTTCGTCGGCATTTTTCTTTTTTCGTCTTAATTTTTTATCGGGGCTGATAAGGGGTTTCCCCTTATTAAGGCACTACAACCCTGTAATATTCTTCTTTGCCCCTCTCAGACTTTCTTTCTACCTTTATTACATCGCCCGCTTCAACATCTGGGGGCAATGCAGCGTCGCCTTTTTTTATCCTGGGCAGCTGAGAACGGGATATATTGAATTTGTTTAACAACTGAGAAACCTCTTCGGGCTTTAATTTAGAGTGTTTTGGCTGGAATATATGCATTTTTAGTAAAAAAGGCCTAAATTAGATATTTTCGTTTATCACCTGGCAATACTAAAACCTACTTTTTTGAGGCTTTATAAAGGTTTCTGTTTTGCCTGAACAAAACTAATTTTTCTATTTTATTAACTCTAAAGTACTCAATTTAGAAAGCTTTATATATTTAAATGCTGCAAAAGAGGGATGAAAAGCCAGTATGCATCAAATATGGGATATTATGAATGGGATGCTCACACTATTTTAGCTGGAAAGCTGCATGAAGGGGATGTCAAAAGATTTATAGACAACGAGCTAAGAAGCAGTAAAAGATTCTTTCTTGAAGATTATGCTTCATTATTCAGATGGACAATGGAGCATAAAGATAACGAGCATCTGTTTAATGATGCTGTCTACATCTGCGAAAAAATCAATGATAAAATAAGGAGCTGTCATAAAATACCAAATAAAGAAACTGAGTATAATAAGAATAGAATAAGATTAAAGATGCTAAATGACAGGGCATCAACACTATATTCAATTGAAAAGAAAAATAGGAGTTTGAGAAAATCGCTAGTTAATTCTGCTTATCTTCTGCATGACTATGACCAATTGCTCGAGGTATTCAGAGAGGTTAAGAAGAGTGGCAGTAAATCTGATAGGGCATTGCTTAATCACGACTACAAGCAGAAAAATCTGCCATTAAGCGAGAATGGGCTTGATTTCATAGGCAAGAGAAGGAAGAGCTACAAGCCAAAAAGTAAGCTTGAGATTTTGGTTGGCGAACCAGTTTTGCTTTTTGTTTCAGGCGGTTTGCCAGGGGATATCAAACCCGCACTTCTCGATTATCAACGCGAGCAGAACGAAAAATCATGTTCTGAAATCCTGTTAGAGAATCCTGCTAATTTTTACATGTCTAAATAATCTAAACAAATTTGGATGGACCCGACGTCCGTCGAACTGGTGGTACAAATCACTTAAAATTTGCTACTTCTGATTATCAAGAGTCTAATTAATTTAAATAGATTAGCATAACAGGATATAGAACTTGTGAATTAGATTTTCTCTTTAGCTATCATAAATTAATCTGTGCTATCAAAATTAGCCGTAGTAATTATCTTTTCTTCTTTTAATTTGCATATAAATTCCTTCTCCCTTCCTTCTGGAACATTAATGATTCTTGTTTGGCTTATCTCTATAAATTGTGGGGGGTAATATTCTCCAATATTTGAATAATTTTCAATTATTTTCATGGCTAAGTCAAGAGAAACATTGCCATAGAATTTTACCCATATTGCAGCGCTAATATCATTATAATAAAAATCAACATTTAATACATATTGTGGAAATGAATTAAGATAGTCTACAAGAGCTTGACAAGGTTTTTTTATTAATTCTTCTATAACTTGCGGTTTGTATCCATATCCTTCTTCTAGACCTTTAGCTTTTGCATAAGCCCAAGGGTCATACTCATTTCTTATAAGATATTTAGAATAATGAGTTATTACAGTGAGATTCAAGCCAGCATTTTTAACAAATTGCTCTATCTCTGTGTCATTAGAAGAATCAAATGTTACTATAACTTGTTTAGGATTATATTTTTCAGGAACAATAGTTCTGTTTAAACACAATTGATAAATCTCTTCTTTGCTCATGTTTCCCTCGCATGATTTTACGCTATCTGTACAATTAGACTCATTCCATTGCGATTTAGGTGTTTCATCGCGGCACTTGGCATAGAGAAAAGAATTACATGGATATTCATTTCCTGAGACAAACTGGCAAGAATTATTAAGGCATTTTATAGCCGTTGATGTCATATAATTTAGATATTGAGAATAATCTAAGGGTGTGGGGTCATTTATACATCCTATATGTAAGCAGCTTATTGCACTTCGCTGTTCTATCAGTGAGGTATATTTTCTATTTATTAGATTTGTACTACCACAACACCCCCCAGTATTGATTATTGTACAGTCTGAGTCTACTTTACAGCTCTTAAGCATTTCTTCTGTAATATCGGAGCCATACCCTGAGTTTACCTCATCTACAAGAACCTCTGATATAAAAGGTAGGTCTATAAATTCATTAACTATTTCAAAATCCTTCACCTCAAGATTAACCCTGCATCTTTGTATGCTGTCATATGCATAAAATCTGGTTATATTTCCATATCTGCTTAATATATTTTTTATAATTGAAGGCGATGTAGTGCAAAGACTATAATTTACTTTCATAGATATTGATAAAGAACCATTACAAGTTTTTTCATAAAGGCATTTTACATAAGGATTATTAAAATCCAACCATTGTTTAGTCTGGTTTAACCATTCAAGATATTCCTTTTTAAAAGTTATATTATCCTTATTCTTATTAACTTTAATTGAGTTCTCTACCATATTTTCTGCCTGAGCAACATAAATATGGGTAGCATGTATCTTCAAAATATGGCTGTTCTTTTCTAATTTTACAAGTGCTGATTTTGTTGCATTGCCTGTTATATCAATCTCAGAGTATGTTGAGGTTCCTTCAAGAACAAATCCCTCTTTTGGAAGAGATAAAAGCGTTTCATTAAGGTTAGATAGACTATCTAATTCAAACCATATCCTAGCATATTGAGATTCATTCAGTTGGCTTTGGATTATGTCTTTATCTTCTGCTTCTGTAATCTTAATAATTGAATCTACAAATCTTTTTCCTTTATTTAATGGATTGTTAAAATAAAAAACTAAAATAATAACAAAAATTAATAGGATAACACCTAGAAAAATCCATTTAGCTCTGTCCTTCTTCCTAACCTCTTTGCCCATATATCCCTAAGCTAATCTGTCTATTTTAACTTTTTGATATTAAGATAGAATTAGGCTCACTTAAATATTGACTAGTGCAAATTTTTGTACAAAAATATGTACATTTCCAAACTTGCCCTCTATAGTCAAATCCGCGATACGAACCGGGGGTTCAATGGACCCGACGCGATTTGAACGCGCGACATCTAGCTTAAAAGGCTAGCGCTCTAAAACCAAGCTGAGCTACGGGTCCGCATCAGAATCAGATTCTGACAATTTCTTTTATTAAAGGCAATTTATAAACTTTATCAGAAACGACATTGTCGAATTTGCGGGACTTTTAATAATTTTTATTTCAATACTTTTCATAAAAGTCTAGACTATTTGACAGAGCCATCAGAAACCTATTGAGGATAATTTTACTTTGTTTTCTTTATGAATTTGCCCAGCGCAAGAACAAACGCAGCATTCTTCATGCTTGTCCTGTTCAGCACAGAAAATTCGTAGACATCCTTGAATGCACTGCAGATTTTGTTTTTTATTTCATCTTCTGCCTTTTCTTTCTTGATTTCGCCTTTATTCTGCATAAGTTCAATATTGCCTGCAATGATGCTTCCTGTATTTGCAACAACATCTGGGATAACTGTCTTTCCCGAAGAATATAAAATCCTGTCTGCCTCAGGAGTCACCGAAAAATTAGCAATCTCTAAAATAATCGGCGCATTTATCTGCAGTGCGTTTTCTTCGGTAATCTGATTCTCAATACCTGCTAATATCAAAATGTCTGCATTCATTTTTAACAATTGTTCATTTGTTATGCTTATGCCTTTCATTCCCTTTACTGTGCCATGTGTTTTTTTCCAGTATAAAGCATCTCTCGGGTCTATTCCTTTTATTGATGCAGTGCCGCCATGCGCATCTGTTATTGCAATAATCTTATGCCCTGCCTGATGCAATAAAGCAGCGATATTGCTGCCGACAAATCCAAAACCCTGAATTAAAATTCTTAATTCCCTTGTTTTTGGCTTTACAATATTCTCATGCCCCTGCACTCCGGGGTATTCCTCTGCTTCTTTCTTTTTAAGAAATTCATCAAGAACCGCCATTGCTCCAAGGGAAACTGGCTCAATCTTTCCATAAAGCATTCTTCCAAGAAATGCATTTCCAGAGTTAATGTCTTTTGTTAATTTTTCATACTCATCAGCCATAAGCCCGATTATCTTCCCATCAACACCCCTGTCTGCTATTAATATGTCAACATTCGGACCTATGAACCTGCATGCCTTTTTTACATATCCCTCCGCAACCCTCCTTGCCTCGTCCTTGCTTAGCAATCTGTGATTTACGGTCACGCCTCCGGCAGAACCGCCGAATGGCAAGTCAAGCAATGCAGTTTTTATTGTTGTTAACGCAGCCAATGCCTTAGCCTCATCAAGGTTTAGCTTGGGATAGAATCTTACACCCCCAAAATATAGCCCTCTCTTGTTGCTATGCTGTATCCTGAAGCCGGAAAGTATCCTTACTACCTGCTTATCATGAAATTTCTTGTCGAGAATGAAAGGAACATCAATCTCTACAATCCTGCCAAAACCAGATATCATATCTCTTGTTTCAGCATCAAGCCTTATTTTTTCACCCGCATAATCAACCTGCTTCAGGAAATTATCATGTATTCCTTTTTGTGATGATGCATCATCAAGAGTATCAACGATTGCATCAATGTTCATCTCATCAATTTCACCAGTTTTTTCTTCTTTTGCCATTTTTACAGGTACTTTTCAAGCCGCTCTTTCAGGATTTCATATGACTGCGCGCCATTTATCCTGTCAACCAGCTCCCCTTTTTTGAATATAAGCAATGTCGGAATTGACATTATCTTAAATTTTGTTGAAGTGTTGTGATTATCATCAACATTAATCTTGGCGAAATTAACCCTGCCTTTAAATGTTTCTGCAAGCTCATCTATCACTGGGACGAGCATGACACACGGCATGCACCACTCAGCAAAAAAGTCAACAAGCACGACATCGCTCTTTTTTAGTGCCGCATCAAACTCGCTGTCAGTTATTTCTTTTACTTCTATTTCCCCCTTTGTCTTCGCCATTTTATCTAGAACTCCCCTCAGATTATACCTCTTAATTTTGATATTTGGCTGACTTAATAAATCTTTCCTTAAGCAGAATTCCCAAGGCAAATGCCAGTATTTGTGGCATTATCGCATGGAGATTTTATGAACAGGAACTTTATAAGCAGCCAGAAAAGCCATGTGCTTGCAATTGTAAACACGATAAGCACTATACCCAGAGTTATGTCAAAATTCCGCTTGTTATTGAAAAAGCGTGCCATCCCTACCTTGTTCTTTCGGGTCAACCACATCACAAAGGCCTGATGCATCTTCTTGTCAAAGCTTACAGGGCATTTTCTCCCCCTCAGCTTGTCAATAAAGCATCTCAATGCATCTTTGATATAAACGCGGTATCTTGGCACAAATAAGCTTACAATCAGGAAATAGAATATCAAGGCCAGACATGGAATGCACAAAAAAAACACCATTTTTAGTTATCTATAATTGCAAAGATGATTTTTAAAAGTTTCTTAAGCTTCAATTTAGGATTCTGGTTGGTTTAAACGTTATTTATTCTTATTCTCTATATGACTTTTATATTCTTTTTATTTCTCTGGACAAATATTCCAACGAAAATGCCGATTGAGGTAATAATAAAAAAACCAAGAACTTTTATCTTATTGCTTAGTTGATATTTATTAGAAATATCGTCCCACATAATTACAGATATAAAGCAAATTATTATAGTAATTAGCAAGCGAATTAATATATACTCTGCTCTTTCATAACCATGTATTTGTTCATGTTCTCTTATTGTTAAAAGTTTAAGGTTGCTCGCCTCATTATTTAACTTATTACCATCTATGTGATGAACCTGATAATCTTTAAACTCTAATGGATACTTTTTTCTATCATTAACCCAGATATGCTTTTTTGCCATCCATCTATGCACAAGTATGTGGCTGTCTTTAAAGATTAAATATCCTTTAGAATTTATGAATGTTTTTTCTCCCATTTTCAAGAGTATTCTATGATTAGGAATTTTTTTCAATGTAGTCAATTACAGCCAATGCCGCCTTCGCGCCCTCTCCTGCAGCTACAATAATCTGCTTTGCAGGAATGTCAGTGCAGTCACCCGCAGCGAATATTCCTGGGATGTTTGTCATATTTTCTTCAGTGGATTTTGTGCTTCTTTTAATCTTTATCTCTTTCCATTTATTTTTATCGACAAGAGGAGCAAAATCACATTCTATTATTAATCCCACTTCAATAAAGACCCCCTGCAGATTGATTGTTGACTCATTTCCATTCTGAATGAATTTCAATGCAGAAACCCTGTTCTCCCCAGATATTCCTGTTGTCTTGGCATTTGTGATAACTTTTATCTTTTTATTCTTGAAAACCTTTTTTATAATAACATCCTCGCCTATAAGCTTTGCATTGATTGTAAGCAAGTAAACATTTTTTGCATATTTGCTTAATAATAGTGCTGCTTGGAGTGCTGAATTTCCCCCGCCAATAACAGCAACCTCCTTGTCTCTGAATAACGGAGCATCGCATGTCGCGCAATAGCTTACCCCTTTATTGTACAGCCTGTCTTCACCCTGAACATTCAGCTTTTTGGGCTGCTTTCCTGAGGCAATTATCACTGATTTAGCAGAATATCTTGATTTGCTTGTTTTTATCTCAAAAATTTTGCCCTTCTTTCTTATGCCGTCAACCCTCTCTCTTAGCTTTAATTCAATCTTGTAATCTTGCATATGCTGCTGGAATTTTTTTATCAAGTCCATGCCAGAAAGAAAATGATACCCTGTATAATTCTCTACATCTGTGCTCCATGCTGTCTGCCCTCCGATATCCATAGAAATAACCAAGAATCTAAGCTGGTGCCTTGCGGCGTATATTGATGCAGTTATTCCTGCCGGGCCCGCCCCGACAATTATCAAATCATAAATTTTGCTCACCATCTTTTATATGCTATCTTATGCCCTAAAAGATATATAAATTTTGTTCTTTTTTTAGAAGTCTTGCTCTCGAAAATCTAAACCGAAATATTTAAATAGATGATATCAATTGATATCAATAATGAAAAAAGCAGAAAAAACCTTTTTTGTTAAGCTGACTAAATGGGGGCTTAATCTTGGCTTGAGGATTCCAAAGGAAATTGTCAGGCAATATCATCTT
>Ga0209541_10016916_pt1 | contig 10732 bp, 11 predicted proteins | sample RifCSPlowO2_01_FD_184027 | JGI IMG/M metagenome (GOLD analysis project Ga0209541, IMG submission 184027) | Groundwater microbial communities from Rifle, Colorado - Rifle CSP2_plank lowO2_0.1 (SPAdes) (version 2) | ecosystem: Environmental > Aquatic > Deep subsurface > Groundwater | place... | reverse complement strand
ATTTTGAAAACTTTGCCAAGCTAGTTCAAAAAGTAAAGCATTGCCAAATAGTTGGTGATGACTTGTTAACAACAAATGTTGAGAGAATACAAAAGGCAATAGTTCAAGGTAGTTGTAATTGTTTATTGCTTAAATTAAACCAGATTGGAACAGTTACAGAGGCTTTGAATTCAGCAAAGCTAGCGATGCAAGATGGCTGGAATGTAATGGTTAGCCATAGAAGTGGTGAAACAACAGATGATTTTATTGCAGACTTGGCTGTAGGAATATCTTCAGGACAAATAAAATCAGGAGCTCCATGCAGAGGAGAAAGAGTTGCAAAGTATAATCAATTATTAAGAATTGAAGAACATTTAGGTAGAAAAGCAAAATATGGAGGTAGTTTATGATCATTGGCTGTTCAAATTCAAAAAGACTGGCAAAAAATATTGCTAGAAGATCAAAGCAAGAATATTCAGAATTAATAACTAAAAAATTTCCAGACGGAGAAACCTACTTAAGATTTAAAACAGATGTTAAAAATAAGGACATTGTTTTAATTAATTCTTGCCATCCAAATCCAAATGATGCATTAATCGAGTTATTATTTGCAGCGCAAACAGCAAAAGAATCAGGAGCTAAAAAAATAATTATTGTTGCGCCATATATTGCATATCTTAGACAAGATAAAAGATTTCATGCAGGAGAATGCAAGTCAAACTCTATAATTGCAAAGCTATTAAGTTGTGCTGATGAATTAATAACAATAGATCCACACTTGCACAGAATAAAAAGTTTAAATGATATTTTTAAAATAAAAACAAAAAGATTAAGCGCAAACAAAGCAATTGCTGACTACATTAAAAAAAATCACAAAAACGCCTTGATTATTGGTCCTGATGAAGAAAGCTATCAATGGGCTGAAAAGATAGCTGAAGAAATCAATAGTCATGCTATTATTCTAAGAAAGAAGAGATATAACTCGAGAAGCGTTAGAATAAAGCTAAAACAAGATGTTGATTTTAAAAACAAAGATGTAGTTATTGTTGATGACATCATTAGCACAGGACATACAATGATTGAGCCAATAAAGCAATTAAAACAAAAAGGAGTTAAGAAAATAACTTGCATTTGTGTTCATGGATTATTTGTTGAAGATGCTCTTGAAAGATTAAACAAATTAGGTGTTGATGTAATTTCTACAAATATAATAGAAAGCAAAGTTAGCAAGATAGATGTTAGTAAGTTGATTGCTGACAATTTATGACCTAATTATTATTTGAGTTTGTAATGCAGCTAGTATTCCTTCAATGCTTGAAGGTTGCTCATGAGTTGTTGGTTGTTTTTCTGATTCCTTGGCTGGCGCTCCTCTTATATTATTAACATCTTGCTTTGGCCTTATGTGATAAATCAATCCTTCAATATTATTAACTGGAGTCATGCCTAGCTTTCTTGCTTGAAGATCATCAACTGGATTGAAAACAAAAACATCTCCACACATTGATCTTTGCCTTAATTGATCTGTTACAACACCAATATAGCTCGGATGGCCAACACCTTCTGCAATTACGACAAGATCATAGCCTTGATTGGCATGATAAGATTGAACAAGTAGTTCTTTGGCTTGTTCTACATTATCAGCACCTGTAAAATTAATATTTGGATGTTGAGCTAGCAATACTTGTCTAAGAGTCATTGCATAACAAGTTCTTGAACCAACAAGCAGAACATTATATTGTCTTGGAGCTTCAACTGGCTTTGGTATTTCTTTTATATCTGGTTGTGGAGTTTTACTGCCACGTAAATGAGGTTGCCACGCTTTAATTAATCCAGCTCCTTCTTTATCAAGATCTTTCATTTTCTTCACTCACTTTTGACTAAGATTTTTATAGATTTATAAACCGTTTGACATATCTTTTTGTAAAATAGATAAGTTTGACACAATTTATATAGAAATAATTTAAATAGTGATTTGTTATTACTTAATAAAAAAGGTGACAGATGAACAACAAACTATTACTAATAGTATTAGATGGTTGGGGAGTTTCTAATAATAAAAAAGGCAATGCTATTTTACAAGCTCATGCAAATAATTTTGAAAAATTAAAAAAAGAGAATATTTACACTGAATTAAATGCTTCTGAAAAATTTGTTGGATTATTGCCGGGATTTATAGGCAATAGCGAGGTTGGACACTTACATATTGGTGCAGGAAGATTAGTAAAACAAGATCTAGTAAGAATTTTTGATTCAATAAAAGATAAAAGCTTCTTTAAAAACAAGGTTCTTCTTCAAGCAATAAATGATGCAAATAAAAGAAATGGATCATTACATTTATTAGGGTTAATTAGTGATGCAGGAGTACATTCTCATATTGAACAGTTATTTGCTTTATTAGATATGGCAAAGATGTACAAAGCAAAACAGGTTTATGTTCATGCAATAACTGATGGAAGAGATGTTGAACCAAAAAGCGCTTTGAAATATATTAAACAAATTGAAAACAAATTAAAGAGTTGTAATAAAGATTGGAAGATTGCCACAATAATTGGCAGATATTATGCAATGGATAGAGATAACAGATGGAATAGAGAACATAAAGCTTATGATGCAATGGTTAATTGTAAAGGGCATCATCATAACGGTGCAGAAACAGCTATTATTGAGGCATATAAAAGAGGAGAAACAGATGAGTTTGTTTATCCGACAGTCGTTGGAGGAAAAACCTGCAATGTAAAATCAGGAGATAGTGTAATATTCTTTAATTTCAGATCAGATAGAGCCAGAGAATTAACAAGGGCATTTGTTCAAGGAAGATTTAACAAGTTTAAAACAAAAAAATTAGTGCCATTAAACTTTGTTTGTTTAACACAATATGATCCTGATATAAAAGCTCCAGTAGCATTTGAACCATTATGCTTATGCAATACTTTAGGAGAAGCAATAAGCCGTCATGGCTTAAAACAATTCCGTCTTGCAGAAACAGAAAAATGGGCTCATGTAACCTATTTCTTTAATGGATTAAGTGGAGTAATATTTGAAAATGAGTCAAGACTATTAATACCTAGCCCTAAAATAACAACTTATGATAAAAAGCCAGAGATGAGCGCTTATAAAATCAAAGAAAAATTATTAGATGTTCTTGATAAAAAAGAATATGATTTTATTCTAGTTAACTTTGCAAATCCTGATATGGTTGGTCATACAGGACAAATACAAAAAACAATCAAGGCAATAAAAACAGTTGACAAATGTTTAGGTGAAATTGTAAATGGTGCAAAACAAAATAATTATGATATTATGATAACAGCAGATCATGGAAATGCAGAAGAAATGCAAGGAAAACATATTACGTCACATACAACAAACAAAGTGCCATTCATACTAATTTCTAATAAAAAATTAAAATTAAGAAAAATAAAAGATGCAGCATTATATAATGTAGCGCCAACAATATTAAAATTGATGAATATTGAAAAGCCAGAAGAGATGACTCAAGGATTAGTTTAAAAAGCAAAGTTTTATATATTTAATTATATTAATATAATTAGGTGATATTTATGTTGGAAGTTGAATCAAGATTAAGAGCTTGGGGACAATCAATTGGCGTTGTAATACCTAAAGGTCTAATTGATCGTGAGAATCTTAAAGAAGGTGATGCAGTGAAATTAATTGTGATTAAAAAAACAGATGCATTAAAAGAAACCTTTGGCAAGTTTAAATTAAAGCGTTCTACTGATGAAATTCTTAAAGAGATAGATGAGGAAGGATGGAATGAATAATGAAGTTGCAACATTTTTCTTTGACACTTATGCATTTTTTGAGATTATAAGAGGCAACCCAAAATATGAATTATACAAAAACTCAATTGCAGTAACCACTATTTTCAATCTTGCTGAACTTAATTATGGATTAAAAAAAGAATTAGATGTAAAAACTGCTGATTTAATAACCGAAAAATATTCTCCATTTCTAATTGAAGTAACCCTTGATGATATTAAAGAAGCAATGACATTTAGAATGAAAAATAAAGAATTATCAATACCTGATGCAGTTGGATATATAATTGCAAGAAAATATAAAATAAAGTTTCTTACAGGAGATGAAGATTTTAGAAATATGACTAATGTTGAGTTTGTCAAGAAATAATAATATCTTTAATTTCTAGTTAGATATTCATTGAAAATCCAATTAATATCTAGAGAATAAGAATGATTTGTTGGTCTATAATTGTCGTCAACAAGAATATTAAAAGTTCCATTTAATTTGGGGTTGTGTTCTTGAATAGGATCTTTTTGTACAATAATTAAAGATTTGCCTTTTTTCTCAATTTCTTTTCTTAAAGCATTGATTACTAAATCAATATTTCTATGAGCGCTGCCTTTAAGAACAATCAATTGCCTATTATCATTTGAGGCCAGTCTAATAGTTTCTTCTGCTAAAGTTTCTAAAGTATTCATATTATCTAGAATTTATAATTTATTTAAAAGATTATATATTTTTTACTGCAATATTATGAGCTTTAATGTAATTCTCAATAAAGTTTTTCCAGTCTGCCATTAAAGCTATTTTCTGAGCAGTTATTTTATTTTCTGTTCTTTCTTGAGCATTAAACTTAGCAAATTTGTACATGAAACTTGTAAGATCTTTAACAACCCGATCATCCTTTTTTTGATATCTTTTTAAAACAAAGATTCCAGGATATTTTTGTGGAGCGCACTCCTTGCAAATAAACCTTCCAAAACCGCTTAAGTCAGTTGTTACAGAAGAAACACCTAGCGCTCCACCTTCTAAAGGAGTATAACCCCAAGGTTCATAATAAGACGGGAAAACTCCAAGATGAGCTCCTTGCATTGATTCATAATAAGAAGTATCAAGTAAACCGTCTGCACCACTTAAATAAATTGGATAAAATATTACTTTTACAGGATCTTCTTTTAAATTATTTAATCCTGCCTGCTTAAATGCATTTATTATTTGATCAGAATCATAATTGTAAAGATCATGTGTTGATAATGGAGGAACTCCTTTTCTTAATAATCTTAAGCTTTTTCTTTTAAAATCCTCAAGAGAGTCTTCATCAAACAACTCTTTTTTAGATACTTCTTTTTGAGCAACCAAAAGATAAATAATCTTGTTTTTAATATCTTCCAATGAATCCTCAACCTCGTCTTTTATATCATTTAACAAAGTCTTACTCTCCAATAAGGTGGGGTTTATTGATTTTATGCTGCCAGGAACCCAAAAAAATGCAACAATTGTTTTGTTTGATTTCTCTTTTTTCAACATCAAGTTAAGCTCTCCGAGAGCTTTAATTAAAACATCAATACCCTTGTCATGAAATTCATAACGTCCTGCAAGAAAATAAACAAGTGTGTTATCAATGTCAAAGCTATAATAAGGAAAAAAATAAGTCATCAAGAAATGTTTTATTCTATTCTTGAATAATTTATGCTTAACACTTGCTTGTTCAAAGGTTGGAAATTTAGACATGTCTAAACCATTAGGCAGAATAACATCTGGCTTTCGGCTCAATAATTTTTCTGCCTCTATGCTTGTAATCTCGCTAACTGTTGTAAAAACATTTGCATTAAGAGCAGATTGTTTTTCCATTTGAAACTTTGCAAAAATACTTGAGCCTCTTTTTTTTGCCTCTTCGTCAGGATTGATTTTTTCAAGAATATCATAAAGATTAACATCTTCACTAGCTAATGTTCTGCCAAGCATTGTAGCATGAGTTGTGAAAACAGTTCCAATCCTGACTTTTCTAGACTTTAAGTATAAAAGTCCAGCACCACTAAGCCATTCATGAAATTGAGCAACAATTCTTTTATTATTAAAACTTGGCTTTAATGCTTCTATAACCTTGCCAACAGCATAAGCCCAAATAACTGGCTCATCAAAATCAAAATATTCAGTATACAAAGAATCAATTTTGTAATTATCCCAAAGCTCTTTTTTAATATCATTCTTGTTTTTTGCAAAATTAGAAAAGTCTATCAATAAAACATGAGGGTTTCCCTTAATAAGCCAAGTGCCACAATGAACTTCAATGCCTTCTTTTTTTAGCTTTTCCAAAGCAGTTCTGCAACTTTCAGGGGCTAATTGCTCTTCAAAAATTCCATAAATCTTTTGAGGAAAATAAGGTCCCACAAGAAAATAATTATCTTTATAATGTTCAATCATTTGTGAAGCTTTAGAAGAAACAACAGTAAATATGCCACCTACCTTATTACAAACCTCCCAAGAGACTTCAAAACAAACATCTGCTTCTGGATCCATAATATTGTTTTATCGTCGTGATGTATTTAAAGATTTAATACTACGCAAGAGTGGTTTTAGAAAAAAATAATTTTGTTGAAATTAACTAAGCTGCTTTTTTATGTCTTTCTTCAAGAAGATAATTAATAGCTGCTCTGTTTTCTAATTCAAGAACTGCTGCACTGCCTCTTCCAGAGCGAAGAGTTAATAGATTTACTCTACCATCATCATAAACTCTGCCCATCTGAATAAAAAATGGCTTTGAAGAATAAGAAGAACTTCCAGATCTTTTCTCTTTAACAACACTTAAAAAATCAAGAGGATTTGTTCCTGGAGGAACACTAGCTCGCATATAAGCAATATAATGATCTTCTTTTGGAACTTCTATGCTTCCAAGAGCTCGCTCAGCGTTTTCTAAAAAAACATCAATGTTTTGTGATGATCTCATTAATCCGCGCATATTCAAGAAGCCTAATGATTCAAACAATCTACAAACTATTCTTGGACTATCAGGCTGAGAACTAACAATATCAGCCAAAAACTTCTTGATTTTATCCGGATTTCTTTCCATAATACTAATAAATTAAGAGCAAGATTTTTAAATCTTTCTTTTTTTATCACTAATTGATAAATAATATATATCTTTATTAAAATCTTCACTTTTATTTATTTTACCTTCTTAAAATCTTGAAAATCTCTCCAAATACAAGTACGCTTAAAGAAATCAAAATACAATAGATAAAGTCAATTAAGCTTAATGCAGTTGTTTGAAATGCATTGCTTAAGAAAGGAACGTAGATTACAGAGACTTGCAATAATATTGAAAATAATATTGATGATATAAGCCATTTGTTTGTTAAAATGCCGAGCTTGAAAATAGAGACTGTTTCAGATCTTAGATTTAATACATTAAATAATTGAAAAAATACCAGTGTAGTAAAGGCCATTGTTCTTGCATAATTAATATCTTTATAAAATGAAAATGCTCCTAAAGTGCCAATCGCCATCAAGACACCAATCAATAACATAATAATGGATCTGTTTTTGTTGATTATTTTCTCACCAACATTTCTTGGCTTTTTGTTCATTATTCCTGGCTCTGCAGGATCAACACTCAAAGCAGTTGCCGGCAATAAATCAGTGGCAAGATTTATCCACAAAATCTGTCTAGCAATCAAAGGAGATTGCAAGCCAATCAAAGAAGCAAAGAACAATGTGATTATCTCTCCAATATTACTAGAAACTAAATACTCAACAAATTTTCTAATATTTGCAAAAATAGTTCTTCCTTCTTCAACTGCATTAACAATAGTGGTAAAATTATCGTCTGCAAGAATCATGTCACTGGCTTCCTTAGCAACATCTGTGCCAACAATGCCCATTGCAATGCCAATATCTGCTTTTTTAAGAGCAGGAGCATCATTAACACCATCACCAGTCATTGCAACAATATGTCCCTTGGATTTTAAAGCTTCAATAATCTTTAACTTATGCAAAGGATCAATCCTTGCATAAACAACAATATCGTCAACAATTTCTGATAGATTTTCAATTTTATCAAGATCGCTTCCATTAATTGCCTTTCCTTTAAGACCTATTTCTTTAGCAACAGCAACTGCAGTATTCATATGGTCTCCTGTAATCATGACAACCTTAATGCCTGCATTCTGACATCTCTTTATAGAATCCTTGACTTCTTTTCTTGCAGGATCTATCATTGCTTGCAATCCAACAAATACCATCTGATCTTCAAATTTTTCTTTATTAGAATCACTAATCTCTTTGTAAGCAAATCCCAGAACCCTTAAAGCACTAGTTGTAAACTTTTCATTAGCTTCAAGAATCTTTAATCTATCTTCTCTTTTAATCATTCTAATCTTTCCATCAATAATTATTTTATTGCAAAGATTTAGAACAACCTCTGGAGCGCCTTTAGTATAAACTAATCTTTTACCTTCGTACTTATGAATTGTACTCATTAATTTTCTTTCAGAACTAAACTCTATCTCGCCAATTCTTGTAAACTTCTTTTTAAGACTTTCAATATCTATTCCTGCTTTTTGAGCACTCACTATTAATCCCGCTTCTGTTGGATCGCCAATTAATTCAAAATCTTCTTGAACTCTTCTTAAAACAGCATCATTATTAAGAGCGCCAATCTCTAATAACAGATTGAATTCATTAACATCAGAACTAAATTTACCTTCAGGGTTATAGCCAGAACCAGAAACATCAACAAATTGATTATTAACAAATAATTTTTTAACAGTCATCTGATTATGAGTCAAAGTTCCTGTCTTGTCAGTGCAAATAACCGTGCAAGCTCCAAGGGTTTCAACACTTGGCAGTCTTCTTATCAAAGATTTTTTTCTGGCCATTCTTTGAATTCCCAAAGCAAGAGAAATAGTAACAACTGCTGGAAGTCCCTCTGGAATTGCAGCAACAGCAAGAGCAACTGATTTTTTCAAAGGCTCAATAAATCCTTTTGTAAAAAAGTAATCAAGACCAAACATTAAAACAGCGATTATTATAACTAAAAGAGTTATGTATTTTGCAAGATCTTTAAGCTCTGCCTGCAAATGTGTTGGCTCTGATCTTAGTTCTTGAATCATTTTTGCAATCTTGCCAATCTCTGTACTCATTCCTATATTTGTAACAACAAAAACACTATGGCCTGAAGTAACAACACAACCAGAATAAAGCATATTAGAACGTTCTGCTAAAACAGTTGATTCTTTTTCAACACATTCCCTTTTTCTTGAAGAAATACTTTCTCCTGTAAGTGCAGCTTGCTCGACACTAAGATTTAATGCAGAAATAATCCTGCCATCAGCAGGAATCTTTTGCCCAGTATTAACCAAAACAATATCTCCAGGAACAAGCTGAGAAGCATCAATCTCTTGCTCTGCATGATCTCTAATAACAACTGCTTTCAAAGAAATCATCTTTTTCAAAGCAGCAATAGCATTTTCTGCCTTGTATTCCTGCCAAAAACCAAAAATAGAATTGATAATCACAACAACAGCAATAACATAAAAATCAATCAGATCATTTAATAAAAAAGTAACGATCATTGCTGCCAATAAAACCCAAACAACAGAACTTTTGAATTGAGAAAGAAATATTCTTAACTTGCTAACTTTGTATTTCTCAGAAATAACATTTAATCCGCATTCATCTAGTTTTTTTTTAACTTCTTCTGATGACAAGCCTCTCTCAGAAGTGTGCAATTGTTCATAAACCTCTTTTAAATATGCTGAATGAAAGTTCATGAATAAAATTAAATAATTGTTTTATTTAAAGGTTACTAAAATAATTACTTTGTAGAGAACAGCAATCTTTTTAAACTCCAAATATAATGTTTATTATATGAAAGCGCAGCATATTTTTTACATTCTTGGAATAATATTCTTATTTGCAACTGTAACATATTTCACTCATAAATATCTTTACAACATAGCAAGCAGTGTTAAGGTATTTATGCTAGCATTAATAGTCATAATGTTCTTTTATCTGGGAGAATACATGAAGGAGAAAAACTGGTAAAATGGCAAGCGCAGACTGGTCAATAGCAGTCGGAGTTTTTGAGTTTTTCCTAGCACTAATAGCTGCAATAATAATTTATGCAATAAAAAGACAATTTTACTTAATAATGTACTTGATAAGCGCTGCTGTTTATATATTCATGATTTGCTTTGCAATAGATGTATTTAATTTGTCAAAAAACTGGATATTATTATTACTGGCTTTATCATCTGTTTTAATGATGTTACTGGGTTGGTATATTGGCAAAGAAGCACAAAAAGATAAAAAACAAAAAAGAAAAAAATGAACAAAAACCTATTAGGCGTAATAATCCCACTTGTATTGATTATATTAATAATAGTTTTAAGCATTTCAAATATTGGATTTAAAATAGATGAAGATTTTGTCAAATCAGTAAATTATAATGATTTATTTAAAGAAGGATTAATAAAACAAACAACTCTTGTAAGTGTTAATGTAGAAAATGATTTTTTCCTGCCAAGAAGCTTTGAACTGCCAAATTATTTTGCCTGTCTTTATGATAAAGATCAAAAAACAAGTGCAGAACAATTATTTGCACAATGGGACCAAGTAGACAGATCAGAATTATACTATGACCAACCAAGCCCTGTAGATGTTTCTTGGTTTGATAAAAAACAAATAAATTTAGTTACTCAATCAAGAGGGCCGTACTATAAGATAGAGCCTTATGTTGAACAAAAGAATGCAACTGATTACAGCAAAGAATTTGATCAAGTTTTATTAATAGAAATTCCTGAAGATAATTATGGAAAAGGATGTTATGATCTTAACTTTAATGATGTTTCAAATGCAGTAAAAATTGAAATATTAAAATAAAAAGGTGATTAAATGAAAGCAGAGGAATTATTAACTAAAAAATATCCTTGTCTAGATGAGAATTGCACAATTTCTGAACTTATTGGCTTGATGATAAAAACAAAAGATA
>Ga0209541_10016915_pt1 | contig 10732 bp, 7 predicted proteins | sample RifCSPlowO2_01_FD_184027 | JGI IMG/M metagenome (GOLD analysis project Ga0209541, IMG submission 184027) | Groundwater microbial communities from Rifle, Colorado - Rifle CSP2_plank lowO2_0.1 (SPAdes) (version 2) | ecosystem: Environmental > Aquatic > Deep subsurface > Groundwater | place: Rifle... | reverse complement strand
AAAAAGAGTAAAAATGCCCAAGAAGCCCATGAAGCCATCCGTCCATCACATATGGATGTAGAAAATGCCGGTATAAATGACGAACAAAAGAGACTTTATAAACTTATATGGCAGAGAACGGTAGCATCACAGATGAGTGACGCAGAGATGTTACGCACAAAAATTACCGCAAATATAGAAACAGAAGAAATCCCTGATTTTCACGCCAATGGGTCAAGACTTATTTCCCCCGGTTGGCTTTCCGCAGATCCAGAAGCTCGTGGCGAGGATATAGAACTTCCAAAATTATCAAAAAATGATCCGCTTAAACTTACCGAAATACAAAGTGAGGAGAAAGCTACACAACCTCCGTCACGATATAGTGAGGCAGGTCTCATAAAGGAGCTAGAAAAAAGAGGTATCGGTCGTCCATCTACATACGCCTCTATCATAAAGACCATAGAAGAGCGCGGCTATGTGGAAAATCAAAATAAAAGCCTCATACCGACTGATACAGGTGATGTTGTCTCCACTTTTCTAGAAACCAATTTTACAAATTATATAAATGACTCCTTTACAGCAGAGATGGAGGACTCTCTAGATGATATAGCAAATGGTACAAAAGAATATTTAAAAGTATTAAAAGATTTTTATATTCCATTTTCAAAAGAAATAAGGGTCATGGAAAAAGAAGCAAAAATTACTAATCTTGGAGACGCAGACGCAAAATACAAATGTCCAAAATGCGCAGCCGACATGATTATCAAACTCGGCAGAAACGGCAAATTCCTTTCATGTTCAAAATACCCCGACTGTGATGGGGCGCTAATGATGGATGGTACAGAAATAAAGAAAGATGAGCCGATAGGCATGGATCCTACTACAGGACTGCCTATCTTTGTCCTAGTCGGCAAATACGGTCCATATGTTCAGCTAGGAAATTATGCTCCAAAGACTAAAACTCGACGCAAAAAAGGTGATCCTGTAATACCCAAGCCTCGCATGGCATCTATTCCAAAAGGTATGGATTTAGGAAATATAAGTATAGAAAATGCTCTGAAGTATCTTAGTCTGCCTCGTGTTCTAGGCGCTCATCCAGAAACAGGAAAAGATATATCAGCAAATATCGGCCGTTTTGGTCCATATGTTGTGCATGAGAAGGATTTTAGATCAATAAAAGAAAAAGATGGAGATAATCCTTATGATATTTCATTAGACAGAGCCATTGAGATATTGAGTAAACCGAAAGCGGTTAGAAAAGGGAAATGGGGGAAGAAAAGCTAAACCACAAAATTCTTTACAGAATACAAATCTTCATTATTTTCTTCTTCCTTTATTTCTATTGGAGCTCTATCATCTATAGCTTGTTCGGGTACTTTTATTTCCGAAATTTTTGCATTTGAAATCTTATCCAAAAGCGCCTGTATCTCCGCATCATCGAAGAAATCTATGAGTATCCGTCCTCCCACCTCTTTTCTTTCTATGTAGACTTTTGTACCCAGAGTATCTTTGAACTTTTGTATATAGTCGTTCAAAACGGGATCTAGAAGAGACTTTTTTCTTACACGATCTTTCGCCGCGTTGCGGGCAAATGCCTCGGCTTCTCGAACTGTAATTTTTTTGAAAATTATTTCCTTGAAAAGAGTGGTCTGTTCTTCTTTTCTGTCTATGAGCATAAGCAGAGGTCGTGTATGCCCTTCTGATATTTTTCCTTCTGAAAGAGCATTCAGTATTTCCTCGGGCAAAGTAAGTATGCGCAAAGTATTGGAAACATATTCCCTGCTCTTTCCTACTTTTTCCGCAATCTGAATATGCTTCATGCCGAACTCGTCATTGAGCCTATAAAATGCCCTTGCCCTATCTACCGAGTTTATATCCTCCCTCTGAAGATTTTCTATTATAGCCAGCTCGAGCTTTACCCTGTCGTTTTCTTCTCCGTTGCGTATGAGAGCCGGGACTTGTAGGAGTCCAGCGATCTTGGAAGCGCGGAGCCTTCTCTCTCCGGCGATGAGCTCATATTCCACACCCAGTCCGCCATCAGGCTTCTCGTATTCCTTGCGAGTAACGGTAAGTGGCTGAAGTATGCCATACATGCGTATAGATTCGGCAAGGTCTTTTAGCCTGGCCTCGTCAAACTCGCGCCTCGGCTGAAAAGGGTTTGGTTTTATTTTGTCTACCTCAATCCAAAATATAGAATCTCCGAAAAATTGTGATGACGCCATACCCGTATTTTATCATCATAATAAACTCTAGGCAAAATCGGGCAAAATCCTTGCGCTCGCGTGAGTCCTTTTTATTTTTACGCAAGCTAGAAAATAAAAAGTCTCCCGCCCACCGGTCTTTGCCACGATTTTGCAATATGCTAAACTGTCCGTATTGCCGAAGTGGCGGAATTGGTATACGCATACGACTCAAAATCGTACGGGGTAACCCATGAGAGTTCAAGTCTCTCCTTCGGCACAATAAAATATAAAAAGCCTCCACCGATCCCGAAGGACTGGTGGAGGTGAAGTGGAACGAAAATCAGGGACTACGCATAAGAATGCGTGAACTCTGGCGTGCCAAATCCAAGCTCAAGTCATCCATGTTGTCTGGGCGGGTTTGCGGATCAGTGAGAAGATGCAAGAGTTCACTTATCCTTTCCCTCACCCCTGGATCTGGATGTGGGGTGTAAGTAAAGATGATTGATGGTTGAGAAGGATCCTGTGTTGAATACGCTGTCTGGGTTGTTGGTACTTCGTGTGCCATGAATTGTTGGGTAGTGGGAGAAGTTTCCTAAATTTGCGCGACTGTCCTCATGTATTGTACAGTACCCAACATGAAAACAAAAGCGAAAGTCAAAATAGTGGCAATAGTAGGACCAACAGCCGTAGGAAAGAGCAACTATGCCGTAAAATACGCCCTGAAAAATAATGGCGAGATTATCTCCGCTGATTCCAGACAGGTATATAGAGGCCTTAATCTAGGCACAGGAAAAATAACAAAAAAAGAGATGCAGGGAGTCAAACATCATCTTTTAGACGTGGCAGATCCCAAACAGCAGTTTAACGTGGAGAAATATAAAAAGCTTGCAGAAAAAGCGATACTGGGAATAACAAAAAGGAGAAAATTGCCTATCATTTGCGGAGGAACTGGATTTTATATCGACGTAGTAGTAAATAATATTTCATATTCGAATGTAAAGAAAAATTTAAAATTAAGAAAAAAACTGGCCGATCAAAGTCCTGTTGAGTTATTTGAAATATTAAAAAAATTAGATAATAAATTCGCCATTTCTTTAAATAATTCAGAAAAGAATAATAGACATAGACTTATAAGATTCATAGAAATGGCCAAAGCGCTTGGTCATGTGCCAAAAATAAAAAAGGCAGAGTCTCTGTATGATGTAAAATGGATAAAACTGGAATTGCCAAAAGAAAAGCTAATAAAAAGAATAAATAGCCGCCTAAAAAGCCGCATAAAATCCGGTATGATAAAAGAAGTAGGAAATCTTCATAGAAATGGCCTGTCTTGGAAAAGAATGGAAGAACTGGGATTGGAATACAGATATATTTCCAGATATTTAAGAAAACTTATTTCAAAAGAAGAAATGATAAAAAAGCTTCAAACCGAAATATGGAGATATGCCAAAAGGCAAATGGGGTGGTTTTAAAATAATTACGATCTATTCATTCAACCAAAACCATATTTGATTTTTCAGAGATTCTCCCAATTTATAAGCATTAGCGTGAGATAGAACAGCCAAATATGATTGTATGCTTTGATCCAGAGTTTCTCTGGTGATAATCCCGGATTTGTAATTATTGATTTTATATTTCAAATTTTTAAAAATTCTTTTTCTGGTTCTAGCTCTCAATAAACAGTGATGTGGAAAAATAACATAACCCAGAAAATCAATGCCTTGATGATATTTTCTGATAGCAACTTTTCTGGGATGAAGTTCTAGTATTAATTTTTCTAATAAAAATGATTGTAATTTTGGTATCAAGGATTTTAGATATTCCTCATTTTCTGATACAATAAGAAAGTCATCAGTATATCTTATATAATTTTTTACCTTCAATTCATGTTTAACAAATTGATCAAATTCATTCATATAGACATTAGCGAAGATTTGCGAGGTCAGATTGCCGATGGGAACTCCTCTCTCTCTCTCTCTCTCTCTCTCGCAAACCCACTATTGTTAGAAACATAACTTCTTACTATCTTTTCTATAAGATCAATGACCTGGGAATCCTTAATCTTTCTGCGGATAATAGAAAGCAATATGGAATGATCAACAGAATCAAAGAATTTTCTGATATCGCATTTCAAGGCGTAACAGGAACGAGTATTGTTCCTGCTTACAGCACGCATAATATCAATAGCTTTAATCACTCCCTTGTGAGTTCCCTTTCCCACTCTGCAAGAAAAAGAATTATTTATGAAAGTAGGCTCGAATACAGGATTCAGAATAGAGAAAAGAGCATGATGAAGCACTCTGTCACGCACAGTGGCTTTATGAATCCTGCGCAAAACCGGATCATGTATCCAGAAACCCTCATATGGTCCATGTTTGTATATTCCATTTTTCAGATCTCTATGCAGGTCAAAAATATTTTGCTCAAGATCAAGCTCAAAAATAGCAACATCGGGTTTATGCCTTTTGCCATGTTTGAACTCATCCCAGGCCAAAAACAGGTTTTGCGAATCGGTAATTTTGGAGAATAATTTTTTATATATTTTCATGAATGATATTGATCTACCTATATTAAGGAAAATTTACGAGATGTATTCATTATTCCATGAATACCGCAAAATCGTCTCAAAAAAAGATAGATTTACTATATACGAAAGGAGTGAAAACCTTATAATTGACCTTATGGAGCTTATTCTTGAGGCAGGATACACAAAAAATATTAGCAAATCAGCTGTACTTGAAAAGGCGAGTGTAAAATTAAATACTCTGCGTTTATTTATACGACTTATGAAAGAGACAAGAGTTTTTGACATAAAGAAATATATCACTCTTCAGGAAAAAATAGACGAGGTAGGGAGAATGCTTGGTGGTTGGATCCGTTCAATTAATCTAGTCCAATAATACAAAAGGTATCCCGTTTTGGATACCTTTTGCTAATAAAGGAGAAACTTCGGGACGAAACCGGAGGCAGAACCATAGTTGTCGTTGGCATTAGACACATGCTTCGTGTCAAACTTGACCTTGTCGTCATTGAAGTTAAAGTACGGAGCGTGGGAGAAACGATGATCAGAATCCGGATATTTGTCTTCACCTATCTGTGGCACCAGAGCTAGAAGGTGATCCCTGTTGGAAACAGGGCATGGTCTCACTCCTGAATTTAATGTAGCAACACCCGCCCTGTAGGCTTAGTGGTTTGCATTAGATGAAGACAAGCAGTATCTCCTTATCACGGCTCGCTTCTCCAAATCTTAATCAGGAGAACTCTGGCCGATTTCTCAAAAGAGAAAGGGTTCGGCGACAGCAATCAATAGACGACTGTGCATTAGCCTAGACCCGTACATAAGTATATCAAAATAATGCTTTTCTATATAAAAAATCAGGGCCGCCCATACTGTGAACAACCCTGAAAAAATTTCGAACTCAAGATGCAAGAAATAATGAATCAAAAGCATCAAGAATTCAATGTGCAAGGATCACTTCTGCGGGACGAAACCGGAGGCAGAACCATAGTTGTCGTTGGCACGAGACACAAGCCTCGTGTCAAACTTGACCTCGTCGTCATGGAAGTTAAAGTACGGAGCGCGGGAGAAACGACGAACAGAAACCGGATCGTTGAACTCGTCACCAACAAGATCAATCCAGAGATCGTCATAGTGCTGGAGGCGATTTGGATGCGTAAGAAGCATATTACCTCCAGCAAATGACCCAAGCCCAACTTCGCCGTTGGAATCCTCCATGATTACACGAGCTCTACGAACGGAACGACCACGATGACGAATACCGAATTGTGCGGGAATGATGAGAATCTCAGCGCCTTCCTGCTGGAGAGAAATCTTTTTCCAAAACTCCACAGCATTAGCGGATTGGCGAAGATGTTGTTCATCAATTTGACCATTTCGGTAGTTGTAGAACTTTCCGTCAAGAGCCTTATTGATGGTATCCAGTACCTTCTGAACCGCTTCGCTGTAAGTGGAACCGAAGATCTTCGGATTCTTCTGCCAGTTCGGGACGGCAAACCACCCTTCTGCATATTGTGGAAGCTTGACTCCACCTTTCTCAATCCGTGTAAGCAGATCTTGATTGGGAAAGCCCAGACCACCAGGGAACAACATACGAAGTTGATTGCACTGCGCATTCAGGTCAGTCGGCTTAACATAACCAGAAAGGTAGCCGTAGTTGGATTTGACTTCCTCTTTTCTGAACTCCTCGCGAGTCCGATGTTCATTGATGAAGCCAGCGATGAGATCGGCAAGACCGGTGGCCTCATTCACCTGTTGTCCTTCATCATTGTTTAAACCAGCCTTATCGTAAGCGTTACCTACGATTGTCATGAACTTACGACCCTTGGGGTCACTATGTGTAACTGACGGAGCCAATGTTTTTTTCATCGGAGCCATCCTTTCTTTGTATGCCAGATTCGCTCTGACGTTGCGACTCTCTTTTTCCTAGATTTGAGACGAGCTTTCTGGTAAGAACTATAACATAACCACAAATAAAAAGCAAATTTGATAGTAGCGGGCGATCGAGGAATCGGACCCCGGATTTCTCTTTTGGAGAGAGAAGTTATACCACTTAACTAATCGCCCTTTCTTTAATTTTGTGACGAAGTAACTATAGCATAGGACAAAGGAAAAGAGATAGCTTGTGGAAGGGCTTTCGAGCGCGTCGGCGCGAGAACTTGAGAAAATTCCTAGCAAGGAATTTTCGTACCTGAAACAAGTTATCTCTTTTCCTTTTTCTCTACTTCTTCCCCTCCTTGAAAACCACATGCTTGCGCAGAGATTTGCTGTATTTCTTGAGCTCTATTTTTCTTTCCACCTTTTTCTTATTCTTGCGAGTCCAGTATGTCTCGCCGGTGCCTTTGTTCTTGAGCTGTATAAGTTGTATCTGTGACATAGTCAGACCACTATATACTATAGTCTGAAAAAGTGCAATAATAGTTGCGCATGAAAAGATGGCTAAAGAAGTTGTTGAGGGCAAAGAGAGACTCGTCTCTTATAACTATAAATATTTCCAGATCAGCCCTTTTGCATAACATGGAGCAATTCAAATCCGCAAAGACAGTAGTGCCAGTATTGAAAAGCAATGCCTATGGACATGGACTCGTAGAGGTGGCGAGTATTCTGGAAAATAAGGCGGAGTTTTTCATAATAGACTCATATTTTGAGGTGGAAGCCTTGCGTAATGAAGGCATAAAGACGCCATTGCTTACCATAGGATATGTAAAGCCAGAAAATATAAATAAGAATAAATTAAAAAATGTTTCATTTGTAATAAGTTCAATGGAAATACTTGGAAAAATAAAAGGGGCTACAAAAATACATTTAAAAATAGACACGGGCATGAATCGTCAAGGAATATTGCCTGATGATCTAGAAAAAGCTGTTGATTTAATAAAAAATAATAAAAATATCATACTAGAAGGTATATGTTCTCATCTAGCTGATACCGATCATAACGATAGTATAGAAAATCAGATCACAAAGTGGAATAAAATAGTAGAAAAAATAAAATCAGAATTTCATAGCATAAAATATGTGCATTTGAGCAATACATTTGGCCACAATTACACAGATAAAATAATCGCCAACACTTCCAGACTAGGCATAGGACTTTATGGCCTCGCCCAGAATCTAAAACCAGTTCTAGAAATGAAAACTATCATAACAGGCGTGAAGAAAATAAAAAAAAGAGAGACTGTGGGATATGGCAGAACATTCATAGCCCCTCAAGATATGACCATAGCTACTATTCCGGTAGGATATTATGAGGGAATAGATAGAAGACTTTCGAATAAGGGTTTTGTAAAAGTAAACGAAATCTTTTGCCCGATTGTCGGCAGAATAAGCATGAACATAACGACAATAGATGTAAGTGAAATTCCTGAAATAAAAATAGGAGACGAGGTAATAGTCATAAGTAGAAATAAGCAAGATAAAAACTCAATAGAAAATATATCGAAGACAATAGACGAAACTATACCATACGAAATAGTTGTGCATATACCGAGTCAGTTGAGGAGGGTTATCGTTGAATAATTCTGTGCGCCGGGCTGGATTCGAACCAGCGAAGGAGTTAACCAATTGGTTTACAGCCAATCCTCGTTGACCACTTGAGTACCGACGCGTATTAGTCTTTTACTAGCTTACCAAATTTACTTACTCAACTCAACACCAGACAATATCATCTGCCCCTCTCCTCTCTTCTTCTTTTTCATCTCAAAAGTAAACTCCTCGCCTTTTAGATCGACAGATATCGTACCGCCTTTTGTAACACCTTGAGATATCATAAGACCTGCCACTGGAGTGAGAATCTTGTTTTGAATCAGGCGCTTGAGCGGACGAGCTCCATAATGCGGGTTATATCCCTCTTTTGCGAGGTATGCCAAAACATCATCAGAAACTATGAGATTTATATCTTTATCTTTTAATCTGTTTTTTACAATATCCACCTGAATTTCCACTATTTTCTTTATGTTTTCTTTGCTCAAAATGTCAAAAAGAATAATATCATCCACGCGATTTAGAAATTCCGGTCGGAAATAATCCTTGAGGCTAGCCATAACCTTCCCCTTGGCATCATCATAATTGTCTTTTTCCATAGTCTCGCTTTGCATAGTAAAGCCTATTTTTTCCATTTTCTCTATGAACTGCGCGCCTATGTTTGAAGTCATGATGATCACAGTGTTTTTAAAATTAACCGTGCGGCCCTTGGAATCTGTAAGACGGCCATTGTCCAGAACTTGTAGAAGAATATTGAAAACTTCCGGATGGGCTTTCTCTATTTCATCAAAAAGTATCACAGAATACGGCCTTCGGCGCACTTGCTCGGTAAGTCCTCCTCCTTCATCATGTCCCACATATCCTGGAGGCGCGCCGATGAGCTTGGAAACTGCGTGCTTTTCCATAAACTCCGACATATCCACGCGTATGAGAGACTTTTCATCATTAAATAGGAACTCTGCTAGAGCCTTTGTAAGCTCCGTTTTTCCCACTCCGGTAGGACCTAGGAAAATAAATGATCCTATAGGCCTCTGCGGATCGGCAATGCCCGCTCTAGAACGCTTTATAGTATCGGCTATTTTCTTTACTGCTTCGTCCTGTCCTACCAGACGCTTTCGCAGGTTTTCCTCCATATGGGCTAGACGCAGAGCCTCTTCCTCCATCATGCGTGTGACAGGTATGCCCGTCCAGCGAGACACCACATCAGCAATATCCTGTTCGGTTATTTCCTCTTTTAGTATTCTTCTTGAAGATTGTAACTTCTTTAGCCTTTTTGTTTTTGTTTCCAGATCTTTTTCTAGATTTGGTATTTTGCCATATCGTATTTCCGCAGCCTTGGAAAGATCGGCGCGAGCTTCCGCCGCTTCGGCTTCTATGCGCAGAGTTTCCAGATCTTTCTTTATTTGCTTAATAATAGAGATTGTGTCTTTTTCATTTGTCCATTTGAGCTCCAGCTCGGCTGTGCTTTCTTTGAGATCCGCCACTTCTTTTTCTATTTTATTCATTCTGCCTTTGGCTTCTTTTGTATTTTCTTTTTTTAGAGCCTCTCTTTCTATTTCTAGACGCATGATTTTTCTTCTGGTTTCTTCTAGTTGCGGAGGCATATTTTCTAGAGAAATTTTCAAAGCAGAAGCGGCTTCGTCTATGAGATCTACAGTTTTGTCAGGTAGAAATCTATCGGAAATATATCTGGCTGAAAGATTTACCGCCGCCACTATGGCGTCATCGGTTATACGCACACCATGATAAAGCTCATATTTTTCCTTTAGACCGCGAAGTATGGCTATAGCGTCCTCTATAGAAGGTTCATTTATATAAACGGGTTGGAAACGGCGAGTGAGAGCAGGGTCCTTTTCTATATGTTTTTGATATTCACGAAGTGTTGTGGCTCCTATTGCCCTTAGCTCGCCTCTGGAGAGAGCAGGCTTTAGCATATTGGAAGCGTCCATGGAGCCCTCGGAAGCTCCCGCGCCTACTATAGTGTGTATTTCATCTATAAAAAGTACGATCTTACCCTCCGCCCTTTCCACTTCCTTTAAAATATTTTTGAGCCTTTCCTCAAATTCTCCTCTATATTTTGTTCCAGCAATGAGAGAGCCAAGATCAAGAGATACAAGCTCCTTGTCTTTTAGAGATTCTGGTATATCCCCTTGGGCCATGCGTATGGCAAGTCCCTCTGCAATAGCCGTTTTTCCAACCCCTGCTTCGCCTATGAGAATAGGATTATTTTTTGTTCGGCGAGAAAGTATTTGTATAACGCGAAGTATTTCATTGTCTCTACCTATTACCGGATCCAGCTTATTTTCCTTTGCCAGTTTTGTCAGACTGCGGGTGTATTTTGCTATTGTTCTATACTGTTTCGGCTTGGAGTCGCTTACAAATCCAGAAGACTTAAGTTCTTCAATTATTTTTATGACATTGGCCCTTTCTATTTTAAATCTATTTAGAACATCCTTCGCCTGTCCAGCAACATCGAAAAGCGCCACAAAAAGATGTTCGGTAGAAATAAAGTCGTCTTTGAGCGACTGGGCCACTTTCCCAGCATGTTCTAGAACTGACGCCAGCTCGGGAG
>Ga0209541_10016913_pt1 | contig 10734 bp, 12 predicted proteins | sample RifCSPlowO2_01_FD_184027 | JGI IMG/M metagenome (GOLD analysis project Ga0209541, IMG submission 184027) | Groundwater microbial communities from Rifle, Colorado - Rifle CSP2_plank lowO2_0.1 (SPAdes) (version 2) | ecosystem: Environmental > Aquatic > Deep subsurface > Groundwater | place... | reverse complement strand
CTGAAACGTCTTGGTTACAAATAATATAGGGGCGTCGTTCAATGGTAGGACGGAGGTCTCCAAAACCTCTGACGTAGGTTCGATTCCTACCGCCCCTGCCAAGATAAAATCAGTATTTAGACAACATGGATAAAATTTTACGTTACAAAAAATAATTCTTAAAAGTCATTTCTTATTATGATGGGATACATGATGAATTATTATTCCGGCATACCGGTGATGAACGACGCGCGATAGTTTTTGTTTCACCAGCTACTGATGCAAGATGAGCGCGGCAATATCCGGGAAATACTCCGTGTAATCGCCGCAGATCTGAATCATATAGGAGCCTGGGTTAAGTTTTCCCCAGGTAATTTTTTTCTTTCCCGCCCGCTCCCGAATAGGAACCGTAGCTCATAGGAGAAGAATGGATCTCTATGAAACCGGCCCACGGACGCACGGCCTTCTCCTGTTCTGTAATGGTCGCATCGACCATATAGTCCTTCTTGAGATGTGGTACGACACAGATTGTGTGCAGTCTTTTTTTCTTATTTGGTCTCTTTATGCAGAGTGTGCTTCTTGCACCACTTGCAATGCTTATTCAATTCCAGACGCTCTTTGAGCGTTTTCTTATTTTTATGACTCTGATAGCCGATTTTACGGCACTGCGTACATTCAAATTTGACGAGATAATCCTGAGACATAATGATAATTTATGGTCGAAGAATAACGGAAACTGATTTTTTCGTCAAATATGGCTGGCCGCGCCAGCCGAAGTCCAGCTGACGACGGGACGAAGGATGGAGCCGAAGGAGGGATTCGAACCCACGACCTACGGTTTACAAAACCGTTGCTCTACCCCTGAGCTACGTCGGGAACTACCGTCTGGATTATAGGTTCACTTTTATAACATTGCAACGCCGCCGGCCATTGACAAAATCCTCGTTTTAGCTATCTTCAAAGTAACGGCTAGTCCCTTCAAAACTCTAGGAACCAACGAAAGAAGGTGATGTTTTGTGGAACCACTAGGTGAAGTGCCGCGCCTCTCCGGCAAAGCTCTCGAGAATCGCCGCACGCTTGTGCAAAGACTCCTCGGAGAGAACCGAATCACTTACCAAGAAGCGACTGTATACCTTGTTTATGTATCGAAAGGGCACGAATCGCTTGCAACTTTTCGCGGAGAGGGAAGCCCTCGAAGCGAGAGTGACTTGGCTACGATGATCGAACGCGTCGAAGAGGAGGTCTGCCGCAATGGGACGAAGATCTAGCCCCATGCCCCACACACCAAAATCGCAATCGAAACGGTGCTGGTATGTGGGGTTCCTTATTTTTTTGTTTACGCTCGGGATACTCGACTCGTGAAGTAATTTACCGCAATCAGTTTTTTATGGACTATAGAGTGGTTTACCACGAGCGAGTTCTTTGATACATCAAGGAACGAGTCGAGTGGGCAGGGAAGGAATCTCACGCGTCGCTCCGCTCCTTTTAAAAACCCTCGGTTTTTAACTCGGCCTCCGGCCTTTTTCCGACACGGGAGGAATACCTTTCCTCCCGACCCTCCTTTCAGTTCGAACCCCTCCCAAGAAAAATAATCACCCTCAGAAGAAGGTGATTATTTTTGGTGTCTTTATACAACTCCGCTCGAGCCCCTTGTCAGAATCGAACTGACATCCACGCTTTACAAAAGCGTTGCTCTGCCATTGAGCTAAAGGGGCTGAGGCGATGGCGGGCAGGTCTGCCGCTGAACTAAGGTGGCAGTCGGTGGGCAGGGAGGGATTCGAACCCCCGAAGGCATGAAGCCAGCACGTCTACAGCGTGCCCCGTTTAACCGCTTCGGTACCTGCCCCCTTATTCTTTTTTATCACTATTCAACTTCTCAAACAAGTCGTTTTTCTCTTCGCTCACCGCTCCATTCTTCCCGTTCATCTTACGGAGCTTCTCAAGTTTTTCATTCAACGCATTGTCGAACTTAAGGATAAATACCTTCATACGCCGCAAAGTTTTCTCAAAATAAACATTCAAACGTTCATCAACCTCGCGGAGGGGAAGTTTCGAGAGTAGTCGGTCGAACGCCCCGGGCGCATGCACTTCCTCCCCTATTTCCGTGACCCGCGGCACGGCCCGTGCCATAAGATAAATCACAACTCCTAAACTTAGGAAAAGAATGGTTTGGAGAAGAAAATCGTACATACGTTTAACCTACAACGTACAACAAATAACTAATAACTTCAACCAATAATAAGTTGTCAGTTACTGGTTGTCAGTTCTTAGTTAAAGTTGCTCGTCAAAGTTCGTATCGACAAAACCGCTCCACGCGAATGTTCTCTCCCACTTTCGCAACCACATTCTTTATGAGGGATCCCGCGGTCATATTCGCATCTTTGATGTATGGCTGGGCAAGGAGTTCAGGGATCCCTTCGGGCGCCATCGCGGCGATCTGCATCGCAAGCTCATGAGCAAGTTCTTTGAACGGCGCGGACCGCGCCACAAAATCAGTCTCTGAACGAAGCTCAAGGAGGACGCCCACGCGGCCGTTGTGAATAAAACTTTCAAGAAGGCCTGCTCCGGTTGCCCGATTCGCTTTCTTCTCTGCCTTTACGATCCCACGCTCGTTAATGATACGCACCGCCGCATCAAAGTCGCCGCTGGCTTCCGTGAGTGCCCGCTTGCACTCCATGACGCCCGCACCCGTTGCCTCCCGAAGTTTTTGCACATCGCTCGTCATGGCTTCGCTCCTGGAGTAGCCGTTGGCGTACTGGCCACAGCCGGAATCTCCCGCTTCGCCGCCTCCATCACCTTCTCAAATCGGTCGAGAATCCACCGCACGCTCGATTTCGAAAGATCATTCGCCGGCACCACAAAATCGACAACCTCGGGATCCGCATCGCTGCTTAAAATCCCAACGATAGGAATCTTCAGGCGGCGGGCTTCCCGAATGGCCGTCTCGTGGCTCGTGACGCCGACTACAACAATGGCATCGGGAAGTTTCGTCATTATTTCAAGGCCTTGAAAAAGATGCGTGAGCCGTGCGATTTCTTTATCAAACGCGACGCGCTCCTTCTTGGTGTACTTTTCGAGTTTTCCCGTCTCGCGGTCGGCCTTAAGCTTCAGATAATACTGAAGGCGCTCATGAATTGTTTTCCAGTTCGTAAGCGTACCCCCAAGCCAACGCTCGGTCACAGAAGGGAATCCCGACTTTTCCGCGAGAACTTTCACTACATCCTTCGCCGCCGGAGTCGTGCCTACGAAAAGAATGCTCTTTTTTGTCCGGACGAGCTCACTCAAGAACTGCTCTGCCCGTTCAAGGAGCGGTATCGTTTGCACGATATCTAAAATCTCCATCCCATTTCTGGTCGTGAAAATATACCGCAGCATCCGCGGATTCGTTTTTGACTTCCGGCGCCCGTAGAGGACGCCTGCTTTCGCCATCTCCTCAAGGATCCCTTGCTCAACTGCAGATTGCTCCCCCGAAACGACGACTGTTATCTCTTTTGATTTCTCTTCTTCTGCCATATGCATAATTGGTCCACAACACAAGACGTAGAAACGATTATAGGCGATCAAAACAAAATCGTCAACGGCGAGCGAAATCACATCAGCTAAGCCTCAAGAATACGCGGCGGAATTCCATCAAGGATTCCTTTCCGGAAATTCTGTGCTGTGAAACGGCGGCTCGCCTCGCTTACCCGTTTTCGGTCAAACCGCATCTCCTCGAATCTTCGGACGGCGTCGACAAGCGCTTCGGGCGTCTGTGATTCGAAGAAAATACCGGTTTTCCCTTCCTGAACGATTTCCGTGGCTCCTCCTCCCCGAAACGCAATGAGCGGCGCACCACATGCCTGGGCTTCTGCCGCAACAAGTCCGAAATCCTCGACTTGCGGAAAAACAAGCGCAGCGGCGCCCCCGTAGAGCTTTCGTAATTCCCCGTCATGAACAAACGGCATAAAACTGATATTGTGTGCGCCGAGCGCCGCGCTCCGGCGTTTCAGCTTTTCTTCTTCCGCGCCGCCCCCGACGATCTTCAAGGGAAGACCGAGGCGGGCAAACGCGTCAATAATAAGATCGAATCGTTTGTAGCGGAGAAACCGGCCGGCTGCTAAAAAATATCTCGCCTCCCGTGGCCGCATACCCTCTTTCGCGGAAGCATCCGGATAAAACTTTTGGTAGTCCACGGGCGGATGTACCACCTTCGCCTCGCGGCGGTAATACCCTTTGATTTTTTGTGCAATGAAATCAGAATTCGCAAGCATGATGTCCGGCCGCTGCGCAGCGCGGAAATCCCACTGCTTCAGATACGTAAACGCCGGCCGAAAAACAATGCGGTAGAGCGGATTTGTAAAATAGGTATCAATTTCCCAGGCGTAGCGGAGCGGCGTGTGGCAATAAGAGAGATGAAAGGTGCCGGGAGCGTAGCGGACGCCTTTTGCAAATCCGGCAGTCGTCGAAATAATGAGGTGGTAGCGATCGCCTAAATTCAAGCTCGTCGCCGCAAACGGCATGAAAGGGATAAACGGCCTATGGTAACGGGCAACGAGTCCCCAATCAAGAAAACTTGTCTCAAAAAGATGACTATCGAACCGCCCCAAGGTTCGGGCTTTATCATAAAGGAGAGTATAGAGATGAGCTCGCGGGAACAATCTTAAGAATTCCTCTAACACCCGCTCCGCCCCGCCATATTGATTGAGATAATCGTGGACAATTGCAACTCTCATAAACAAATAAACAAAGACCAAATGACAAAGTCCAAAAATCAAATCATCCGTTATTTGAGATTTGAGCTTTGTAATTTTGATTTACTCAATTATATACTGTAATGAATGATCTACCAACTCTTGAAGCGTTATGCCGATATTCTCGGTGCTTCCATGGGCCTTATCGTGCTTGCGCCGTTTATCCCCTTCTTTGCCCTTGCTATCAAACTCGATAGTCAGGGGCCGATATTCGTAAAACTCGCGCGCGTCAGTCGTGGAAAAATCATCCGCGTCTATAAATTTCGCTCCATGATTGAAGGCGCCGAAAAATTGAAGACGCATCTCGCGATGAAGAACGAACGCCTCGACGGCCCGTTCTTTAAAATAAAGAACGATCCTCGCATCACACGCGTTGGCCGCGTCTTGCGGAAATTCCGCCTTGATGAATTTCCCCAGCTTTTAAATGTGCTTTCCGGTAATCTTTCGCTCGTAGGGCCGCGCCCGCACGAACCGGGCGAAGTAATACATTATCCCCACCCCTACCATCGCCTCATGCTTGCGAAGGCCGGCGTTACCGGACTCTCCCAGGTCTCCGGCGCATCAAGCCTCCCCTTTCTCCGTGAACTCGAACTCGACCACTATTACCTCGAACACCAAAATCTTTTACTCGATATACGCATTATCGGAAAAACTTTAAAAATCATATTCACCGATCCAACGGCAGTGTAAAATCAGTAATTAGAAATTAGGAATTAGTAATTAGAAATTTGAATATGCTATAATATCCTTATGAACAGAAATTCTAAAGGTGCGGGGTTTACCCTCATCGAACTCATGATTTATATGGCGATCTTGGGAATCGTCTCCGGCCTCTTCATCGGCATCTTGGGAACGAGCACGCGACTCCAACTCCACGAGGTGGCATCAAACGAAGTTTCAAACCAGATGAACTTCGTGCTCCAGACGATCCAGCGGCTGGTACGCGAGTCGAGCGTAGCTATCGTGAGTGATTCTACAACGTGTACGAATGCATCTGATAGCGCAAACGACGGCGGCGCGCTTATAGGTGCTCCACAGCCTTGCCTCAAGCTTCGGATGAAAGATTCCGTCGGTAATCTAACTGACCGTGACCCGATCTATATTTGGAAGGATACGACTAGTGGCGCAATCAAACTCGCACAAGGATCAGGCGGAAATCAAACTATAAACGATCTCACAACTAATAAAGCATGGAACGCAAGCAACGCCCTTGCCTTCACAAAATTCTCGAATACTCCGGCCCACGACATCATACAAGTTGACCTTACCCTTAATTACAACACCCCAAATCCGCAATCGGCGTTTTCAAAGACTCTTTCAACCGCGATCGGACGGGTGTCGGCGGCGACGTTTGACTCGAATCTTATTCCCGCTGGTACAGTTGGATCTCGAAACATCGGGCAAGTAACCCAGCAATGGGAAAATCTCTATCTTTCCGGGAATTTGAATGTGGCAGGGAATGGCGTGGTAACGGCAGCAACAGGACCAAGCGGTGACTTTACTGTTGGTCCAACTGGTTACCTACGGTTCGATAAATCGGCAGCTGGGGCACCTTCTGTAACCGATTGCGATCAAGATACGGAACGCGGGCGATTCTATATCGATACGGCCAATAACCTCCTCTACATCTGCAACGGGCAGACGCGCGGCTGGGACTATATCACGCTTACGAACTAAACAAGCTCTTCACCTCTTCAAGGCGGAAATCTAAAATTTCTGCATTACCTGGTGCATCGAACAAAAATTCGCCTTTGAATTTCTTGCCCGCGAGAAACAACGGCATCCAGCGCCGGTCACTTGACCACATAGCATCGAATGGCAACGCATCCGCCAGAAACCACTGCGGCTTCATCTCGTCACTCTCACATGGTTCACCGGAGAATTTTGTGGCGCGGAAAATATGAACTTCAAGGAGTTCGGGATTCCCTTGGAATCCGAATTCGATAATTCCCTGCTTTTGTAAATCATTCACCTGAACCCCCGCTTCCTCTGCCACTTCGCGCTTTGCCGCAGCTTCAATCGTTTCTCCATCGTGTACTTTGCCGCCAAAGCCGTTCCAGCGTCCGGCGCCGAACCCGCGCTTCTTCATGCCAAGAAGTATGCGTGGATACTCGTGAATGAGACAAAGCGTTAAAATCTTCTTCATACCGTTCCGTGCGGAAATAATATCTTCAGCGAAATCCGAAAGCTCGGCACGACTTTGTATTTTGTGGCCTCGCAAGGCGTCACCCATGCATACTCCTCGGCTTCCCAGTCAAGCGTGATCTTTTTGTTCCGGACGCGCACGAGCACCGGATGAATCACGAATGTCTTCCGATATTTTGGATCATCCGCATCGAAAATTTCTCCGAAACGCATCGAAAGGATGTCGTGTTTGTTGATACAAAGCTCTTCTTTCAATTCTTCTTCCACTTTCTCCTTTAAACTTTTCGCGTCATCAAGGAATCCGCCGATCGCGTTCCAAAATCCCGGGTAGAGCCGCATCCTTCGACTCCGCTTTACAAGCAAGATTTTCCCGCTGTGCGTTACAACGCACGTAATCACCGGCGCCCACCGAGCGTGCGTGTAATCCGTCTGGCCTGGTTTGGGTACAAACATTTCAATATTTCAAAATCTAAATGTTTAAATATACGCGGAGTTTCTCGAGCGCGATGCGGCGCATCGAAGTTTCGTGCTTTTCATCAGCGGTCATTTCGGCCCACGTTTCCGTATGCCCCTCGGGAATAAAAATCGAATCCCAACCGAAACCGGCGGTGCCGCGAGGTTTCTCGCTCACCTTCCCTTCCCGACTTCCGGTGAATACTTTGACGTTTTTCCCATCACAGAAGGCAAAAGCTACTTCTGCAACTACGCTCCGCTCATACCCATCAAGCATTCGGCAAAGCCCTTCATTTCCTAACTCTTCTAAAAACCATTTGATGAGCGGCCCGGGGAGCCGCTTCATTGCCGTAAAGGTAAGCGACACGTCCTCGACAAGCACCGGCGCTTTTACTATCTCATATGCCCTCCGCGCCTTGTCTTTAACAATTTCTTCCAAATCGAGCGATTGAATCTCGGGAAGATCAAGCTTCTTGTGTTCCACGGGGATATGAAAATAATCCGCAAGGTACTTCGCCTTGCCCGCGTTGCCCGTAATAAAGGTTAAACTACGCTCCATGATATTTTTATTGTTTACGTCTACAAAAACTATCTCCTCTGCTCGATAATATTGATAGGGCCTAATATCCTTTCTACGCATTCCTCCCATGACAATGCTTGTATTTTTTCGGGCGTCCGTCCTCATGCTTCGCTCCGCACGGGCACGGTTCGTTGCGGCCAACTTTATGAGAACTCACAGCTGATAACTTAGAAGTTACAACAGATTCCTTCGCTGAAAGTTGTATGTTATTAGTTGTTTGTTTGATCCTGACCTTGTTCTCCGTGATCCACGTCTCAAACTCCCGCACCATTGATTGATACATGAGGTGCCCTTCGCGGCGGTATTCAACGAGGGGATCATGCTGGCCATAGGCGCGGAGCCGCACGGATTCCTGGAGCGCTTCCATATTTTCAAGATGCGTCATCCAAAACATGTCGAGTGCTGAAAGAACGATAGGCAATGTCGCGGGCGACAAGATTATTTTTTGAGCTACAGTTTTAGATTCTTCAGAATTACTGTTGTTAGTTGATAATTGCTCACCATCGGCTGTTTGTTCCTTGTTATTAGTTGTTAGTTGCAAGTTATACGTCGTTAGTAACTCTTGCCGCTTCCGGTACATCGCGAGCCGCTGTTTGTTTAAAACGTCGTCATACTCAAGGAGGTGTTTCCGCGCATCAAAGTTCATCCCCTCCACCTTGCCCTGCGCCTGCGAAATTACTTTGTTAATCATCCCCGCCTGAATCGGCATATCTTCGGGAACTTTCAAAGTTTCCATGAGCCGCTTGATGCGATCGCCGCCGAAAATACGCATCAAATCGTCTTCGAGCGAAAGAAAGAATTGCGATGAACCCGGATCGCCCTGCCGGCCCGCGCGGCCGCGGAGCTGGTTATCAATGCGGCGGCTCTCATGCCGTTCGGTGCCAATGATATGCACCCCACCGGCTTCACGGACTTTCCGAGCCGCTTCAGGATCCGGAGGATTGCCTCCCAAAATAATATCCACGCCGCGGCCAGCCATGTTGGTTGCGACCGTAATCGCGCCTGCTTTCCCCGCCTGCGCGATGATGGCGCCTTCCCGCTCATTGTTTTTTGCGTTTAAAATCTCGTGCTTCAGGCCGGCGCGCAAGAGACGCCCTGAAAGTTCCTCATTTTTTTCAATCGAAACCGTACCAATGAGCATCGGCTGGCCCTTCGCGTGCCGCTCCTTTACGTCTTTAATAATCGCCTCGTATTTTCCCGCTATCGTCTTATAGACAAAGTCTTGTTCATCGTTCCGAATCATCGGCTTATTCGTCGGAATCGTCACCACTTCCAAGCCGTACACCTTATCGAATTCTTCTGCCGAGGTTTGCGCGGTACCAGTCATGCCGCCAAGCTTTTTGTAGAGCCGGAAATAATTTTGGATCGAAATAGAAGCGTAGGTACGCGATTCCTGCCGCACGAACACGCCCTCCTTCGCCTCGATTGCCTGATGGAGGCCTCCCGAGTAACGCCTGCCGAGCATAAGCCGACCCGTAAACTGGTCTACGATAATAATCTCTCCTTCCTTCACGACATAGTCACGATCACGCAGAAAAAGTTCTTTCGCGCGCAAACTTTCCTGCAGGTAATGCGTAAGGCGGAGATGTTCCGGCGCATAAATGTTCTTTACGCCGACTGCCTGCTCAACTTTATCAATCCCCTCCTCCGTAATGTCCACGCTCCGCATCTTTTCTTCCACAAGGTAATCTTCGTCTTTCTTCAAGCGGGCAACGACGCGCGCGAACGTTTTGTAAAACTGGCTCGACTCGGTGTCCGGCGCCGAAATGATGAGCGGCGTCCGCGCCTCGTCAATCAAAATCGAGTCCACCTCGTCGATGATCGCATAGGCGAACGCAAGCGTTCTCTGCACTTGTGCCTCGTGGCTGTGGGCAAGATTGTCACGGAGATAGTCGAACCCGAACTCGTGATTCGTGCCGTAGGTGATGTCAGCCGCGTACGCCTCACCGCGGGAAATCGGCCGCAGATATTCGGTCTGCACAAGAAAGCTCCCCGTGGTATCCCGTTCTTTATCAATCATACCGCCCTCGCGGAGCGGTTCATCCGGAACTTTTCCCTCCTTTGCTAAAGCTGCAGAAGGCTTTCCAGAGTACTGCGGGTCGTACATCATGGCTCCCTCGTGGACAAGACATGCAACCGTAAGTCCCAAAGATTGATAAATCTGCCCCATCCAGACGGCGTCTCGTTTTGCGAGGTATTCGTTTACGGTCACAACGTGAACACCGCGTCCCGCAAGCGCATTCAAGTATGCAGGCGCGGTTGCGGCAAGCGTTTTTCCTTCTCCGGTGCGCATCTCAACAATTCTTCCTTCATGGAGCGCAATACCGCCCATGATCTGAACGTCAAAATGCCGCTGGCCTAAAGTACGTTTTGCTGTCTCTCGCGCGAGCGCAAACGCGCGCGGGAGATTCTGGTCGAGCGCTTCCTTTTGAGCTTCCCAATCCGTGATCTGGCGGATTTCCCCCTTCAACTTCTCACTTTCAACATTCAACTCTTCCAGAGAGAGTTTCGCCATTTCCGGCTCGAGTGCATTGATTTCTTCAACCCTGCGCCGCAACCCGGCATCGGATTTGAAAAATTTCGATAAAATTCCCAGCATAAATTGAGTAAAGCTATTCTAGCGCAAAATCCGACCAAAAACGAACGAAGCACGGTCCGAACCATGCTTAGTCGTAAGTTGTAAGTTTGAAGTTATAAGTTATTTCAAAAGTTCCTCCACCATCAAACTGTTTTCCTGCAAATCATTCTGCCAGCCGTTCTCGCAACTCTTCGTGGCGCTCCCCGCGGTTCCCCGCTTTGCCTGAATCTGGAAGTGATAGAACCCCTTCGACAATCCTTCAACAATCC
>Ga0209541_10016912_pt1 | contig 10734 bp, 8 predicted proteins | sample RifCSPlowO2_01_FD_184027 | JGI IMG/M metagenome (GOLD analysis project Ga0209541, IMG submission 184027) | Groundwater microbial communities from Rifle, Colorado - Rifle CSP2_plank lowO2_0.1 (SPAdes) (version 2) | ecosystem: Environmental > Aquatic > Deep subsurface > Groundwater | place: Rifle... | reverse complement strand
GCGCCTTGTGTTCATCAAATATTTCTTTTTTTGTTTCCATGGTCATAATGCGACCACGGTAACCTATTTATGGCCTATCCACTCCGTTTTCGGTAACACTTTCAATGGCCGATAGCGCCGGTGTATGCAGATGAAAAAATATGATATTCTGTACCTATGAATTTTGAGCGACCATCTCTTAAACAATCGATACAAGGGCAGGAAATCGCAACACAAAAGAATGAACAAAAAAGCGTTTTCTCCACTCAAGACATCGAGCAAATTAACTGGGTATTGAATGTACCGCCGCAAACGGCTGAGGAATCTGCAGAGGATTTAGTAGATACAAAAAGTGGAAAGGGGGTGCAAACAGGCGCAGAAGAGTGGCAAAAACACAAACAAGGCACTCTTAATCTTGCCGTTGGCAAAATTGGGCAATTACCCAACGCTGACAAATTGCTAAAATTAGTTAAGTCTGGCGACACCGAGATTATCGCGAAATATGATACTCAAAGACGAAGACTACTTGAGCAGGGCGTCGGCGCTTCCTTAATGACCCCGGAAGAAAAACAAGAATATTACGACGCACAGAGCAGAAAAAATGGTTTTGTAGGTTTCTTACGTGACCAATATGGCATTGGAAAAGACGCTTCGCGGGAAATTTACGATGCACTAATCGCTCGCTCAAAAAAGCAACAGACGGCATTCTCTGAATCAAGAGGAGAAAAAGTGGCAGACATACAAGAAAGAAGAAGTAAAGACGCGAGACGATTAGTGGAACTGCGGAAGGAAATAGGATTAGCGGGGACAAAACCAGAAAGCGCCGGAGAAATTACAAAGGAAATCTTATCCGAGGCAGAAAAGGTACAGATTAGACCGGAAGATAAAAATGAAAAAGGGCAACTTCTCGTTTTCCCCGGTGGTCCGGTATCCAACCTTCCGGAAAGACAATGGAAAATGGCTCGTACTAAAAAATTCAGGGAGTGGTTCGGCGATTGGGAGAGTCTGCCAGCAAAATCTTTTAAGACGGCTCAAGGTTCAATATATACTTACGATGCCGAGGGAAAAACGACAAGATTCAAAACCGCAACAGGCGAACAACACGAACGACAAGATATGACAGTATTTGTAAATTTGTCTGTTGATGAAGAACAAGATTTTTTACATGCATATCGCGTAGAGGGCGAGTCGAATCGAAAAGCAGGAGTGTATGTTGTCGAGCAGAAGGCAGATGACTCTGCTAAAATCTTAGGCGATGTATCGCAAGTAACTAATCCGGACAAAATTTACCTCGCAATTGTTAAAGACAATAAAATTACTCAACTTAAAAAAGCATCTTTGCGTCCAACGAACGGATGGAATTCTTTCGATACTCGGCAATTTGAGAAGAATGGCGAGGCATTGTTGGAGGTACATTTGGGTAATAAGGTGGTTGAGATTGAGTATGATACATCGAAGGTATCGAAAGTCTTGGATAAGAACGGAGAGCCGCTTGTTCTCGGTAATGATGACGGTACCACATCGTTTGTCAGAATGAAAAATCCATTTGATACAAATGCAAAGTACATCAAAAATTGGATGGAGCAGAACAAATTAACAGCCGACCTCAAACGGTTCGATAAATTCATGGATTACCTTAAATCTCAAGGTTACGATGGTCTTATGGTTGGGGGTAGACCAGCACGAGATTCTGCAACTGGAAAATACGGCTGTGATGAATCGCAAATACTGCGAACAGGAAGTAGTGAAAAAGAAAGCCGAGAAGCAGGAGAAAATCCGATTGAGCTAGTGGAATCGTCCGCACTTGAAACGATTAAGAAGTTTGATTTAGCGCAACTTCTTTTGGGTCGGAAACAGGCCGCGCATCTTGGAAGCTATGATGTGGTAGAGTCCGACGAACATCGGAAACAACTTGAAAAAGAAATGGGTGAGGAATATCAGACAATCACGGAACTCTTAAATAAACTCGGACTTTCCTTCCAAAGAACTTCCCCCGCGGAAGATAACGGAATTTATGGCTTTTCGCTGTTCATTGCCAAGAACCAAGAGAATCTAGCTAAAGCCGTTGAGGCTGACGAAACCAAAAATGACAAGGAATTCGGCGTGCTTATGGGGTATCCGAAGACTGCCGTGGACGCATATCAGACCGAAAATGCATTTGACTTAAAAGCGGAGTTGCCCAAGGCGGAACTGGATAAATTGGAGAAAGAGGAAGTGCTTGCATTTCTTGAATTTATGCCGTCAAAGGGGCATTGGCGGGAAGAACTTGACGCGGTGCGAGAAACACAGCGACTACTCAAGGAAAAAGCTCCTGAACTGTATGACGAAATTGTTGAAGAAAGAAAAAAGAAGCTGCGCGAGTCCGTTGAATATGACATCCCCGCAGATGCTGAAATGTTGGTGGAATATGCAAAGACCAACTTCGGAAAGTTCGCCGAATACGATTCAAAGTCGTTTAAGGAAATGTGGACGGATGCAGATCTCAACCATTTCAAACAGTACATGACCATATCGCTTCGCACGATGTTTAAAGATCATTCGGGCGAGGAGACATATCAAGATAACGTTAAATCAGTGTGCCGAACTCCCGAAGAAAGGCTCATATTACAGAAGCTTCTGATTGCCAATGGTGGTTCGGCCATGTCACTTGAAGAGTTTGACAAGCAGCCATTTTCAAAGGTCGCCCGAGAATCTCTTGGAGTCAATGTTGAAGAGGTAGACAAAGATTACTTTCAACATTTTAATCGCGAATAGCACAATCAAAACCTATGTCGTACAAAAGCGATGAGGTGAAGCAGAAATTACAGCATGATGAGCAAAGACTTCGCGAATTGAAACGCGAGGACGATTTGTTGAAGAAAAAGTTTGAGGAAAAAGAAAGGGAAGTCCATGACCGAGAACACGCTGTGGAGAGCGATGAGAGAAGGCTTAAGGAAGTAGAGCAAGAGGACAAGCATGAGTCCGAGCGAAAGACGCATGAGGAGAAAGAACGGCAAGCAACGACAAAGCAAAGTCCAGAAAAGCGAGAAGGTTTAAGCAATATCTTTGACAGATTGTAGCAAACACGCATTTCCCCCCAATTCCCGGCTTTGACGGGGAGGGGCCGGACAAAAAGAATATGGATATGTTGAAATCGTTTGTAAAACAACCGCGAGTTTGATACAGTCGTATTTGAAGACAGTTCTGTGCTACAAACGGCGGGTGCGTCACGCCAATGCATCAGCGCACCTCTGATGGCCTAGAGGCGGTCATCATGCGGACTTGTCATCTGCCGGCTTGCGGAGTCATTGCGCCACAAGCCGGCTTTTCTTTTGCCTGATATAATTACTCTATGAGTTTTGAGCTGTGGATTGTTGTCCTTGCGAAGTATTTCCCGTATTTGGTTGCGGTGCTTTTTGCCGTGTTCGCGCTTACCCGCTCGCAGGCGAGAAAGGCGCGAATCCTTTTATTCTGTGAAGGCACTGTGGCGGCGTTTCTCTCGCGGGGCGTTGTGGAGGCACTACGACTTTTCATCCATCGTCCCCGGCCGTTTGTCGCGGACCCCTCCATTATCCCGCTTATTTCCGAGACGAGTTTTTCGTTCCCCTCGGGGCACGCGGCTTTTTTCTTCGCGCTCTCCACTGTCGTCTTTCTCCACAATAAACGCTGGGGCGTTTGGTTCTTTATTGCAGCCGCGGTCATCAGCATCGCGCGAGTACTTGCGGGGGTACATTATGTAACTGATATCTTGGGCGGAGCAGCGCTCGGCGTTGCGATAGGGTGGAGTATCGTTCGCATTCGAAGATATTTCAGGCCTCCAGAAAGTCAAATATAAAAAATATCCTGCGTTTGCGGCGCAGGATGCTTGCATGAATACGAAGTGTGCTCCTTCTCACTTCTCTAGGCGCCTGATTTTTGTGTTCTCTCCAGCCATTGCCGCGCGTGTTCCTCTGTGAGTTTACGCCATGAGTGCCTCGTTCTCGAAGAGTCCACATCATCATCAACGACAGTCAGTAAAAACCAGCGATTGTCCTTTGTGTGGTGAAGCTCCTCCATCATCTGGCCCCATCCTCGCCTGTCCGCACAAGCAGAGTATGTCTTTGCTGAATACACTTTCGCCACTTCCTTTTGAGAAGTGATACCCACCTGTCCGAGGTACCAGTAGGGTCGCGGGTATCGGTTGGTGACGGAGAGCAAACCTTTTACTCTGTCTTTCTCAACTCGTTCAAAGTGCGTCCCCTCAAATCTACCGTAGGTTTTTGTACAAAGAAACCACTGTTTGTCGCGTGTGCGATGGAGAGTAACTGATGTCTCGGCGCCCTTTGAGCCGGTTGGGTCGCTTCTGCCACCTAGATAGATTTGCTTAGCCCGATACACGGCTTCCCGCTCCTCCGGTTTCAGTTGTTCATACCCTTCTGGATACGGATGTTTAGTTCGCCACGCTTGCGCAACTGCCTCGGTCAATGTCTCGTATGTGAATGATTCTTTTTCATATTCCTTTTCTGGTTCTGGCGGGCGCCGCTCCAGAAGCCATATGCCATTTTTGAGGTGGAAGAGTATCTGCGTTTGCCCGTCAACCTTCCGCACCCAGCTGGTCTTTTCGGGCTCTGTTTCATACCGCATCTCTTGTTCATGTTCTGTAAGTTCCGCATAGGTTCGTACCTGTACCGCGTTGTTTTTCATAGCATCTCCTTCTGTGAAGGGTTTGTGTCAGGATTCTTTCTGCCATCAGCATATTCCTTTTTTTGGTTTTGTAAAGAAGGTAAAAAAATCGCCCCTGCGAATGAGGGGCGATGGGAAATAACGCTCTAAGGCGCTATCTCTATGCGAATTCGGGAAGGAGCTCAACAAGCGTTTGAATCTCACCATGGGACCACTTTGCCCGCTGGTCTTGATAGGGACTGTCGGGGCGATTGATGTGGAATGTCCGCACCTCTTTCTCGGTGAGTCCCGCCTCGCGGACGGCGTCAAGTTCGCTTCGCTTGTCATCAATGAATATGACAGGTCCGCCGAAGCGAGCCAGCATTGTTCTTTCCGCGTCCGCTTTGCTGTTAAGGTGCGGAATCACGACAATATCGTCATAGGGCGGATGCGCTAGCTCAATTTTCCGCCGCTGAAACGCGTCGTCGCCGAATGTGATAATGCATATAGGAATATGGCGTGTTCGCAACCATGTGAGGGTGGGAGCGCTGTCGGGGTACAGAACTAGGGACTGGCAGAGCCATTCTTCAAATTCCCTTTGAATCTCTACCCGGATGACCGCATGCGACAAAAGCGCGATACCCTGCAACGCAAGCTCGTCAAAAAATCGGTCAAGCGAGAAACCGTTCGCGGTTTTTGTACTCTCGTAACAACGCGCGACCGTCTCGTGAGGAATGCCGCGCTTTTCAAAAATGGAGAAGAATCCTTTTGAACCGCCCTGACCGATAAAATGCCCAAGCGTATTGTCAAAATCAATCGTCATGCAGTGATAGTGCATGCTACCTCCTTCCGACTATGGGGTTGTGACAGGAACTATTGCAGTAACAATAGCGCAGATACCGTAGGCGTCAATGTGGCGTAAGGTGAGGGATCGCGAGGTTGAACATTATTCAAAAATACTATAGGATTTTCTTCATGCGAGGATTCTCTATTTTGTTTCTCTTTCTCTCCGCGGCTTTTTTTGCCGGAGCATATACGGTTGCGGCGCTTACGAACGACTACAATCCACAAAGCGCCGGGGCGGGGAAGCCGGAGCTCCACATTGGTGCCGACGGAACCATTTTGATTAAAAGCGGTCGCGTTGACCAAATTGTCGGGAACACTTTCTATCTCGGACTGAAATGGGGAGAGCTTCCCATGCGGTTTACGATGAAAACCGACGCCCGCACTGGAGTTACCAAACGCTATGGCGGGAACGCAACCGTTTCCAAGATTAATATGGGAGACTATCTTGATGTTGAGGGCGAGTTTTTCGTGGGGTCGGATTTTTTCGGCGTACAAGCATTGCGCGTCAAAGACTGGTCGCTTCAGGAGGAGTCGGCACTGTTTTCCGGTGTCGCGTTGGAACTGAATCCGAGTGAAGAGCTCACGCTTCGCACGCTTCAGGGCCAAACCATTTCCGTGCGGCTCGCCACAAGTTCCGCGGCGAAGGTGATTAAGGGCTCGGTTACAATTCCCTTTGGGCGGCTTAAAAGGGGAGACGCAATCCTCTCTGCTTCCGGAATCTATGACTATGCGCGCAACCTTCTCACGGCCGAGAGCATCGTTGCGTATCAAAACAAAGCCAACTTTGCGGCGCGTAACTTTGAGGGGACTCTCAAGCAGATAGTCTCGGCGGACATTCCGGCGACGCTCATTGTTGCCGTAGGCGGCGTGGACCATACGGTACGGCTCGCCAAAGGGGCAGCGGCGCTGAAAAAGAACCGAAGTGCCGCGGAGCTTCGGCGGTTTGTCGTGGGCGATACGGTTCGATTCTACGGCCCCATTCGCGAAATGGAAAAAACACTGAATGACGTTATTGTCGTGGACGCGGAAATTGTTCGGAATCTTAATCTCTAGCGGTTCAGGACATTTTCTCATTTCACATTACCCGCCACCCTTGCGGGGGACTTCTCCTCATGGTCTAACGAACTTTTCCACCAAAAATTTCTCTTGCAAAAACTTTTTGGGTGATAGAATTGGGTGTACGGAGTACGAATCTTTACGAATATACGGATACGCCCCTTTTCTTTCCCCATCCATATATCTGTAAGAATTTGTACTCTGTAAACCCATGGAAATCTATATCACCAAACGAGACGGCACGAGAGAGCCATTCAACGCGGACCGCATCAACCGCTCCATTGAACGCGCCTGTCGCGGCCTCTCGGACCCGATTAGCATGGTGACCCAGATTGCGACCGAAACAAAGCTTACGCTCTACGACGGCATTACGACGGAAGAAATGGACCAGGCGACGATTAACGCCGCGATCCAGAACGTCAAGGAGGACATTGAATACGATAAAGTCGCCACGCGCCTCCTCTTAAAGACGGTGTACCGCCGCGTCGTCGGGGAGTTTGAAAACAGCGAGGAAACGCTTCAAAAGATGCACCGCGACGGCTTTATCCGCTACATCACACAAGGGGTGGCGGAAGGGCTTTTGGATGTTCGTATGCGGGAGCGCTACAACGTAGAGAAATTAGCGGACTGTCTTGACCTTGAGCGCGACGAGCTGTTTCAATATGCCGGCCTCTCCTCGCTTCTCAACCGCTATGCCATCAAGGACAAAGAGCAGCAGCCGTGCGAGACCTCGCAGTACCTCTTCATGCGCATTGCGATGGGGCTTGCGCTGAATGAAAAGAATCCGGACGAGTGGGCGAAGAAGTTCTACGACAAGATGTCGCGTTTGGAGTATATCGCCGGCGGCTCCACGAACATTCATGCCGGCACGCCGCGTCCCGCCCTCTCAAATTGTTTTCTGCTCGAGATTCACGATGATATTGAGCACATCGCCAAGTCCGTCGCCGACGTAATCAAGCTCTCCAAGGCCTCCGGCGGAATTGGCGCCTCAATCACGAAATTGCGCGCGGCGGGTTCTCCGCTCTCGTCAAACAACACGACGTCAAGCGGCCCGACGCCGTTCGCGAAGATTATAGACACCGCCATACGCGCCGTGCAGCGCGGCGGCAAGAAAAAAGGAGCGCTATGCTTTTACATGGAGAATTGGCACTACGATTTCCCGGAATTTTTGGACTGGAAGCACAACGCGGGCGATGACTACCTTCGCATGCGCACGGCAAATACCGCCGTCTTCCTCTCCGATGAGTTCATGCGCCGTCTTGCTTCGGGCGCCGACTGGTATCTCTTTGACCCGAAAGAGGTCTCTGACCTGAATGAACTCTACGGCGAACGCTTCGCAAAGCGGTATCAAGAGTATATCGGCATGGCGGAAGGAGGGTTGCTTCGCACCTACAAAAAAGCGCCAGCGCGGGAACAGTTTCGCCAGATACTGGTTTCCCTTCAGACAACGTCGCATCCGTGGCTTACGTGGAAAGACGCAATAAACTTGCGCGCGCTAAACAACAACACTGGCACGATTCACATGTCCAATCTTTGCACGGAAATCTGCCTGCCGCAGGACAAGGAGCACATCGCGGTCTGCAACCTCGCGTCTATCAATCTCGCGGCGCACGTGCATAACAAGGAAATTCATTGGGGGAGACTTGAAGGAAGCGTGCGCCTCGCCATCCGTCAGCTCGACAACCTCATTGATATCAACGTGCTTCCGGTGAAGGAGGCCGAGGTGAGCGACAAGGAAGACCGCGCGGTGGGTCTTGGGGTGATGGGCTTTACCGATACGATAGAGAAACTGGGCATTGCCTATGACAGCGAGCATGCAGCCGATTTTGCCGACCGCATTTTTGAGTTCACGAGCTATATGGCGATTGACGAGAGTGCAAATCTGGCGCTGGAACGGGGGGCGTACAGCAACTTCAAGGGCTCCGGTTGGTCGCGCGGCAAGGTGCCGATAGATACCCTTGCGCGGCTTGAGCGCGACCGCGGTGCTCCTCTTACCGTCATGAAGGCGAGTCGGCATCGGGGACTTAGCTGGGATATCCTGCGCGAGAAGGTCAAAAAAGGCATGCGAAACGCGACGCTTATGGCGGTTGCGCCGAATGCCAACATTGGGTTGGTCGCGGGGACAACGCCGGGCATTGACCCGCGGTTCGCACAGGTATTCTCACGGAACAAAATCTCCGGCAAATACATGGACATTAACCATAACTTGGTGCTTGACCTTAAAAACATGGGGCTCTGGGAGAAAGTGCGCGATGAGATTATTGAAACGCAGGGAGACATCGCGCATATTTCCGGCATTCCGGAGCACATTAAAAACATCTACAAGACGTCATTTACCACTTCGCCTTTTGCCTTCATTGAAATCGCCGCGCGCGCCCAGAAATGGGTGGACCAGGCGCTCTCCAGAAACATGTATCTCGAGACGCGTGACATTGATGAAACTATGAAGATATATCAGACCGCGTGGGAGAAAGGGGTTAAGACCACGTACTATCTTCACATGAAGCCGCGGCATACGGCGGAGCAGTCCACCGTCCACGTCAACAAGGCGCAAAAACTTGGGAAGGTCGGCTTTGCGGCGGCCTTCAACAAAAAAGAGTCCGCGCCGCCCGTCTTTGGCGGTATTTCCAAGCTCCAGTCGCCGCTTTTGCCGCAGGAAGCTCCGGTACACAACGCTTATCCCAAGGTCGCGAATGCCGCTTCAGTTCCCGAAGCGGCGCCGCACACTGGACAGAGGCACGTTCTCACCGTAGAAGAGGTGCTTGCAAAAGCGGATGCGCTGGAGAACGCGGTTGTGGGGGGCGGAGAAGCGGCTTCCGGAGGAGATGCGGGAACAGCGGCTGGCCCCGAGGACCCGCAGGAGCAGTTTATCTGTGACAGCTGCCAATAAGGGTCGCTCGGATAGACTGTTTGAAAGTGTACGGATATTTTTCTGCTGAAAAATTCCTCGTGCTCGCGCCAGTCGCGCTCGCAAGGCACTTTCAAACAGCAATCCTCGCTTGGTTGTGCGAGACATTATCGTAGTCTATATATTCTATCTGCTAAGTACTAAGTACCCTTATGCTCATCGGCAAAGCACAACCAGAGGACATGAACCTGCACCCCATACGCTACCAGTGGGCGTATGATCTCTATCAGCAGGCGGTTCGGAATACGTGGTTTCCCCATGAAATCGCGCTCAAAGAAGATTTGGACGACTGGGGCAAAATGACGAACGACGAGCGGCACGCGGTTATGTTTCTCATGGCGTTTTTTAACCCCGCGGAACTCATCGTGAACCGAAGCATTGCGCTCGGCTGGTACCCGTACCTCAAGTCTCCCGAGTGCCACCTCTACCTCGCTAAGCAGATGTGGGAAGAAGCCAATCACTGTGTCGCGTTTGAATACGTACTCCAGACCTTTCCGCTGAACCGCGAGAAGGTGTTTTCCATTCACCTTGAGACGCCGTCCATGAAAGCGAAAGAAGAGTACATTATTAAGTACTTAAGACGCATGACTGAGATGATTCTTCCGATTGAGACGGTGGAAGGCAAAAAAGACTTCATCCGAAATCTTGTCGCGACCAACATCGTCATGGAAGGCATCTGGTTTTACTCCGGCTTTATGGTGGCGCTCTCGTTTCGCCAGCGCAATCAGCTGCGCAACTTCGGTTCGATGATTAACTGGGTGCTCCGGGATGAATCATTGCATTTGAAATTTGGAATTAACCTCGTGCATACCGCGCTCGAGGAAAATGCGGACCTTCTCACGCCGGAATTTGCGAACGAAATCCGCGACATCATCATAGAGGGAGTGAATCTTGAGACCGCCTACAACAAGGACCTCTTTCCGCGAGGCATTTTGGGGCTTAACGCGGATTATGTAAATCAGTACGTGCAGTACGTAACCGACAGGCGTCTTGAGGAGCTTGGACTTCCGAAGCACTATAATGCGAAAAACCCCGCGAAGTGGATGAGCGCGGCAACGGACGTTTTTGAGCTCGTAAACTTTTTTGAGTCGCAAAATACTTCCTACGAGGTAGATGTCCATGCCGCGACGAACGAAAAGGCCACTGAAACTGGAAAAGGGGACTGAATAACTCATCACGCACAACTGAATGACTGAATAGACCCGCTGATTAAAGCTTAACACTGTTGTATAATGAGGGCATGAACATCTTAAAACTCAAACAACGTCCAAAGACATTCGGAAGGATATTCGGCATTGAGCCTGAAAAGTTCAATGAATTAGTGT
>Ga0209541_10016910_pt1 | contig 10735 bp, 15 predicted proteins | sample RifCSPlowO2_01_FD_184027 | JGI IMG/M metagenome (GOLD analysis project Ga0209541, IMG submission 184027) | Groundwater microbial communities from Rifle, Colorado - Rifle CSP2_plank lowO2_0.1 (SPAdes) (version 2) | ecosystem: Environmental > Aquatic > Deep subsurface > Groundwater | place... | reverse complement strand
GGCAGGAGCATTTTCTATTTTACTTTTATTTGTTATGATTCCAATTAATGATAATTTGTTTGTGGTTGATAAACTAATGGTTAATAATTTTACACAAGGACTACCGGCTGAGAGCTCTGGATTAAAAATTCCTTTTGAAATAATCAGCGTGAATAATAATAATGTTGAAAATGTAAATCTTAATTCTTTGGAGAAAATATTTGGCGAGGTTAAACCTAATACTTTAGTGGTTTTAAATACGGATCAGGGGGAATTTAAAATTAAGGCTGTTAAAGATGAGAAAAGTGAAAGAGGCTTAATTGGAATTAATTTGGATCTTAAAACTAAAGTGAAAGAAGGATATGGAGAGATTTTTGGGAAGGTGTTTATTTGGTTCCATTTATTAATAATGTGGCTAGCTATGGTTAACATTGGAGTGGGGTTGTTTAATTTACTGCCTTTAGGACCGGTTGATGGCGGGAGAATGTTTTATAGTGCTTTATTGGCGATTGTAAAAAATGAAAAAAAAGCTAAAAAGATATGGGCCTTTGTTGGATTTATGTTCTTGTTCTTGATAGCAATTAATTTATTGCCACAGATAGCTTCTGGCATTGTTAAATTATTTAGTCTCTTACTTAGTTTGATTGGTTAGCAAATAATATAAACTGAAGCAATTTGTTTTATTCTATGTTAGTGGATTGCCATGCACATTTGGATCACTTGAAGTATTTAAATGATTTAGATAAAGTAATTGACAGGTGCAGGGAAAATAATGTTGTTGTTATAAGCTCTGGGATAAATAAGGAATCTAACAGGAAAGTTTTAGAAATTTCTGAAAAATATAAAGATGTTGTTAAGGCTTCTTTAGGGATTTATCCTTTTGATGCTGTTGGAATACAGGCAGATGAGGAATATTTAGGAAGAAAACCTGTTAAGTTTGATGCGGATTTGGAACTAGAATTCATTAAAAAAAATAAAAATAAAATAGTTTCTATTGGTGAATGCGGCTTGGATATGTCTATAAATGATTGTAAGATAGAAGAGCAGAAAAAAGTTTTTTTAAAAGCCATAGAATTAAGCGAGAAAATAAAAAAGCCCCTAATTGTTCATTCTAGAAAAGCTGAGGTGGAATGTGTTGAGATGCTGGAGAGCTGCAAACATAAGAACATAGTGATGCATTTTTTCTCCGGGAACATGAAATTAGTGAAGAAAATTGAGGACAATGGCTGGAAATTTTCAATTCCTTGTAGCATAGATAGATTGCAGCATTTTCAATTGATCTGTGAAAGGGTAAATATAAATCAATTATTAACTGAGACTGATAGCCCTTATGCTCCGCCTATTGGTGAGAATAGAAATGAACCAATTTTTGTAAAAAAGACGATTGAAAAAATTTCAAATATAAAAAAATTAGACCAAGATGAGGTTGAAAAAAATATTTTTATGAATTTTCAAAGAACTTTTCTTTAAAACAACCCTTTGGAAAAGCGTTGATGGAAAATTCGGAAAAGAAAATAAAAAGGGAAAACTATTTAAATAAAAAAACGCCTTAAAATATTAATAATATTCATTAAAGAGGTGATAATATGGCTAAAAAAAGAAAAAAGTCAGGTAAGAAAAAGTCAAAAAGAAAAAGAAGATAAATAATTTTTCTTTTTCTATTCTTTTTTTAAAAGATTTTATAAACTCTTCTCGTTCTTTTGTTTTTATGGTTAAGATATTAAAAGATGAAAGCTTAGAAATAAGAAGGAAATTTCTTGAGAAGCAAGGGTATAGATTAGTTGGAAAGCATTCTGCTATTAAACTTTGTTATTATTGCAAGAGTTCCTTAAAAGATAATGGTGATTGTTATAAAAATAAATTTTATGGGATAAATAGTTGGAAGTGTATTCAAGCAAGCGTGACCTTGGATATATGCAACTTGAGGTGTCAATGGTGCTGGAGAGATATTGATTACAATCCAAAGAAAGTTAAGTTTTTAGATGATCCCAAAGAGATAATTGAAGGCTTTGTTAAAGAGCAAAAAAATGCTTTAGATGGATATTTAGGCAATGAAAAAGTGAATAAGGAGAAAATAATTGAGAGCATGAAGCCAAGACATATTGCTTTGAGTTTAACTGGCGATGCTTGCATGTACCCTAGACTACCAGAATTAATTAATGAGATTCACAAAAAAAATATGACTAGTTTTTTAGTTACTAACGGAACTTTCACAGAGATGGTTAAAAGATTAGTGAATAATCAACCTACACAGATGTATATAACTTTGCCTGCGGCTGATGAAGAAACTTTTAAACATGTATGCAGGCCAATTGCTAATAATCTGTGGGGAAAAATTATTGATTCTTTAAGCTTACTAAGGAAATTTAGGAGAAGCACGGTTAGGTTAACTTTAGGAAGAGGGTTGAACTTCAAAGATCCAGAAAAATATGCCAAGATAATCAATGACAATGAATTTAAATTCTTAGAATTAAAAAGCGTTATGTGTGTTGGGTATGCAAGGTATAGAATTACAGGCGAGCAAATGTTGGGGCATGAAGAAATAAAAAAATTTGCTGAGGAATTAAGCAAAATGACTGATTTTAAAATCATAGATGAAGAACCAAGAGGAAGAGTTGTTTTAATGAGCAAAAAAGAAGATAAAGATTTTAGGTTTCTTGAGGTTTAGATCTTTTTAGGTGTAGCGCCCTTACCGCATTTTGTAATCCTTGCACTAATGACTCATAAAGTCCTTCCTTCCTTAATTCAACAAGCTTAAAATAAGACTCATTACCAACCCTTACATAAGCTACGTTCTTAATCCCATAAACATGTCTCCCTATTTTTACTCTATTAACCTTATCACCAAAACCATGGTTAGCAGCAGGTGGAAATCTATTTTCAACCAAATAGGTTATATAGTTTAAACCAACCAAATTATTTCCTTCATCAAAGTTAATGCCTAATATAACACCATTGATACCGGCTAACAAAGTAGGTTCTTTAGACCTATAAAAATCAGCAAAAACTTTTGATATTGTAGGCATTATTTTAACTGGAGCTCTTGCTTGAGCAACCTCATCACTTATTCTCGCTCTATCAAACTGTTCACTATACATTTCTCTAGCTCTTTCTAGTTCATCTTTGGTTTTATCTAATTCACCTTGCAATAAAGAAACTTTTCCTTCGAGTTCATTAGTTGCTATTTTAAGATGATCTTCTAGAAGCGACCTATCTTGATTCACTTGAAAAACAGTCTTCATAGCCATGGCTGACTGGTTTACATATTCTCCTCGCGCTCTTCTTATTTCATCTTCAGCAGCTTCTTTGATTTTATGTCTTGCACTATCAAAATTTGCATACCAAAAATCACCCATCACTTGCAAAAATTTATCTACTTGCACAGCCTTAAGCATCAACTTAGTATATTTTCCAACTACATCTAAAACCATAGTTTTCTCATTATAGATGAACTATTTAATTTTTTCTAATGCTTTAATTTAAGTAACCAAGCATAAAACCTTCTTCCTCTGCTGAAATTTCATCATTATCCAACATTTTTTCTATATCCTCTTCTGTGTAAATATTTTTCATTCTAAAGGTAAATTGCCTATTATTTGGCTGAAGATCTGCTCTATTTCTAATATAGTTACCATCCTAACCTCCTTAGAATTGTGTCTTTTAAGCTCTTTTTTTCCACTTCTACTAAAACAAGCCTTTCTCTTGCGTCTAAAATCTTACAATATTCTTCCCATGGAAGATAGCTCTCGCTAGATATAGTTAGTTTCATCTTAGATTCACCTCGCAAAATAAGAACCTATTTTTGTTGATAATAAGCTCTTATTTTGTTATTTTCATTCGCCCAATAAACTGTTTTTATCAGGTTTAATGGTATAAAGTCAAACAAGTTTATATAGGCTACGCGTGGTTGTCACGTAACACTTGCCTGGAATATAGAGATTGGAGAATATACTTTAGTTTAGTAGTTCTTTAATTAAACTCATCCAATTTCTTGACAGAACCAAAATTAACTATTGTTTTTTTGCCTTCTCCCTTGTTTTCCTCTGTTAAAGAGATTAAACTTGCTTCTTCCAAGTCCTTTAACTTCCTGAAAAAAGTCCTATAAGAAATAGAAGGTTCTATGATCTGGTGAATCTCTTTTGTTGTCTTACCTGTGTTTTCCTTAATCAAATCTAAAACTTTATTTTGATCTTCAGCTAATAAAGATGAATTTTTTATCTTGAAATCAACTAGTTTTTCAATTGCTTTTTCAGAATCTTCAAGATCAATTTTTTTCTTAAGCTTTTGCTCTGCTATAGTTCCAGATTCTCTTAATAGAAACAAGCCTGTTCTAACATCTTTCATTTCAAAGGACTTGTCAGCTATTAGTTTTAGTGCATCTTCTGAAAGAACATTTGGGTAAAAAGCAAGACTTGAACGGTGTTTTAATATTTCGTATGTTTCTTCTTTAGAATATGGATTAAACTCAATTGTTTCCGGGATTAATCTTGATAAAATCCTTTGATCTAGTGCAGAAAGAAAATCCTTGTTGTTTGTTATCAATACAATTGATTTCCTGTATAAATCTTCTAAAAAGGAATATAGTATCTGATGGTCTTGAATCTTATCTATTTCATCTAGGACTATTACAGAAGATCTTTTATTCAAAATCCTGGAAATTTCTGTCAAAAGCTCGTCTGTGTTCTTGTTTTGAGTGAACCTGTAGCCAATTGATTCACAGATTGAGAGTATTATCTTGAAAGGGGTGTCTTTTTGCCAGCAGTTTACGTAAATTGGAATAATGTCATTTGTTTCCTGCTCTATTTCTGTTAGAATGTGTTTTGTGGCAACTGTTTTTCCTATGCCTGGTTTTCCTATTATCAACACATTTTTTCCATTGTGCTTTTGAAACATTGGCTTTATTGAAGAAGCTATCTGGAACTGTTCGTCTTCTCTAAACTTTAGTAATTTTGGCTGATATTCGAAATCAAGAGCTAGTTCATCCTTGAATAAGGTTTCAGAATCCTTCAAAACATCGTCAAATAGCCCCATCTTATTTTTATATTCATAAGATAAAGTAGTTTTTAATTATTTCGTTAATAAAACAGTAATGTTTTTATAGTTAGGGTCTAGATTTATTGATATGGGCGAATTAATTTATATTTTAATAAGTGTTTTTGTAGTTAGTTTTGTATCGTTATTAGGGATATTTACTATTGCCTTTTCTGATAAGTTTTTCAATAAAATCCTGTTAATCTTGGTTGCTTTTGCAGCAGGGGCTATGCTAGGAGCTGTTTTTTTTGAGCTAATACCAGAAACCATAAAGAGTTTAACGATTGAAAATGCAATGATCTTAATGTTAATAGGTGTGATTTTATTTTTTTTGATAGAAAGACTGATACATTGGCATCATTATGAAGAAGAAAAAGAAAAAAAAGTTCATCCTGTCAGCTACTTAATTTTGATAGGCGATAGTGTTCATAATTTTGGTGATGGAGCTATAATTGCTGCTTCTTATTTAGTAAACATACAACTGGGAATGATTACAACATTAGCTATAATAGCGCATGAAATACCGCATGAATTAGGGGATTTTGCTGTCCTGGTTAAATCTGGATTTACGAAAATAAGAGCTTTGTTTTATAATCTGTTGTCTGCTTTCACTGCTGTTTTAGGAGGAATAATCACATATTTTGTATCTGGCTTGTCACAACTTGTAGTGGCTTATTTAATAGCTATTGCTGCTGGCGGTTTTCTTTACATTGTTATAGCTGACTTGCTTCCTGGATTACATGAAGAGAAAAACAATAAAATGGCAATATTGCAGTTTATCTTTTTGATTATTGGAATAGTTATTATTCTTTATTTTGAGAAAGTTTTTGGGGTTTAAATTTCTTCTATTCCGTCTTTTGTTAATGCAATTAATCTTATTCCTATTCCTAATCTTAGTAATGCTGAGACTAGAGCCATATGCTCTCTTCCTGTGCCAGAAATGAAATTAACTGCTACTTCTGTATCTTTTATTTTTTCCTTTAATTTTACTTGAATATCATCTCTTAATTCCTTTAAGCCAGAATCCATGTTTACGGGAATTAGTTCTGTTTTATCATTTTTATTAAAATTCTCTTTTCCATATTCATTAGTTATCAAAATTACTTTATCCCAATTTTGGTCTTCTATCAATCTAGCAACGTGACCCCAGGTTCCTTTTCCAGTTGATAAACAAGCTATTAATGTTGGCATTATGATGAGAAATGATCTAAGTTTATAAAATTATTGGACATTTTGTCCTTTGACTTAAAAATTTAATTCGGAAGGTAACTAAATAACTTCATAGATTCCTCTTTCAAAAACATACATATCTAAAGGATGAGGAACTATACTTTTTAATTGTTTAGCTGCCTGATCTCTTCCTGCAGACTTGAGGGTTTCAATAACATCTGAAGAATATGCAAGTCTTGAACCTTTAGGAATGGGAAATGTTGCTCCAGTTTGTTGCTCGATTCCTTCTTTGGTAAAAATCGTTGGAACAACCAAGCCTACTAATGACTTTCTGACTTCTAAAGGGGTATTTTCATCTGTGCCAACTTCAGTTACTTTAACCTTTTGCCATTTGCCTCTATAAAAAGTTCCAAGAACTCCAAACATTGCCATAACTTCATCTGATCCGATAATCATCAAAGTTTTTGCCATTTTAGGATTTATTATCAAGCCTTTTTAATAACCTATATTGTTGATTGCTATTTCTTTTCTTCTTCTGGCTGGGGAGCTGGTTGTTGAGCTGGAACCAGTTTTACTGTTATTGTTTTATTATTCTCTGCTGGCAAGGTAATTGAAAAAAAGCCAAAGCTATTAAGCTGGGTTATTATGCTTTGCTGGACTTGTAAACTAGCATCTCTTACTCCTGTTTGGTAAGCTAGGTTTAAATTTTTATCATTATAGTCCTTAATGAACTTATAAGCTAAAAAAAGGCCAAGAAGTACTACGATAATCACTAAGATTAGTATTATTTTGTTTTTGTTATCTGTTGGCATGTATAAGTTTATTTTTATACTATTTATATATTTATTGTAACTCTAATTAATATATGCTTGTAGCTATTTTCATTGCCACCTTTCAATATGAATCTGTTTTTTATTGAATCCTAATGATTCTAAAACTTTAATAGCATCCGTAATCATAAGAGCAGGACCACAAATATAAAAGTCCATGTCTTCTGATTTTTTAATAATTTTAGGTATTAGGTCTGTTACATGGCCTTTAAAAAATTCTGTGTTTTTTTCTGGTCTTGAGATTACTGGAAATATCTTGAAATTTTTATGTTCTTTTTCTAAACTTAACCATTCTTCTTTTAGTAAATAGTCTTTCTCAGTTCTAAAACCAAAGATTAAAGTCCCTTTAGTATCAATATTATTTTCAAGCAGATCATATATCATGCTTCTTAATGGTGCGATTCCGACTCCTGCAGCTATAAAAATTGTTTCTTTTTTATACGGTTTTATCAAAGTAAAGAAACCAAACGGGCCCTGAATAGTTAATTTGTCATTTAGGCTAACTTTAAAGAGTATTGGGGAAATTAAGCTTTTTTCATATTTTTTAATTAAAAGCTCTAGATATTCTTTATTTTTCGGTGAAGAAGCAATTGACCAAGATCTTCTTATTTTTTTATTATCCAATAAAGTAATTGTCTGAATAAACTGCCCAGATCTAAAATCTATTGGCTTTTGTAATCTCAATCTTATTAAAGAAGTTTCACTAGTTAACTTTTTGTTAAATTCAACTATTGCTTCTTGTGGTTCTGGTAGGGCCATATCATAATTTAAAAAAGCAGTTAATATAAAGATTGTTATTTCATCTTAGAAAAAGTTTCTTTTAATAAAATAGCATCTTTCTCTATGTTAGGAGATTCGCAAATTACCACTCCCTTGCATTTAAATTCTTTTAAAGTCCTCAATAAGTCTTTATAATCAAGTCTGGAATCATCCAAATTTAAATGATTTTTTTCACCTTTGTCTGTAAACTCAATACCAGATAAGTGTACGTGCATATTATTTAAGGAAGCCCTACCTAAACTTTTTTCCAAATCTTTTAAAATATTCTCAAATTCTTCTTTCGTATTATTCTTTCCAACCGTCCGAGCATATAAATGAGAAAAATCAACGCAAGGCAATACCTGCTCTATTTCCTTAGAAATCTTAATCAATTCATTTAAACTGCCAAACTGAGACAGCTTTCCAGATATTTCTGGTCTAATCCAGATATTTTTATCATGTTCTTTAACATCTTTCACTATGATTTTGATAGCTTCCTTAATTTTATTATAAACTTTTTTAGCATCTTGTTTTTGATAATAACCAGCATGAAAACACACAGAATAACCACCACATAAAGATGCAATAATTGCTGAATTTTTAATATAACCAATAGAAGCATAATACTTTTTTTTGTCTTCAGAATTTAAATTTATAAAATAGGGACAATGCGCAGTCAATACAACGCCCTCTTTTATAGATTCTTCTTTTATACTAGGAGCATCTTCTTTTTTTATGTATATTTTTCTTACGAATTCTAACTCCAAAGCATTAAGATTTAATGATTTTACTTTTTTTATACCATTAACTGTACCTCTTGGCATAGTTGACAAGGGAATCCCGGCTGTACCGAAAAGAAGATTTTTAATAATCATAATATAATTAAATTATCAAACATATATAAAATTATGGTTTGTATTCCTTCAAGAATTCTAGAATTTCCTTTTTGAATTCAATAAAGTCTTTCTTGTTTTTTAAGTTTTTAAAAACAAGTTCGTCATCAATTTGTCCGTATCTATGAATTAAAATATTTCTAAAGCTTTTCATCTTTTTTAATTTTTTAGCCATTACTTCTGAAATAACCTTATTTTGGACTAGTTTTTCAAATACATTCTCTTCTTCTTCTGGAAGCCCTAATCTTAATTCTTTGAGTAGTAGATTTGTTGTATCTATACAAGTTTCGATTAATAGTTGAATGATTCTTTCATTAGAGCGTTTAATTTCTGTTTTTTGATATTCTTCAAAACTGTCAGGGATTATTTCAAGTAATTCTTTGTAATACTTATCTAATTGGTCCAGCATTGAGAGTATGCGTTTCTTATCCATTTTGTATAACCTCTAGATAATCTTCATATAAAGGCTTAAAATCATCAAATTCCTTTATTGTCTGAAAATAAAGATCATACAGCATGTCTTCATCTTTGCAATACAGGATTTTTGCTTCCCTTAGAATGCGTTTTCTTATATAAATCGGCAATTGTTGAAATATTTGTATATCATACTTTTCATTTTCTAAGGTGTACTGGAATTTCCTTTTTGATAAATAAGTCTTATTATATCTTTTATTTTTTAAAAACAAACAAAGGTCAATATCCCTATAGTTTTCATTTCTTGCATAGCTGCCGAAGATAGCTATAGCTATAACTTCTGGGTCTTTCTTTGCTTTCTCTATTATGCCCCCAATGTTTTTGTCCATATCATTTATCCTATTTTTATACTATTTTAATCTTATGCTTCTAAAAAACAAAAATATTTAAACTATGGTTATTCTTTTTAAGTAATGCCTAAAAAGATTATTAGCAAAGATGTGCCCCTAAGTGAAATAACTTTGAGGAAATATGAAAAGCCTTCTGATTTAAGCGGAAGGGATTTAATGAGAAAACTTTGCTTGAGTATTGGGCTATTGCAGCCAGGGGATTCCAGGGATGTTGTTGTGGATGTGTTTCAAGCTTTATTAAGCGCTTCTAAAAGTAAAAGGTTTTTGAACAGTTATGAAGTAGTGGAAGAAGTTGTGAAGTTAAGAAAGAAAAATAATCTTGCTATGAAAGGAATAGCTGAAAGCAATATCAGGAGGCAGTTAAAAAGATTAAGAGATCTGTTCTTTGTTGAAAAGATAAATAACAATTATAGGATAACAGAGTGGGAAGAATTAGGGAAAATATTTGAAGAAAGGATTGAGAAATACTATTTAGAAAACATTAAAATAAGGGCTAAAGAGTATTTTAATAGCATAAAATAGGTGTAGTAAGATATATAAATAGAGATACTGTGTTTTCTGTTAAAAATATTAGATGAGGAATGTTAAAATGAAGAAAATAATATCAATTATGCTGATTTTGGTGCTATTAATATCTGTAATGCCATTTAGCTTGGCTGCTTATGGCCAAGAAAATAAAGTGAAATCTGAAAAAAATGAGGTTGATGACAATGATGAAGATGATGATCTAGATGACATTAATGGGACCGATGATGATCCGGATGATGAAACAGAAGACAATGATAATGAAAATGAAGAAGACGCAGATGAAAGAGAAGGAATTCAAATTGGCGGAAAATCCAGGGCTATGATGAGGCTGGATAAATTAAGTGAAGTTGCCTTGGAAAACATAAAAAAAGCAAGAGAAAATTACTTGAAAGCTAAGGAAAAATATGAGGAAGTTAAAGATAAAGCAAAAGAGCATAAAGAAAAGATAAAAGAATTAAAAGACGAATTAAAGAAATGCAAAGATGATGAAAGTGATGAATGTGATAATGTAAGAGATGAAGCTAAAAATGAAACTAAAGAATTCTTAGGAAGATCTGCTGAGGCAATAATAAACGCTTTAGAAAGAGTCAAAGCAAGGATACAAGAGAGCGATAGGTTTACTGAAGAAGAGAAAGATGGTATGATCTTGAATATAGATGAGAAAATAAAAGAAATTGAAGAAGCTAAAGCAAGCATTGAAAATGCAACTACAGGAAAAGAA
>Ga0209541_10016908_pt1 | contig 10735 bp, 10 predicted proteins | sample RifCSPlowO2_01_FD_184027 | JGI IMG/M metagenome (GOLD analysis project Ga0209541, IMG submission 184027) | Groundwater microbial communities from Rifle, Colorado - Rifle CSP2_plank lowO2_0.1 (SPAdes) (version 2) | ecosystem: Environmental > Aquatic > Deep subsurface > Groundwater | place... | reverse complement strand
ATGAAAAAGTATGATGTTATAATTGCTGGTGCAAGTTTTGCAGGCTTAGCAGTAGCAAGTAAAATCAGAGGGGATGTTTTGTTGATAGATACAAAAGAAATTGGAACAAATGTAACATCTGCTTGTGGAACTACTGTAAGACTGATGAAAAACATTAACTGCGAAAAATCTATTTTACAGACTTTTAATAAAGCAGCATTACATGTAAAGAATGATGAGGTTGTTGTTCCTTTGCCAGAGAAATATTGCACAATTGATTACCTAAAATTCTGCAAATTATTCAATAAGCAAAATGATGCAAAATTCATTAAAGCTAGTGTAAAAAGCACAGATGGAAAAATAGTCTATACTGATAAGGGAAATTTTGAAGCTGATATTATTGTTGACTGCACTGGATGGCAAGCTGTTTTAGCTTCTTCTCTAAAAAAAGGATATGTCAATAAAAAAATGATGAGTTTTGGAATCGAAACAGAAATTCCTTATAAAAAAGATAATAAATTGAGATTCTTTTTAGACAAAAATATAATAAAAAATGGTTCTGGATGGCTTTTTCCATGTGGAAAAAAAGCAAGATTCGGTGTAGCAAGTTATAAAGGAGAAACTAAACTTCTCCCAAATTTAAAAAAACTATTAAATAAATACAATCTTCAAGAAGGAAAAATTCATGGAGGATATTTTTGCTATTGTTTAAAAGAGCCTGTAATTAAAAATATTTTTGTAGTTGGCTGTGCTGCTGGACAAACTCTTCCTTTAACAGGAGAAGGAATTAGAAGAAGCGTTTATTTTGGTTTAAGATGTGGAGAAATAATTCAAAAAATCTTAAACAAAGAAATATCACTTAAACAAGGACAGGAGGAATACAAAAAAATAACTTTGAAATATAATAATCGTTATAGATTCTTGTTAGAATTTCAAAATAAATTACCAAAAACACCTAATTGGGAAATAGATTTGATAGCAAAACTATTAAGTATAAAACCAATTTCTATAATAACATCAAATTGGTATGAAAAAATATGAAAAAAATATTTAGAATTGAAGGAATGCATTGTGCTTCATGTGCAATGAATATAGAAAAAAGTATTAAAAAAATCAAAGATATAAAAAGTGCTTCTGTAAATTTTGCAACAAAAAAGCTTTATGTTGAAGCTGAGAATATAAAAGATGAGGAAATTGAGAAAGCTGTTTCAAAAGTTGGAGATTACAAAGCAGTTCTTGTAAGCGGGAAAGAATATAAAGAAAAAAATAGCGATGAAATAAAGACCGTCACATTTATTATTCCTAGGATGGATAACCCACATTGTGCAATGACTATTGAGAATGCTCTTAAAAAACTTGAAGAAGTAAAAAAAATTAACCTTAATATAAATGCGAAAAAAGCAACAATAACTTATTCTACTGAAAAAGAAAAAATTATTGAGGCAATAAAAGATGCTGGTTATGAAATTGCCGGAGAGGAAAAAGTTGAAGAAGATGTTGATCTAAAAGAGATGGAAAAAGCCAAAAAGAGAATGTGGATTGCATGGTTTTTTGCAATTCCAATCGCATTGATAAGTCTTTTATTTGAAAGAGTTTTAGGGATTCATAATTTTGCCATAATGATTCTTCCTTTGATTTTAGCATTTCCTATTCTATTTGTTGTTGGATATCCAACATTAAGATCAGCATTCAAATCAATAAAATATCTTAGTTTTAATATGGATGTTCTTATTTCCTTAGGAACAGTCATTGCTTTCTTAACAGGGATTTTAAGATTTTTCATACCTATTGAAGATTATTCAGGAATTGGCGGAATGATTATGGCTTTTTTCCTGACAGGGAGATATGTTGAGGCAAAAGCAAGGGGAAAAGCATCGCAGGCAATAAAAAAACTTTTAAGTCTCGAGGCAAAAACAGCAACAATATTAATAAATGGAAAAGAGAAACAGATAAGGATAGATGAAGTCAAAATAGGGGATATTCTTATTGTAAGGCCTGGAGAAAAAATACCTACAGACGGCATTATTACCAAAGGAGAGTCAGCAGTAGATGAGTCTATGGTTTCTGGAGAGAGCATGCCTGTAGAGAAGAGAAAAGACGATAAAGTTATTGGAGCGACAATAAATCAGGATGGGATATTGTATGTTAAGGCGACAAAAATAGGAAAAGACACTTTCTTAAACCAGATTATAAAACTTGTTGAAGAAGCTCAAGGAAGCAAAGTTCCAATACAGGCTTTTGCAGACAAAATTACAAGCATATTTGTCCCTATTGTTCTTGTTGTTTCTGTCTTAACATTTTTTGCATGGTTTATTTTTCCTGGTTTTATGAAGTCAATAGCAGAATTTTTTTATTTTATTCCATGGATTAATTTAAGCTCTACAACAATTACTCTGGCGTTATTTGCAGCAATAGCTGTTCTTGTTATTGCATGCCCATGCGCATTGGGATTGGCAACACCAACAGCGTTAATGGTTGGTTCTGGAATGGGTGCAGAAAGAGGGATATTAATCAAAAGAGGAGAAGCAATCCAAACAATGAAAGACATTAAGTTTGTTGTTTTTGACAAAACAGGAACAATTACAAAAGGAAAGCCAGAAGTTACAGATATTCTTTCTCTAAAGATTAGTGAAAAAGAATTTTTAAAACTAGCAGCTTCTTTAGAAAAATCCTCAGAGCATCCTTTGGCAAAATCAATTGTAGATGAAGCTGAAAAAAGAAAAATAAAGTTAATAGCAGTTTCGAGATTTAAAATTTTAAGGGGGAGGGGGGCAGAAGCAATATTAGAAGGAAAAAAGATTCTTATTGGAAATAGAAAGTTAATGGAAGAAAATAAAATCAAAGTTAGTGATCTTGAGGGCAAAATGCAAGAGCTTGAAAATCAGGGGAAAACAGTGATGGCTCTTGTTTATTCTGGAAAAGTGCTGGGATTAATTGCTGTTGCAGACACACTAAAAGATGATTCAAAAGAGGCAGTTCAGGAATTAAATAAAATGGGATATAAAACAGTAATGATTACAGGAGACAATGAGAGAACAGCTGAAGCTATAGCTAAAATAGCTGGAATAAAAGAAATTTTAGCAGATGTTTTGCCTGAAGAAAAGGTTAGTAGAGTTAAAAAAATGCAAAAAAAGGGGTTTGTTGCTTTTGTTGGCGACGGTATTAATGATGCCCCTGCATTAAAGCAGAGTAATGTCGGAATTGCAATTGGAACAGGAACAGATATTGCCATAGAATCTGGGGATATTGTTCTGGCTAAAGGAAGTTTAATAGGGGTTGTCCAGGCAATTAATTTAAGCAAGGCTACTTTTAGAAAGATAAAACAAAATTTATTCTGGGCTTTTGCATACAATGTTGTTGCAATACCTCTGGCTGTTGCTGGTTTGTTGCATCCTGTTATTGCTGAGATAGCTATGGCCCTGTCTTCTATTACAGTGATTAGTAATGCTAATTTATTAAGAAGAAAGAAGATATAAATATAATTGCAAAAATAAATTTTTTTATTTATCCAAATTTTCTGTGAACAAAGTGAATTTTCTAAAAATTATTTTTCTTTAATTAATCTATTTAAAATAAAAACTCCTATAATAAAGAATAAAGCATGCCCCAACCACCAAATAAGAGGGAATAATATGCTTTCTCTATAAATTCCTAATATATCTGGTGCTCTAGAACCAAAAGGAACATGAGCCTCCCCTAATTCCCAGACACGATAATAGATACTCATTAAAGTGCTGAAAATTAATCCTGAAATACAAATAATAATATTTTTCTTTTTTGTATAAATATTCAAGCTAAACATTCCTGTAGCAACAAAAAAAGCTAATAAGAATTTAATTACAAAATAGGTTATAGATTCCATTGGATTTGTCAGAAATAAATGAAATAAGAAATCTAACAATATTATGATTATTGATATAATCAAGGATTTTTTGAATATCTTTTCAGTCATTTTACAATTATTCTACCCCTCATAGAAGGATGGATGCTACAATAATAATTATACTCTCCGGGGGTGTTAAATGTGAAAGCAAATTCATCTCCTTTATTTAGGGTTTTACTTTCAAATAGATTTTGAGATACAATAGTATGAACTACATTATGATTATTTTTCCAAGTTATTGTTGTCCCTGAATTTATAGTTAATTCTTGAGGTGTAAAAGCAAAATTATCAATTATTACTTCATTAGCTCCCCTTTCTGTATTGGAGGTTTTTGTTTGCTGGCTGTAACAGCCGCTAATTAAAATTACAGCTATAAGAATAAATAAACCTTTTTTCATGTTAATAAATAAAAATAGCTTCTTTAAATAGCTTACTTAAAAAAGGTGAACAGCTTTCTCAGTCTGTAGACAAGGTTATAGTAAAAGAGTTTACCAAAACTAATAGGTTAAGTGTCTCTATAAATAATCTAAAGTCAAGTGATGATAAACAAATAACTATATAGAAAGGTTTATATACCTACTAACCAGTATATTGATTATATGATAAAAAGCAATATTTTCACAAAGAAGGAATTGAAAGTCATAGACAAAAAAATGAAAAATAAGAAGCTAACTCAGGTAGATTCAAACTATCTTACAAGATTCATTCGCCCTAAATTAAAGGAAATGGCCTCAATAGATTCTAAATTTTTGTTAGATAAAATGGAATACAACCAGAAAATTAAGTCAATAGAAGGAAGAATAAGAAAAATTATACTTATAGGAATAAAAGATGTTCAGGCAATAGTTATCTATGGCTCTGCGATACAGACAAATTATAAAGTGTATAATGATATTGATATTTTAATTGTAACCAAAAGCAGAATAAGCCTTAAAGAAAAATACAGAAAGATAATAGAAATTAAGAAAATATTAAAAAAGCATAAGATTAAAGCAGACCTTGAGATTTACGATAAAAAAACAATAGAAAAAAGTTATTCTCATAGTCCCTCATTAATCTATCAGCTTAAAGATAAAAAAGTAATTTATGGCAACTTGAATTTAAAGGATAAGATAGAGCTATATAATATTGATTTGAAAATGAAACTAGATTGGAGCAATATAGAAGATAACCCAAAAGGCATTGAGATTTATAAAGCATTAAGGAATGTTATTCTTGTCAGATTATTGCTTAACAAAATAGTTGATAATACAAAATTAAGAGAATCTTTAAATGAAGAAATCGGGAAAAATTTATTAGAAAGATTAAAAAATAACCAAGAATCTAAAGTTGATAGAAAAATAGCTTTAAGCTATTTAAACACTTTATTAGAACAAACTGAAAAAGAGATAGGAAATGAGCTATGGGAAAAAATAGAATTATAAAAATTTTAGGAAATATTATAGGTAATGTAGTTGTCCATAAGATTCTGATTAAATATACAAACAAGCCAGAATCAGTCCATTATCTAGCTGAAGAAATAGGCACATATAGGGATAATGCTCTGGAAATGGCACAGGAATTTAACTGGAGTAAGGAAGATGAAGATAAAATCAAGCAAGAGATATTAAAAAATTTCGACAAGAGGATAAAAAAATATAAGGATGTTAAATTTCCAATTTCAGATGTAAATAGGCTAATAGAGGAAACTATAAAAGAGTGCATTATCTAAATTATGAAGAAAGACCGCAGGGGATTAAACAGGAAATTTATTTATCTTTAACTAAAGTGTAAAATAATTATGAAATTCTACACACACAATTTCTCACCAAAAAGCTTTTAAATATCAATCAACCAATTATATCATTTTTGATAAGATTGGTGTATAATATGAAAGAAGCTATCCGAAAAGTTTTATTAGAATATCCAGTTTTTACTGTGAGAGATTTGGCTAGCATGTTCAATAAAAAAAGAGGCTATGCCTACTTGCAAGCATATCGTTGGAAGAAAGAAAAGTCTATCTATGAAATTGAAAAGGGCAAATACACTCTGAGTGAAGACCCTTTCTTAATTTCTTCATGGATAGTCTGGCCAAGCTATATTTCCGGCTGGGCTGCACTTCATTATTACCACCTGACTGAACAGATCCCATTTACCATCCAAGTTATAACCACAAGAAAAAGAAACAAAAGAATTATTAAATATGGAAATGCGAAGATAGAATTTACTATTGTTAAACCACCTTTTTTAAAAGGTTTCAAAAAGATTGCCTATCAACATCAAGAGATTTTTATCGCTGATAAAGAAAAAGCGTTGGTAGACGCTTTGGTTGCCAAAAAAATGTCATTGGCAGAGGGTATAGAAATAATTAAGAACAATAAAGGAAAAATAAATCGAATGAAGCTCTTTGTTTATGCTGCACTAATTAAAGAATTAACTACAAAATTAAAGAGGGGAATTTATGATTAAACGAGAAGAACTGCTTAGCATGGCCTCATTGAAAGGACTTCCGCCGCGTTTTGCTGAATTAGATTATCTTCAGGATATTGCCCTTTTAGGAATTTATCGAGAATTTGGCAATAAGCTGGTGTTTAAAGGTGGAACTTGTTTATATAAATTATATAAGCTTAATCGTTTTAGTGAAGATTTGGATTTTACTGCAGAAAAAGGATTTAAACCGAGAGATTTTTTTGCTCATTTACCTAATCTATTTTCGTTATTTAATATTAATTGCAGTGTTAAAGTAGAACCATTCCAGCGCAGCCTTAATATTTACCTAGAAATCAATGGACCCTTATATGATGGCAGAAAAGAAAGCAGAAGCAGAATCATTTTGAATATTAGTTCACGGGAAAAAGTGTTTTCTCCTTCCCTACGAATTCCATATAACTCTCTTTATCAGGAAGTACGCCCTTTTGATATTTATGCCATGGAAGAAAAGGAAATATTGGCAGAGAAAGTGCGAGCAGTATACCAAAGAGAAAAAGCTAGAGATGTGTATGATATCTGGTACTTACTCAATGTAAAGAAAATCCAGATTGATTTTATGCTTATACAAAAAAAATTATCACATATTAATCTGAAATTCAGCAAAGATACTTTTCTCAAAAAAATACATGAGAGAAAAAACAACTGGCAGACTGATTTATCTGTAATTCTATCTGGACAACCCCTTCCTTTTTCTCAAGCAGAAGAAGAAATTAAACAACATTTTTAAAGAGTCTAATTTCTCCAGAGAATAAAATCAAGAAAATAAAGCCCATTATATTTTTCTGTAAATTCTTTCATTAAGATTATGCAATTTAAATTTTTCTTTTATTGGAGTTGTTATTTATTCTGATTTGCCGAGAAAAAAAAGAATATCCAACTTTATGCCCTTAAAGTTTGTAATGCAACCCTAAAATTTAGGGATTAGACGAAAAAAAAGGTGAACAGCTTTCAAAGCTTTCCATACGTAAGTATAGTACCACTTTGAACGTTACCCTGCTTAACTTCCGTATTTGAAATAAGAACGGGTGGGACCAGGGCACTATGGCCGTTCGATAATTTTAATGAATTGAGGGTTTTTAAATTTATTGGTAACCTCAGTTGATCCGAAAGACCAAAAGTGGAAAACGAATAATCAATATTTTAGTTGATAATATATCTTTTTTTAGTTATTTTCATTTAATTCTTTAATAAATTCATCAACTTTGTTTTTAATAACCCATTTATAACAGTGATTACAAATGGTATTACCAAAATATTTTATGTATTCTTTCTTTACTTTGTAACAATGATGACCAGATGTGGCTATTATTTTGGCTTTTTTGAAAAATTGCGATTCTTTTGGACACCCATTTACAAAAACAAATTTCTTTTTGCTTTTGTTGTCTAATTGTCCACCCATAATATGAGCATTATTTTTAAAATGGTTACATACATATTCCCTGTCAAAGTCTGAGTTATTTCCATCAATAATTTCTTTCACTCTAAAATAACCAATAATGCAAAGAAGTACTCTATTGGTTTTACACCAATTTTGTTGTATCTTTATTATTTCAGAACAAAAAGGTTTTTTTTCATAATCTTCTTTTTTCATTCTAACCATTGCAGAGCAAAAAACAAGATAATCTCCCTTACATAATTCTAGCAATTTATGTGCTTTTGAAACTGTAGTACCATTAGATTTTCTAGTTCTATCACCATAAGAATACTCATCGTCAAAATTAAAGCAAGGATCATAATGACATGGACACTTAATATTTTCTGATTTAATATATTCTTTACCTAAATACTTCGAAAAATCTATCTTAAATTTTTCTTCTATATTTTTAATTGTATCACCATCACCCTTTATTGGTAGAAAAACAAACGAACTATCTTCAAATAACGGTGATAATGGCAATTTAATCCCTTCAAATTTATTATAGTCCTCATTAGTTGTATCAATACCAACTCTAAAAAGAAGAACTTTAGTCATTTTTATAACAGTTCATATTTTTTATTCATTAAGGTATTTAATATTTTTATACACTCAATTAATATCTTCTCGAATACTTCTTTGAAATTATTTTCTAATAGAAATTTCTTTTTTGCTTCTTCATATTCTTCTCCTTTTCTATGAGCAGATCCAGATGACCTCAATTTTTGTAAATTTTTTAGAAAAGTTTCCATCTCAGGAAATTGGACTCTATGAGTTTGTGTTAAATATTTTTTTAATATTTCAATACTTCTGTCTTTATTTTCACCTTGTGTAACGAGAACAAAGTCTTCTTTAATCTTTGATCTTATTTCTTCAGTATCTGTATCTTTGATTAATCCTTTTTCAATTTCTTTAACATTTATAGAATCTATCATAATATTTGCAATTGCTTGTATTAAATTATCAAATTCTTGTTGAGATTCTTTAGTCGGAATTCTTAATGTGTCAAAAAAATGTTCATCCCCCTTTGTTAGTGGGAGGAATAAATGCCACCCATATTTTTTATACCACTTTTCTTGAAAAATTTTGAATCTTTGTTTAAAAAATAAATCAACAGTATCAGGATCACAAAATTCAACTAAAAAACTTCTTTTAAAACAAGATGGACTTATTTTTCCATCAACAATATTATGTTGTTTCCAATATTTTTGTTCCTCATAAGATAAATGACCTAAATCTCCTAAAAAAACCATAACTACATCTTTATGGCTATTATCCATTCTTAAACCCCACAATCCTTTACAACCCAGATAACCATCAGACACAGAATATTTTTCAGAGTTTTCATAATATTTATCCAAAACTTCTTTTTTAAAAAAAATAGGAGTTAAATAATGGGGATTTCCTTTATTTTTTCCAAAATAATTAGCGAGAAATTCCTCATTACAGGTAAACTCAATGTTTTTTCCATTTTCATCAACCCCTATAATAAAACCTTTATATTTTCTTTCTTCAGAAAATAGAGTTGTTTTAAATGTATCAGGAACAGTAATTATTTTCTTACCAATAATTGATGCAACAGATTTATATTCATTAATATGATATTCATTATTACCCAACATTATGTGATAAACAAAATTATCTCCTTCTCTCTTTTCATTTGTTTTTGGGGATTTTAATTCTTCCAGATCTTTTTCAGAATATCTAATACAATCAAAAAATTGGGCAAAAACTAATTTTTTAGCAAATAGATACTCTTTTAAAAATAGTCTTTTAATTTTAATGCCTTCTTCATCAAAAACTATTACATCATCTTCATCACCATTATCATTTATATAAATAAACTTTTTATTTTGTTTATCTTCAAATAAATTGAAAAATAATTTTATATCTTCAGCAATTTCCCAGTAATCTTCTTTAATATCATAATAATATCTTTTTATTAGAATTGGTTTTATATTTTCTGAACTATGAGTATAAGTTATTGAATAATCCCAATTTGTGTCTTTCAAGGATTCAACAATATAATCTTTTTTTAGCAAACAAGAGTATACCACAAAATCATTTTTTGGTTCATTAATTGATTTATACAAATAAATCCAATTATCGTTCCCTTCTTTTTCAAAGAAGTCTTTCTGATCTTTGAATTGCATAAAATCTAATTCATCCATCTTTGTTAAACCTTTAAACTAAATGCTATTTCATCTTTAACCTACATTGTTATATTATTTATAAAAGAATTAATCCTTTATTAATATTTACTTTCACCTTCGGAACTACAGTTATATCTGTCTAAAAAATGTTTAACTATATCTATTTTTCTCATTCCAGGCTCTGTAGAAATCCTACCCTAAAAACCCGATGGTATCTATGGTATAATGCTAATTTTAGGATATTTTTCTCCATAAAAATGCCATAAAATGACCCTTTTTTGATTTTAGCTAAATTTTCCGATGGAAAGGCAAATGAGAATTTCTACAAAGCTTCATTCCACAAAAGTCCCCGCGATTAGCAATAGAATCTGTAAATAGTTTATATTTGTAAAATTTTTTTAAATTTCTAATATTTTTATTTAAACTTAAAATATAATTTATATTAAGATTATGCTTATCTTTATAAATATTAGTTTCAAAACCTAATTCTTCATGAATTCTGTTTAATTGATTTATAACATGAAAACTATTTGAACTCCCTCTAAGTCTACTTTCTTTTGATATAGATCCTTCATTATCCCAAAAGGTACGTAAAAATTCTATCTTTAATTTTTTTGGTCCATTCCTTATTTCTTTTGGAATTTCTGCAAATTTATTAGATGTAGAATATGATTTAATATAATTCAATAAATCAATGTATATTAATTTAGAATTATATTTTGCTCTATAAAGCTTAGTTTTTATTTTTTCTTCAAAAATCGTAGCTTGTACTCCATATACTTTTTCTAAATCTTTACAGAATATTTTAACTAATTATTCTGAACTATTAACATACAT
>Ga0209541_10016907_pt1 | contig 10737 bp, 12 predicted proteins | sample RifCSPlowO2_01_FD_184027 | JGI IMG/M metagenome (GOLD analysis project Ga0209541, IMG submission 184027) | Groundwater microbial communities from Rifle, Colorado - Rifle CSP2_plank lowO2_0.1 (SPAdes) (version 2) | ecosystem: Environmental > Aquatic > Deep subsurface > Groundwater | place... | reverse complement strand
TTTCATTTTGATACAATAGCACAGAGATTGCGTGAATTGGCATTTTTAAATAAGGGCGTAAGAATAAAGATAACTGATGAACGTGATGGCAATGAAAAAGAATTTTTCTATGAAGGAGGGATTGTTAGTTTTGTGGATTATTTGAATAAAAATAAAAATGTTCTCGGGGAAGTTATTTATTTTGAAAAAAAAGTTGATGGATTGGATGTTGAAGTCGCATTGCAATATAACGAAAGCTATAATGAAAGCATTCATAGTTTTGCAAATAACATAAACACAACCGAAGGCGGTACGCACTTATCTGGTTTTATGACAGCATTAACAAGAGCGATTAATAATTATATAAAGAAAAATAAAATAAACGTTCTTAATGTGCAGGGCGAAGATATTCGTGAAGGTTTAAGCGTTGTTATTTCAGTTAAATTGCCTAATCCTCAGTTTGAAGGACAAACGAAAACTAAATTAGGAAATGGTGCTGTAAAAGGCCTTGTTGACAGCGTTGTATTTGAGAAATTAACAAGTTACTTTGAAGAGCACCCCGGTGTTGCAAGAATAGTTATTGGAAAATGCATAGCAGCTGCACATGCACGAGAAGCAGCTAGGAAGGCAAGAGAATTAACACGAAGAAAAGGTGCCCTTGCTTCTGGCGGTTTACCTGGAAAATTAGCAGATTGTCAGGAAAAAGATCCGGCAAAATGTGAACTATTTATTGTTGAGGGTGATTCCGCTGCAGGTACAGGAATTTCTGCTAGAGATAGAAAATTCCAGGCAATATTGCCTATAAGAGGTAAGATCCTAAATGTAGAAAAGGCAAGGATAGATAAGATTTTCAAAAGTCAGGAAATACTGAATATTATATCTGCGTTAGGCACCGGTATAGAAGATGAGTTTGACATTAGTAAACTGAGATATCACAAAATTGTTATACTTGTAGATGCCGACTCAGATGGAAATCACATTTCATGTTTACTGTTAACTTTTTTTTACAGGCACGCGAGAAAACTTATAGAAAATGGAAATATATTTATTGCGCAACCGCCACTTTTTAAGGCTATTAAAGATAAAAAATCTTATTATGCTTTAGATGAAGAAGCTTTATCTCGCGTACTGAAAGAAATGGGAGACAATGTTGTCGTTCTTAGATTCAAAGGACTTGGCGAGATGGATAGCGATGAACTTCACGAAACTGTTATGGATACTGAAAAAAGAGTATTGAAGCAGGTCGCTATTGAGGATGGTGTAGAATCTGATAAAATGTTTAGTATGCTAATGGGTGAGGAAGTTGAACCAAGAAAAGAATTCATTATGAAAAATGCAAAATTTGTAAGGAATTTGGATGTTTAAATGACTGAAGATAAAACAAAAACCATTGTTATTGAAAGCCAGCTGAAAGAAGCTTACTTAGATTATAGTATGTCTGTTATTGTAGGAAGAGCTTTACCTGATATTCGTGACGGATTAAAACCTGTACACAGGAGAATTTTGTATTCTATGTGGGATATTGGTTTAAGGCACAACAAGCCATTTGTAAAAAGCGCAAGAATTGTTGGTGAATGCTTTAAATATCATCCCCACGGTGATGCTGCTTTATATGAATCGTTAGTGAGGATGGTTCAGGATTTTAGTTTACGATATCCATTAGTTGCCGGTCATGGAAATTTTGGGGCGATTGATGGATTTCCAGCGGCTGCTTTTAGATACACAGAAGCAAAATTAAATAAGTTATCAGAAGAATTACTGTCTGATATAGACAAGGATACTGTCGATTTTATACCAAATTTTGATGGTAGTTTAAAAGAACCCGTAGTTTTACCAAGCAAGATTCCAAATATACTGGTGAATGGCAGTTCTGGTATTGCAGTTGGCATGGCAACTAATATACCGCCGCACAACATTAATGAGATTTGCGATGCAATCAACTATTATATCGATAATAAAGAATGCAGCGTTAATGAACTGCTAACCTTTGTGAAAGGCCCAGATTTTCCTACCGGAGGACAGATCTTTGGTTCTGGTGGGATTAAAAGTTCGTATCTGTCTGGAAAGGGTAAGCTCATTGTGCTGGCAAAGACTCATGTTGAAAACGATAATATTGTAGTTACAGAAATTCCTTATATGGTAAACAAGAGTATGCTTATCGAGGGCATTGCAGATTTAGTGAGAGATAAAAGAATTATTGGCATAAGCGACATTCGCGACGAAAGTGATAGAAGTGGCATTAGAATTGTTATAGAGATTAAGAAAGGAGCAAATCCTGAAGTTCTTTTAAACCAACTTTATTCTTTAAGCAGCCTACAAACTACTTTCGGGGTTAATATGCTCGCTTTAGTGCATAATGAACCCAGAATTTTAAATTTAAAAAATCTGATTGAGGAATTTGTTGCACATAGGAAAGAAGTCATTACCAGAAGAACAAAATTCGATTTGCACAAGTCAGGGGAAAGGGCGCATGTGCTAGAAGGTATAAAGATAGCAATTTTGAATATAGATTCTGTTGTGCAGGGAATAAAGAACAGTGAAAATCCGGAGCTGGCAAGAGCATTCTTGGTTAATGCTTTCACTTTAAGCGAAATGCAAGCAAAAGAGATTTTAGAGATGAAATTGCAGAGATTAACTTCGCTAGAGACAAAAAAGATAGATGAGGAACATGCTTCGTTATTAAAATTAATTCAAGAACTAAAAGATATTTTGGGCGATGAAAGCAAGATATATGAAATCATCAAAAATGATACGAAGGAAATTAAAGAGCGCTATGGTGATGAACGAAGAACTGAGATTATAGAAGGAGAGGAAAAAATAATATTAGACGAGGATTTGATTAACGAAACGAATGTTGTTATTACAGTCAGCCAGTCAGGTTACATCAAGCAGGTGCCGTTAGGCGCCTACAAAAGTCAGCTAAGGGGCGGCACCGGAATAAGGGCTGCAAACGTAAAAGAAGCGGATGTTATTGAACAGCTATTTGTGACAAGTAACCTAAGCCAATTATTATTTTTTACTAATAAAGGAAAAGTACATTGGCTAAAAGCTTATTTGGTTCCAGAAGCTGGCAGATATGCCCAAGGAACACACCTTGTTAATTTATTGAGACTGAATAAAGATGAAAAAGTAAATACCATTTTGCCTATAAAATCTTTTGATGAAAATTTGCAATTACTCTTTGCAACAAAAAAAGGGGTTCTGAAAAAAACTAGTTTAAATGAATTTGATAGCCCAAGACAAGGTGGCATTCTAGCTATAAAACTCAGAGATAATGATGAAGTTGTAGATGTTAAACCATGTGGATCAGGCATACAATTTATTCTGGGAAGTAAAAATGGGAGGGCCGTTAAGTTTTTAGAGAGTAATGTTCGGGAAATGGGAAGAAGTGCAGCCGGAGTCAGAGGAATGAAACTTATTGATGATGAATTAATCGGAATGGAAGTTGCTCTAAACGACTCTTATCTATTGACCGTTACTGAAAATGGCAGAGGCAAGAGAACTATTATAGAGAAATACAGGTTGATTAATCGTGGAGGTAAGGGAGTTCTAAACCTGAAAGTTACTGAAAAAACAGGCAAAGTTGTTGGAATTAAAGCTGTTAAAAATAATGATGAAGTCATGTGCATAACTGAAAATGGCCAGATTATAAGATTAAATGTAGATAATATACCAGCAATAGGAAGACATACCCAAGGCGTAAGATTAGTTAGATTAAAAGAAGATGATAAAGTTGCTAACGTTACTAGAGTTGAAAAAAATATTGAATAGATGGCAAGGAAATATTACTTTGATACTTCTATTTGGTTGGATTTCTTTGAAAACCGAGACGAACCGGATTTACCTAAAGAGAAATACGTGCGCAAATTAATTGAAAAGATAGTTAAAGAAGACTGTAAGATAATTTGTTCTGAAGTTGTTAAAAACGAAATGCTAGTTCTTGGCTATTCTAAATATGAAATAGAAAGATTATTTTTTCCATTTAAAAAAATTCTTGAAATTGTGTATTCTAATAAAAAACAATTCGGAAAGGCAAGGGATATTTCGAGAAAGAGAAATGTGCCTTTATTTGATGCCTTGCATGCAATTTTAGCTAGAGATCACAAATCGGTGATGGTAACTCTGGATAAACATTTTAATAAATTAATTGATATTGCAGAGTACAAGAAACCAGAAGAACTTATTTAAATCTTCTTTCGTAAACTTTTTCTAATTTCTCTCTAGCTCCATGCAATTGTTCATCTGTTGTTTTTCTTTTTGAAGAACCACTAAATTTCGTTACAGCCTTTAATAGTTCTTCTTTTTCGAAGTCTGATAGTTTTTCCCTGATTGCGTCTCTAATAAACTCTGTTCTGGTGCTATATCTATGTTTACTTAGATTTTGGTCTATTTCATTTAGTATGCCTGCTTCCAACCTTAAACTAATTGTTTCCACCGTATTACTTTGTATATCTAATAGGTATATAAAGGTTTCTATTTTTTGGGCTGTAAAGTAAGAGGGAATATAATAATCATTGTTAGTAATGCTGTTAAAGGTAGAGTGATTGGATAAAACGATAATCTTTTAAATTGGTATATGACGTGAGAAGTTTATGTATGACTCGAGAAAGACCTGTTTTGAAAGTATTGGCGAACATTTTATGCCAGATGGTTATGGAGACTTTCTTTGTGAAGTGATTAGGAGCTATGTTTGGTTGACAAGTCAATCTGCAAAAAAACATCTGGAGGTAGACACGTCCGTACCGGAAACAATTAAAGAACAACTAGAAGCGCTTGAAGAAATTGTTCCTATGGGAGAACGTGCTATGCAAATGCATTATGAAGCAAATCTGTTCTTTACAAATCCGGTTAATTATACTGATCGTATCGTGGTTGATCGCTATAAAGAAACTCTTGTTTTTGGACCTGAAAAAAATATCGAAGCGAAAGAATATTGTAAGTGGATTAAACAGGCTGTAGAAGATACGCACCACAAACTTAATGAACGCTATCCAAATCGGGATGGTAAATTGTTCATCAGATTTTTTGAAGAGCCTTGTGAATTTCAGTATAACAATGCTTATGCATTTACGAGTGGATTCGATGCTAGAATGAGCCTTAAAACCGATGGTATCACTACGCCCGACCTTGAAGTGTCGCTTGTGAATGCTGGTGCATTAATGGATGGAAATCGCATGTTTGCTTGCGCAGGTATTGAACTGAAATGTTTTGCTGCCATTGGGAGCATGGAAAATGTAAACACAATGATAAGGTTTATGTCAGATGTTGTAGAGCGTAGATATCAAACTAACATAAACTTCTTAGAAATACTGTTGTCAAATTTATATGGTGGGGAAAGAAAAACTTTAAATACTAGTAAAACTAGTAATACTTATGCAGATCACAATAAAAAATGTTGATGAAAATACATTTAGAGAATTTAAGGCGGTAGCAATAAGGAACGGAATAAAACTCGGCACAGCATTGACTATGGCTATAGAAAAATTTAAAGATGGATTACAAAAAAAACATTATAGATTTACCGCCATTAAACCTACAAAGTGGGGAAGGGATTCCAAGAGAATAAGTGTGGAGATAGATGAGATTCTTTATGGTGACTAGTTATGATTTTTATTGATGCAAGTTTTTTCTTGGCTTACTATAATATAGATGATCTTCATCACCAAAATGCAAAAAAAGGCTGGGCAGAAATAGAAGTTGGAAAATATGGCCCAACTATTACTAGCGACTATATATTAAATGAAGTTGTCGGAGTTACATTACGTAAATTAAACAAAAAACATGCCATAATCATAGGTGAACAGATAATAAGGTCTATTATTATTATAAATATCGATGAACCAATTCTTACAGAAGCTTGGAGATTATTTTTACAAACGGGGTTTAATTTTAATCTTGTTGATTGTACGACAATTGCGATTATGAAAAGAACAAATATGAAACACATCGCTACTTTTGATAAAGCATTTAAAAATATAAGGGATATTATAGTCATAGAAAGATAAAAAAATAATTTATTTTCGTGAAAATAAGGAATTAAACTTTTTAAAAATACTATTTTATACTAATCTTTCTATTTTTTATATAGATGGATAATTGCAGCTAACAATAAAGTTAAGACGCCAATGATGCTAAAAAAACTTGCTGTAAAAGAATATACTACTGCTCCAGTGATACCTTTGGATAGTGATAAAGAAATAATTGATATGGTTAGCAATAATACTTCTATTGCTTTTTCTAAACCGCTGCCTATTAAATTAACCAATCTTCATAGCAAACCGCTGAATAAAATACCTGTGTTAAAATGTACTAAATGTAAAGAAGATCTTGGTACACCATATATTTACAAAAAAGAAAATCGTAAATCATTCAGATTATATCAAGATGCGTTGATTAAAAAATTAGAAAACTAGAAAACTAGACGGAGATTAGTATAACTAATTCCTGTTCTATTCGATGTGAATTTTTGGTAATTCTATACTGCATGAGTGGCAATATAACCTGTATCTTTCATTATGAGAAGCAAATGGATCTTCCCTATACAATTGGCCGGGAGAAATTCTTCTTTCTCCATCTTTTATGTCTACTTTGTTATTAAAAATCAAATCTGCCGCAATATCCTTATAATCACTAATGGCATTCCTTAGCATACGGGGAAAAGATTCATCATGTGGATGTAGTTCTAAAGAATTTAATAAAGCATCAATAGTTCCTACCTGATTCCACATCTGGTCTAATGCCAGGCACTGACAATTTTTTCTCATCGAATAATGTGGCTTATTTTCATTCATATGAAAAGTTACTATATAACACTATTTAAATATTACTATTAAAAAGAAGTTACAAGACAAAAATGTTTATAAATAGAAATTTTGTATCTCTTTGGGTTAATAAATGGTAAAAAAATCGGAATTTAAAGAACCGAATAAAGTAAGAATTTTGTCTAGGCAGAAAATTAATTATGTAAATATTTGGAATGTTGCATACCGACTATTGAACGACAATGACGCTGAAAGAGCATACATACTGAAAGGGAATCTAAACCAAGGATTTTCATCATCCAGAAAATTTAGAAAACATGCTCCTGAGTTAAGATTATACTCCTCGCATTTAAGTTTAGAAGAAGCGAGGGCCATGACTGAAGAGTTTAGTAAAAAAAGGTTTCTGAGAGATCAGTCAATACCATTACATCTTAGAGAAGCAGTTGCTGCAGGATTAAGTATAACTAATTTGCCCTCTGGTTTTCTTTGGTTTCCTATAAAAGGAAGAGACAAAAGAGCAAGAAAGATATCTCTTTATCATACCGTAGACGGACATAGAATTTTTACGCATGGTGGTGTTAAGGTTAAGCCATATGCTGATGCAAGAAAAGTAGCAGTAGAAGGGGCAGAGGTTATCGTTAGTGTTCCGTCAATGAGCGTTAGTAATGATAATTATGAGTTTAAATTGATTAGAGAAACTATTGTTGATAATGAAGAACAATTTGTTATCGGAAGTATGTTTGCATCTACACATGAATGCGGAGATAAACAATTTAATAATATTAGGTATAAGTATGCTGATGACAAAGAAGATTCTAAATTAGTGAATATATGCAAGCATGAAGCAGCGGCAAGACTGGGGATTATAGAATATTACTACAGAGAAGACGAAAAATTTAATTATGTCCCATTAAAAAACAGCTTCATTCCTCTATTAAGCAGGAGATTTGCATATGGAGCATGCAGGGCTCTAGATTCTTTATTAATTTTCGATGATGATGCAAAGGATGAATGCAGAAAACCAAGAGCAGGAGAATTAGAAGCGATTTATTGGTTATTGGTTCACCAGCTTGGACCGGAAAATGCTTTATTTTCTTCGACAAACAGAGACGGTAAACTAAAAAATTACAATTGGAGTTTAAGAAATTAGTTTTAAGCTATTTCTGCATATCCTATTAATCGAAATCTTCCGCCGAGAATTCTTGAAATAGTAACACGATCTTCTTTTGAAGCACAAACAGGAATTTTTAGCTTGACGTGAGCATGATCTTTTTTTATCTCGTCTACTACACCTACAGTTGTAGCAGAATTTACGTTTAATAGCAAAGTTTCTCCTTTTTTAATTAATTCTACCTTTAGCTCATCTTTAGTGCCTACCACGCGATCTAGAAGATGTGGCCTTAGTTTTAATTCATAATGTACCAGAGGAAGTTTCCCTACAAGTCCGATAACATTTCCAGAAAGAGAATCAGATTTGGTTAATGAAGGATCTAAGCTTGTTAAAACTCCTATAGAACCGCCAGGACCAACTTCATTTACCGAAATACCTCCAGTTTTTAGACCGATAATTTTTGTTTTTAGAGATTCATAAACAATTTTTCCCTGTTTTTCTGTTTTTATGCCCGGTCTGATTTCAGCATTGTCACCTACTTTTAGATTGCCTTGTTTTAACGCACCTCCAAAAACTCCTCCCTGAAGAGACATTATATCTGTACCGGGTCTGTTAATATCAAAACTCCTCGCCACAAATACAAGAGGTTCTTTTTTTTCATCTCTTTTTGGAGTTGGTATAACCTCTTCTATTATCTGGATTAATGCGTCAATATTGGTATTATGCTGCGCAGATATAGGAATTACCGGAGCATGCTCTGCAATTGTATTTTTAGTGAATTGTTTGATCTCTTGGTAATTTTTCAGAGCCTGTTCTTCAGTAACAAGGTCAATCTTGTTTTGTACGATAACAACATTTTTTATACCGACAATTTCTAAAGCCATCAGATGCTCTTTTGTCTGTGGCTGCGGGCAAGGCTCATTTGCAGCAACAAGTAGAAGTGCCCCGTCCATAATTGCTGAGCCAGAAAGCATGGTTGCCATTAAGGATTCATGGCCAGGTGCATCAATAAATGAAACTTTTCTTAATGGCTTTGCTGTTTTTGTTTTTTTATTTGTATAGGTATCTTTATCTTTATAAAAAGTAGCATCTGCATACCCTAATCTTATAGTAATTCCACGTTTAATTTCCTCAGAATGAGTATCTGCCCAATGCCCCGATAAGGCAAATAACAACGTCGTTTTACCATGATCAACATGCCCTACAAGCCCTATATTCACTTCTGGCTGTTCCTTTTCTACACTTTTAGACACTTATTTTATACCTCCAATACTTTTATTATTATGATACCAAAGGATAATTTATAAAGATTATTATAGATATTTCGATTACATTAAGACTTTAAATAATAAGTTTAATCATGGAGTATATGAGAAAAGTAATAGTTGCAGCAGTTATTAAAAATAAAAAAATACTTCTTGCCAAAAAGAAAGAAACATGGATGTTGCCGGGCGGTAAACCTGAACAAGGGGAATCTGACCTAGAATGTTTGTGCAGAGAGATTAGCGAAGAAATGTCAGGAAGCCAATTAAAACCAATTAGTTTCTATGGAAATTTTCAAGGAACTAGTCCACATAAAGGAGATATTGTTGATGTGTATGTTCACTTTGCAACCATAACCGGAAATCTTAAACCATCTAGAGAGATTAGTGACGTTCGGTTTGTTGAAGATTTTAATAACTATGCTCTTTCCGAGTCATCATTAAAAATTATCAGCTCTTTAAGAAATGATGGTTATCTTTGAAGTTGTACGCTTGTTAATAACTACTTGAATCCATACTTTCCTTGCAAAGGCACAAATTGAAAATATCCTAGTGATTCTTTTTTTAATTGTAGATTTTCTTTTTTTATCTTAAATAGTTCCTGCAGCTCTTTATCACCTACCGGCGCCAGACATATACCGGGATCTTTTAGCTGTTCTAGAATAATGTTTTCTATCTTTGGCACTGCCACTGTAAATATGATCGCATCGTAAGGTGCTTCTTTTTTGTATCCTTTTGAACCATCAGTATGAATTACTTCTACGTTTTTAAATTTCTTGAGATTTTTTCTAGCGAATTCAACTAATTCAGGTACAATCTCCGTAGTATAAATTTTTCCCTTATCCCCAACAAGAACTGATAGTAATGCTGCTTGATATCCAGAGGCAGTTCCTATCTCTAATATTTTGTTATCTTGCTGAGCTTCCAACGCTTGCGTCATAATCAGCACTGTTGTTGGTTGGGATATAGTAGCTTTAAAACCTAAAGGTAATGGCACATCTTCATAAGCTTGTTTTCTATATTGTTTTAAGACAAAATTTTCCCTTTTCACTTTTTTAAACGCTTCAAGAACTAAGTTATCTTTGATCAGGCACTTTTCTTGCCAATGCTTAATCAATGTTGATTTTTGCATATAATAAAAAATATCTTCAAAAAGATAAACATTTTGTTTTTAGTTTTTTACTTCTTCTTTTAATTTTTATGAGGAAAAGTATATAAATAATCTTTATTTTGTTTTTAGTATGAAAAATGGTGACGATGATTATTATTCCAAGTTAAGTGGTGCTGTTACTGAAAGGCTTAAACGTTATGGTGTTACTTCTGATGCAGTTCATGGTTTTCTTAACCAAGAAGAACTCAGAAAGGAAATAGACTATTTGAAAGACCAACGTATTCCCGATAGTGTTCTTTCAACTGTTGTAAGCAATGGTATCAAAGAAGCTCTCCAATATGGACATCAACGACCAAGCATTACACCAGAACTTGTAGCATTCACAATTTACGATCAATTAAGAAAGAATAAAGCATATGGGCATGTCGCTCAGGAGCTTATTGACGAAGGCATTTTGGAAGGGAATGAAGCACAAAGATGGAAAGAAACTATAGAGAAACGTTTAAAGTTGCA
>Ga0209541_10016905_pt1 | contig 10737 bp, 9 predicted proteins | sample RifCSPlowO2_01_FD_184027 | JGI IMG/M metagenome (GOLD analysis project Ga0209541, IMG submission 184027) | Groundwater microbial communities from Rifle, Colorado - Rifle CSP2_plank lowO2_0.1 (SPAdes) (version 2) | ecosystem: Environmental > Aquatic > Deep subsurface > Groundwater | place: Rifle... | reverse complement strand
ATGCTTGGAAGCCTCAAATATTAGCTTTTCTTCAAAGGGAGATTTTATAAAAGTATCTACTACCTCACTTTGACCTATGTATCCTAAGTTGCTTATTATGCGTAAAACTATCACGGCTTCGACGTGACGTAAATCCCCGCCTGCAACGCTATGCCTGCCCGAATCGCTACGCGAATCGTTACGGGCGGGCGCAGCATTGCGGGCAGGTTCCTCCATCCCCATTTTTTCTAAAATAATCAGGCCAGCAACTAAATCATCAAACAAAGCCTCATTTGGCTCTATACCTGCGAGCAAGCGCGTGAGTAATCGAGCAATGTTTGTAAACACTTTAAAAGTTTCTGGCTGCTTGGTGATTTGTTCTAGAATGTTTGTCTTTGATGCAGTTGTAATCCTAAAAATATTTTTCCCAGCCACAAGGTCAATTTTAAGATATGAAAAATCCTGCAAAACAAAACGTAACTTGGAAGACATTTTACGTACTCCTTGCGCCGAAGCAGTTATCATTCCTAAATCACGAGTGAAAATATAATAATACTTCCCCGCCTCCCCGAAGTTCTTGCTTCCTAATATTATCCCTTCTGTGTGATAAATATGATGCATCTAATTCCCCTCATTTTACCACAAACTCTCTTAACTCCGAGAGTAGAGGCTGAATTGTTTCATCTGTTATGTCCTCTGGTTTTATTTTACACCTTGAGAAAATTTGTTTTTCAATATTCCTCAGAGATTTAGTCAAAGATTCAAAATTCCCAGAGGCTATACTGTGTTTTGTACCCGCATATCTTTTTTGGCCTTCTAAAATGCGACCCTCCATAGGCATGACTCCATAAGGTCCAACCCTCTCGTCAGAGTAATTGCATATTTTATGTGAAAAGAGCTTTCCGAGTTCATTTTTAGTAGCATTGGAAAAACCAAAGTTATCTATTATTTTTATAATGTCATTAGATAGTCCGATACTTCCTGCGATTATAGCTGTAGCTTTATGTTCGTCAAAACCATATTTATTTGCATGCTCTCGTTTCACATTCTGCCAATATTCTAATCCTTCCGGTTCTAAAAATTTAGGAAAATATTCAAGATTTGATTTTATAATATTCCCCATATCATGAAGCAGACAAGCAGTAACTATGTCTTCTTTTGGAAGTGGTTCATTGAAATTATCACATATCAAGGACGCGACAGCCGCCACGCGCAGCATATGCTCCTGTAAATTCGGCATTATCTTATATTCAGCATAAATTTCTGAAATTTTTCTGACCATAAAATTAATGTTTGCTTTCTAAATATTCTTTTGCCGTTGTTAATACTTCTCTACGATGATGACTAATAAATAGTTTTAGTGCTTCGTCGTAAGAGGCCCATTTATAATCATCAATCTCGCCTCCCGGGATTTTAACATTTTTATCCTTTACAAAACCAATGAAATATTTATTAATTTTTAGTGTTTCTTTTCCATCACGGATAAAACTAATCTGTTCTAAAATGGGCGGTGCATTGAGAATTTTAACTTCTCTTAGACCCGTTTCTTCCTCCAGCTCTCGCAAGGCAGTTTCTTCAGGCTTTTCCCCTTCTCGCGTATGGCCCTTGGGGAAACTCCATAAATCGCTAATCGGCTTACTGGATTTTAAAATTAGAAATTTGTTTTCTTCTTCTGCGTAGACAATGACTATGCCATATGTAATTTCAGTATTCATGCTTTCCTAATTTTTATTCTAAAAACCAACTCGTCTATTTTTACTTCCTCGCCATTGTTCTCTCTGAATTCTATTTCAGACGCAAGAATAATTTTTTTCATATCAATGTCAAATTTTTGGATTAGCTGTTTACCCGCCTCATTAGTTTCTAAGGTAAGCAAGATAATATCACTAGGTGTCAATCCGAGTTTCTTGCGTATGTCTTGAATGGCTCGCAGAAGCTCGCGATAATTTCCTTCTTGTTGTAGCTCTGGTGTAATTCTAGTATCTAGAGATACCCAGACCCTATCATATAATTTTGAGGTAATCCAACCTTCTTTATTTTCAATAAAGCCAGTGCTGGTCTTTGTTATGTCTTCGATAGATTTTACGTTTAATTCATTTTTTAGTATCTCTATTAAACTATCTTTGTACGTCCAGGTATGAAAAGAAGAGCCGAATAAACAAAGCTTACTTAAGGGTTGCCTTACTCTCAATTTTACTTTTTGTCTCAACTCATGAACTATAGTAGAAATAATTTTACACTTTTCCATATCATCTACTAAACTATTGTCATATAATCTCATGGGCGGAAAAATTTTTAGACCGTTCACCCATTCTCGTGCGCCAGGATGAATGCTTACTAAACTTGGCCAAGTTTCGAGATGCACGCTTTCTTTTTCGTCTTCATTTTTTAATTTCAACCAAATATCTTCCGCCACAAACGGTGCGAATGGAGCTAAAATCTTTGAAAGAGTTTTGAGAATATAATAGAAAGTTTTTTTTGCTTCTTCGTCGCCACTTTTAATTCTTTCTCGAGAACGGCGTAAATACCAGGTGGAAAGGTCATTTATAAAATCACGCATAGCGCGCACTGGTTCAAGAAGTTTATAGTTATCTAGTTTCTCTGTCGTATTTTCTATTAAATTATTCATTCGTGCAACAATCCATTTATCAAGTATGTTTTCTGATTTTGACCAATTATTTCTTTCTAATTTTTTATCCCGATAAAGCTCATAAAAAGTTAGGACATTATAAAGCAGACCGAAGACTTGCTGATTGAGCAGTTGAACTGTTTTCTCATCGAAATTTTTTGATTCACCCGGCTGATTTACTGAATACATCCAGAGGCGAAGCGTATCCACCCCGTATTTGTCCATCATCTCCCAAGGGTCGACGACGTTGCCTAGAGACTTAGACATCTTTTTACCATTTGCATCCAAGAGATGCCCAAGACAAATTGCGTTTTTATAAGCAAGGCCGCGGCCCATTAGAACACCAATCGCATGCAAAGTGTAAAACCATCCACGAGTCTGATCTATTCCTTCAGAAATAAAATCTGCAGGATACAGGAATTTCTGTGATCTTTTATTTCCTGCCCCGTACCAAGCTTGCTTTGGTTCGGGGTCAAACGGGTAGTGGTCCTGCGCAAATGGCATCGCGCCAGAATCAAACCAAACATCCATCACTTCTTTGATGCGTATCAAACCGCCACCGCAGGTGCAAACCAGAGAAACTTCATCAATATACGGCCGATGCAAATCTAGTTCATAGTTTTCATTGCGGGGTAAAGAAACAAAATTAGAAAAATCATACAGAGCACCCAATGTGTTTTGTGGAAAGTGGAGCCGGTTTATTTCAAGTGATTGATTTTTGTCGGCAGCTTCTATGATTGCCAGAATAACTTCTACTCCGATTCCATGTGAAACTATTAATACTGATTGGTCTTTGTATTTACGGTCAAGCTCATATAAAAATTCACCAAAACGATTTTTAGCATCCTGTAAACTTTCTCCATTAATAATTTTCGTATCGAACTTCCAGTCTGTTTTTGCCATATATTGAGCAAATTCCGTGGCTGAAGAATTAGAAAAATCTCCAAAATTGAGTTCTCTGATTCTTTCATCATAAATGATTTTTTCTTTTGGGAAATTTATACTTTCGGCCAATGTTTCAGCGCTTTCTTTTGCGCGCAGAAACGGTGAAGAGTATATAAAATCTATTCTTTTACCTGTCAGTCGTTTAGCTGCATTCAAAATCTCTGTTTTTCCTTTTTTGGTCAAATGGTTTATTGCTGGGTCAGAGGAATAAATATCCAACAGATTATTTTCAGCTTCTCCATGACGTATAAAAAAATATTTGTTTACGGATTTTTTGATTCTTTTCTTTAGTTCCACCACACTCCCGATTACTTCAGTCTTGTTGCAAGACTTGCAAAGCCAGACGGGAAGCGGAGTACCCCAGTACCGCTCCCTGGATATTGCCCAATCCTTAATATCTTTCAGCCATTCACCGAAACGCCCATTTTGGATATGGCTAGGCTCCCAATTTATTTTTTTATTCTGGTCTATTAGCTCTTTTTTGATTTCGGGATCAGACATTCTGATATACCAAGAATCACGAGCATAATAGATTAGAGCCGTATGACAGCGCCAGCAATGAGGATAGCTGTGGGTATATTTTTCTTTCTTGAATAAGAGACCACGAGAATCCAAATCCTTGATAATTTCTACAGCAGTTTCTTCATCTTTTGCGTGTCTGCCCGCAAGAAAACCAGTAAACGGCAGGAAGATGCCTTCGGGATTGACCGAATGCACTTTGGGCAAACCTAAACGCTCCCCCATTTCATAATCTTCTTGACCATACAAAACAGCGGTATGAACGATACCCGAGCCGTCTTCCGTAGTAACGTGACTGTCGGTATAAACTTTATGAGCTTTGGCAAAAGCCTCGGGAAATTTCGCGCGGGCATGGTCTCGGACAAACGCGTATACGGGCTCATAAGCCATCCCCGCAATCTCACGGCCTTTTTTTTCTTCAATAATTTTGCCTTCCGGCACAACGGCGTTAATTCTGTCTTTGACCATCCATATGTATTTGCCTTGGTGTTCTACTTTTGCGTATGTAAAATCCGCGCCTACCGCTAGAGCCATATTGCCCGGCAAAGTCCAGGCCATCGTGGTCCAGGCAAGCAAAAAAGTTTTTTCTTGTCCAACCACCGGAAACAAGGCGTACAATGACAAATCCTTGACCTCTTCGTACCCCTGCGCGAGCTCGTGGGAGGAAAGAGCTGTGCCGCACCTCGGGCACCAAGGCACAACTTTATAATCTTTATAAAGCAAATTTTGCTCGTTTATTTTTTTTACAATGCTCCAGACAGATTCAATGTAAGTATTGTGATAGGTTACATATGGATTCTCTTGATCTAGCCAGTAGCCTATGCGTTCAGTGAATTTATTCCAAAGGTCTACATATTCCCAGACGTTTTCTTTGCATTCCTGGTTAAATTTAGCGATGCCATATTCTTCAATCGCTTTTTTGGAATTTAATCCAAGTTTTTTTTCCACCTGAAGTTCCACAGGCAATCCGTGAGTATCCCATCCGCCTTTTCGGCGAACATGATATCCTTGCATTGTTTTATATCTCGGAATAGCATCCTTAAAAGCACGCGCTTCTAAATGGTGAATTCCTGGCTTTCCATTGGCAGTTGGCGGGCCTTCATAGAAAACAAATTCCCCCTTGGGTGACTTTTTATTCAGGGATTTTTCGAAAATTTTATTCTCTTTCCAGAATTTCAAAACCGCCTCTTCGCGAAGCGCAGCATCACTTTTCTTATTTTTATTCTCTTCATCCTTCATAATTTTTCATTCTAACATTCTCAAGAATATTAGAATGTTATATTTAATAACCAAAAAAAGTCCGTCCTCATGCAACTAAAAAAATAATTGCACAAGGACGGACTTCGCCGTGGTACCACCTTGTTTCACCCGAACATTCAGAGAATGTTTTAGGGTCTTCATTTAATGGGTTCTACTCCCTCTAATAGCCTTCTGAGGTTTCTTCCCAAAGCTTGCCCCGCCAAGCGGGGCGAAGGGATGATGCTCGCCCGGATTATTCGGACGGGTTCCCTTCAACGCTTATGTATTAATAGTATCAAAAAACATATTTTTGTAAATAGAAAAACAATAAATCAATTGACAACTAAGGGATATATATAGCATTAAGTGTAAATGCACCCACTTACAGCGAGGACCAGATGAAGAAGAATCCAAACCCACCCAAGGCTCCGTTGGCCCGGATCGTCACGGTGGATAGCGATCGCTCGATGTTGAGCGATCCTGTCGAAGAGGGTCCGAGGGACCCTCCTCCCTTCGCTCACCCCGTCATGGGGATGACTTCAGGAGTTCCGAGGTCAATTGGAAAGCAGTGAGTACGTGTCCCCCGCCGGCATTGTGTCGGCGGGGGATGCGGAATTCTCCGCAAGAATAATCGGCGCTATGCGCCAAAGAAAAACCTTGAGGCCTTGGCTTTCAAGGTTTCGTTTATTTAAGGAAAAAAACTACATCTTCTCCGGAGCTTTGATACCGAGCAAGTGCAAACCTTTTTTCATTACGAATGAAAAGGCATAAGTAAGAGCAATCTTATATGGAGAATTCTTATCATCTTTGCTTACTATGACTGTGTTGCCGTAAAAGCTGTTGAAGGCCCGAGCAGTTTCTATAAGGTAGCTTGCTATATAATGCGGCTGGTATTCGGATGCCGAACGGAAGACAACTTCCGGAAATCTATATAGTAATTTTTCTACCTCGAATATATCTTCTGGACATGCGTGCGGATCCGGGAATATGTTTTCTTTCTGTGCTTTTTCTACTACCGAATTCGCCCGGGCAAAAGAATATTGAAGATATGGACCAGAGTCACCTTCAAAAGAAATAGATTTATCAAAATCATACACGATGTCTCCGCCGATTTTTTGTTTTAAAATAGAATATTTCAAAGCTGACACACCCACGGCTTCAGCTATTTTCCTGTTTTCTCCTTCGCTGTAATCTCGCTCTTTCATTTTTTCTGAAACGAGAGCGACCGTATCCCGAATCAATGATTCTCCTGTAATTACATTGCCCTTTCTTGAAGACATCTTGCCAGATGCGAGACGCATCATGCCGTGTGTTATATGCAGAATCTTGTCTTTATATTCTGGATGAATCAAAGAAATGGCCTTGGCGACGACTTTCATATAATCCATTTGCTCATTGGCGGTAACAACGATGGAGAGATTCAAGTCATGCTCTTTTGTAAATTTTTCTTCAAACAATCCGAGTTCTTTAGCTTCATAAGTTGGGAGTCCTTGCGAAGTGATAAAAACTCTGGTGTGAAGTTTTGGATCGTGCTTTTCAGCCTTAAATACCACAGCGCCGTCAGATTTTTCAAAAACTTTACCAATATTTGCATTTACAACCTCTTCGCCAATCCTTGCTACCTGGCTTTCTAAAAAATAAAAATCAAACTGCGTCCCGAGCATATCGTATATATCCTCAAAAGCTTTCATTGTAACCTCCAAGCCCCAGTCATATATCTCATTTATCTTATCTTCACTTCTTTCATAAATTTTTTTATTTATTTCATCTATTTCTGATTTGGCTTCCGGATTTGTCTCATATGCTTCTGCGCCTTTTGCATAGGCTTTTCCTATCCAAAAGGAAATCGCTGCATTTGTGGGTCCTTTTTGAATATATTCTTTAGGATTTTTTAGTAATATGTAAATCGCCTTCGCCACATGTAGCCCCACGTCTCCCTGATAATTTGCCCGAGACACCGTAGCTCCAGAATGGTCTAAAATTCTAGCAAGAGATTCACCTATTGCGTTTGTCATCAAGTGCCCAATATGAAAAGGTTTAAAAGGGTTCGGGTCAGTATATTCAATCATTATTTTCTTCCCAGAAAATATATTATTCTTGGCAAAATCTTTATTATTTAAAATTTCCTCTACGCTGTTTGCAAAAAATTTTCGTGATAAATAAAAATTTATAAATCCTGTCCCAGCTACCTCAATTTTTTCTATATACTTGTCAAGGTTTAACCTTTCTATTTCGGTAACCATTTTGTGGGCTAACTCCTTTGGGTTAGTCTGGACAGATTTTGCGATAGCCATAGCTACATTGGTAGAGTAATCCCCTAGCTTTAGATCTGCTGGATGTTCCAAAATAATATCGCTCACCTCTATATTCAGATTTTTAAGAGAATCTCGTATTAGATTTTCTATCTTAGTTTTTATATACATTTTAGCTAAAGCCTAGCGCCTAATGCCTAGGACCTAGGGCCTATTTATGCCCTGTACTTCCTTCACGCCCGTGACCACGAACAGTCTCAGAAATCTCTGACACTTCTACGATATCACAATGCTCAAATTTTTGAATTACCATCTGAGCTATTTTGTGGTCCTTTGCCATCAATACTTCTTTATTAGAAACGTTTAAAAGATTCATAATAATTTCACCTCTGTATCCCGAATCTATTACTCCCCCCATCACCTTCAATCCCAAGTTGAAAGAAATGCTAGATTTATCCCAAATAATCCCTACATAGCCTTCAGGAATTTCCATAGCTATGCCGGTGTACACGCGTTCTTGCTTGCCCGGAGGGAAAACGACATCTTCCACGCAGTAAAAATCCATCCCTGCATCCCCTGGATGTCCATGCGTGGGCAATTTAGCATCCGGCCTAAGTTTTTTAACTTTGATTTGCATATTAAAAGGTAGATTTATAATTCTCAAAACCTGGTAAAAATATATCTGGTTTTTCTTCTACAAGTTTATCTAACTCTGTCCTAGAAAACCATTTTATATCAGCCACCTCTCTGTCGTTTTTCTTAAACTGAGACTCACGAGACACAACCACTGTAAACCATTGAACAAAATAGTCGTGACTTGATGACCTCCTAAATTTTGGGCCGAGTTTGAATTGATATCCAGCTAGTCCTATTTCTTCTTTCGCTTCTTTTACAATATTAGATTCGTAGGTTTCTCCTTCCTCCACAGTTCCGGCAACTGCGGGACCCCAAAGTCCCGGATTATATTCTTTATCAAATGCACGTTGGGCAAGTAAAACATCCCCATTCTGAGCAGCTACCCACAGCCCAGTAACTCGACAAACATCTCCAGCAACTCTATCTTTTTTATCTCTGTAGCTTATTATTTCATCATTTTCATCAACAATCGGAATTCGCATACCCAAAGTATACCCATTAATAATCCAAAAATCCACAACTCAGCATTTACCAGCGATAGCAAATAAATGCTATAATAAAGCAATGTTGGGAAAACGAGTAAGAATTGGGTTGACTCAAAAGAAAATTTTGCTGTTTTTGCAGGCAGGTTTGGCGTTAGGACTTTCTCACTCCCCAAAACAACAAGCTTGGATTTTAAACCAGATGCCCAGGGAGCTTGAAAAAATAAATAGACAGACCCTAAATCGGGCAATTTATTCTTTATATCATTCACATTTGATTGAAGAAAAAGAACACAAAGACGGTTCATGTACTTTTTTCTTAAGTCACGAGGGTAAAGAAAAGGTCCTGAGATTTAATATTGAGGAAATAAAAATCAAAAAATCATCTAAATGGGATAAAAAATGGCGAATTGTGATGTTTGACATCCCGGAAAAACAAAAAAGATTAAGGGAGGCTATTCGTTTTCACTTAAAAGATATGGGTCTGGTTGAATTTCAAAAGTCAGTATTTATTTCACCTTATCCTTGTGAAAACGAACTTGAGTTTGTCCTGGAGTATTATAATGCTCGCCGATACATCCGCTTCATTCTGGCCGACAAAATAGATAATTCCCTGCATTTTGAGAAAAAATTTAATTTAACCTAATTTAGCTTTTATCTGCGATAGCAAATAAAAGCTGAGTAGAGTGGTTGGCTTTTTATTTTTTAAGAATTTGTTTAACTCGGATATAAATTTGATTATGAATATTGTCACGCGTATCTAGCACACCATTTTTTACACATTCTATTTTTATCCAACCCTTTTGGGTCTTGGAAAGCCACAATGCGCTCTTGCGGGAATTCTGCAGAAAATTAATATCTTTCTCGTGCACATCATTTTTCTTGCGCAAATAAGCGCGGGCATAGCCATTGTCCCGATCTCGGATTAATTTAAGAACCACGGGGATAGGTACACTTAAGTAAAATACTGCGTCGGGCTGGGGAATTTTAAAAACTTCATATTCCATTTCCGCCAGCCATTTAAGGAAAGATGCCCTTTTTTTCGTATTCTTGATTTTGCCTCCCTGATGAATTTGGTTTGCACTTGCGTATCTGTTTGCTACCACCATATATCCATCTTTTAGCCATTTTTCTATTTTGCCTTTCGATTCAAAACGGTCGGCCGCATAGAGAACTGAGGCAATCTTGGGATGGGTCTTGACGAAATTATAATATTGCTCAGATAGGCAGTGACCGATAAATTTACCAAAGAAATTTGAATAATATTCCGGAAAATCAATAACTTTTACTTTATGTCCGTCTCTTTTAAGATGTTTAATGAGAAAACCAGTCTGAGTAGCCTTGCCCGACCCGTCCGTGCCGTCGATTACTATGAGCTTGCCTTTTTTCGCCATAGGTAAAATATAGCAGAAAAAAGGTTAAATTGAAAACTTAAGAGCCTATCACAAATTTACTTCATTCAGAATTGCTTTCAAGTATCTATCTAGTGGATTAAGCTTCCTTATTTCCTCTAAAGAAAGCCATTTGAAATCTGTATGTTCTTCGCTCAACCTGACTTTTCCGTCCGCAAAACCTGAATACGTCAGGCGGACTATATGCTTATCCCTCTTGAGAATATCCTGCGCAGTTATTAGTTTTGATTCTCCAATAATTTTGAGTCCAGTCTCTTCCATGACTTCCCTTTTGAGGTTCTCCGACAAAGAATAACCGGGGTTAATCCTACCGCCAGGAATACACCATTCAGCACCAACCTCCGGATACGCTTCCGCTGAACGACAAACCACCAAATATTTTCCATCTTTATTTTTCAGTAAAATTTTTACCCCAACTTGCAGTTCTATTTTTGAACCCATATTATTTATATGAACTTCTTTGGTATTGGAAATTTCTTCGCTAACTTTTTTATTTCTTTATGCACGGATTCTTTTATTTTTTTATTATCTTTATTTTTCAAAACTTCAATCATAAGCTCAGCAACGCGCTTGCATTCTTTCTCTTTAAATCCGCGAGTGGTTATGGCCGGCGTACCGAAGCGGATGCCGGAGGGGTCCAAGGG
>Ga0209541_10016903_pt1 | contig 10738 bp, 8 predicted proteins | sample RifCSPlowO2_01_FD_184027 | JGI IMG/M metagenome (GOLD analysis project Ga0209541, IMG submission 184027) | Groundwater microbial communities from Rifle, Colorado - Rifle CSP2_plank lowO2_0.1 (SPAdes) (version 2) | ecosystem: Environmental > Aquatic > Deep subsurface > Groundwater | place: Rifle... | reverse complement strand
CAATAATAACCGCCGTTAAAACAACAAGCACTAAATCACGAAGAAGATACAAAACCCACAACAATACAAAAAACGCGGTTATTTTGACCACTGAGCCAAGATCAATACGTACGTTAGTACCCATAGATATATTCTATTATACACGAAGAAGACGGGCAAACGCGCCAGTATCCTTCCGCGGACCGATATAAGCAAGATTTAAGTTCTTATCCGTAAATATTTCGCGCGCGACGCGGAGAATTTCCTCTGTCTGTACATCGCGGATTTTTTTCATATGAATTTTTGGCTCTTCAAGCTTCTTACCGAGCAAATAATGCTCTCCATAAAACATGGCGACTGCGTCCGTTGTTTCTAGTCCAAGAGCGGTTCTCCCTATAATATAGTCCTTTGCTTTTGTAATTTCTTTTAAAGAAACTCTTTTTTCTTTTAGGACTCTGCACGCATGCAATATTTCTTTTATAACAATATCAACTTTATTGTTCCCGGCACCTGCCACTATGGCTAAATATCCATGGTCGGTGTAGAGATCCGTAGAGGCAGATACATAGTAGGCCGCGCCAAGTCTTTCTCTCACAACTTCAAAAAGGCACGAGCTCATTCCACCACCAAGTATCGTTGCAAGAACTGTAAGCGCTGGTATACGACTATCGCCATACGGATATGCTCGGAATGCAAACGCGAGGTGGCTTTGATCGGTTTTTTTATGGGTTGTAACAAGAGCCGGTTTTGTTTGATTTTCAACAACAGGAAACTTTCCATGTTTCCACGAACGAGAGATTCTTGAAAATTTCTTTTCTATATCTCGAAGAATTTTCTCTTCATCAAAGACCCCGCTTATGACAACGGTTGTCGCGCCGGCAACGTAATGTTCGCTCCTGTATTTTTCAAGGGCCTTTTTATCAATGCTCCGTACGGTATTTTTCGTGCCGGCAATATCCCACCCGGCCGGCTGATCTCCATAGAGAAGCGAGTGAAGCTTTTCCTGCACTCGCCGACGAGGGTTGTCCTCGTACATATTTATCTCTTCAAGAATAACCCCGCTTTCTTTTTTAATCTCTTTTGAATCAAAGATTTGATTTTGGTAAATGTCTGCCACCACATCAAGCGCCGTATGTGTATGTGCAGAATCAACTTTTGCATAGTATCCAGTATACTCGTGACCCGTAAAGGCATTGTACTCTGCGCCCAAACCATCAAGCTCGCTTGAAATATCTATCGCGCGGGGGCGCTTTTTTGTGCCCTTAAAGCACATGTGCTCTAAAAAATGCGAGATGCCGTTTATATCTTTTGTTTCATATTTTGAACCTGTGGCGACAAGAATAAGTACCGTTGCTGTCGCGCTTTCTTTCTGCGGAATGAGAACAACCGATAAGCCATTCGAAAGAATTTCTTTTCTAAAAACTTTTTTCATTAGTGATTTATCCTAACGAATGCGAGTGTTTCGTGCAACTATGGAACAACTCGCGTATGGAATTCTTGTATTTCAGAGTCTTGCAGAAAGCGTGTTGTAATTTGCTCATCCGTGGTTTCTATTGACGTATTTGTGAACGTGTCAACACCCGAAAATTCCGCGCTTGAAATAATAGCCGGGCTCGTATTAAGTTGGCTAATTGATGGCGTAAGCCCTACTTGAAAATCAATCTGACTTGCGGGACGGGTAATACCAACACCGGGCGCCACATCTCCAATGTCCCACACAATTTCTCCGGTAAGTTCGTTAAAGCGCACAGATGCGGATTCTGGATCTGTAATGCCTAAAAACCGAACATAGATTGGAATACTCGCGCGCACCGTTGCGTTTTTAATCGTGTTTGACGAATTAGTAATTGCCCACGTGACCGTGTATGTCGTTTCTTTATCAACACGCGGTGGCATAGGCCCGGTATTCTTAAACGGCCCAACAAAATGGGCCCCCAATGATGCAAGCTGGACTGCAGATACGAGTTTTATTGTCTTTCCGGATGTAAGCTTGATTGGTTCATTCGGAAATCCTGGCGAAACTCGCTCGCCGGTAAATTCTATACTGAGTACTATTTTCGGATTTTTAAACTGCGCTCCTACAGAAGTGAAAAGAGATATTGTATTAAATGAGAATCTTGCCGAACCGGATTGCCCCGGTTCTATAACCGTAAGTGTTCTGTCTGTTGTTTGATTCCAAATTATAGAGTCGTCAAGCGATCTGAAAAACCCCTTGTTCGGATTTACGGTTTTTCGGTCTACAAGCTCGCCGTTTATCTTAAGAATAATTTCTCCATTTTGTATGCGCGCGGGAAGATTGTTTATCCAGTCTATTGATCCGCTTATCTGCCCACCGCTTTGTGCTACAACTTCCGTGCTACCGGCATTATTGTTTACAACAAAATTGATTCCGATAAACGGCTCCGTTACCGGAACAGTTTTGGATAGAGAATTGTATATAACTCCAAGCGTGTTACTGCCGGCACTTGCGCGTTTGCCGACTTTAATTTTGAACGTTTTTTGTTCGCTCGTTTGGCCTTCAAGTTTACCCCTGATTTCAATATTCTTCACACCCGACGAGGTTACATCACCCAAAAACCATGTATCTGTGTCCGACGAAGGAGAGGGTGTGGCCCCGGTAAATGTAAAACCAAACGGATACTCGATGGCAAATATAAGATCGTTGAGCGGGGTTGTTAAATTCGACGTGATGCGCGCTTTTATGCTTATTTCTTCTCCGGCGTTTGCTTCGGCTGGGAGCGTTAAAAGAAGACTTACCGGCGCCGTAGTGAGCGCAAGCGGAAATATTTTATCTTTTGAAAAGAGAGCGCTTGATCCTCCAACCCGATACTCAAGCGTGATATCAAAAACTTTCTCCGTGTTTTCTTCGCCAAAAAGAATTACGGGGAGTGTCTCTGTCACCGATTTGCCCTTAGGGACAGGCCCCAATGATGACTCGTGACGATAATTATCTTCATCAGGAAATGACGCGTGCCGAGCGCCTTCCGGGAAAAGCACCTTAAGAGTTGCCGATTCGATATCGGTTGTATTTTTATTTGTAATGATAATTTGTATAGATGTTTCCTCCCCTCCCCCTACGCTTGCGGGCGCCTGCACAACTATTTCAACATTCTGCGGCGATATGGTTGGAGCGACGATAAGCCGGTAAAAGGCAATGCCTGCAGCAAGCACAAAAAACGCAACCGACAAAAAGAAGAGCTTCAAAAAAATCCCCGACTGAAGCGTTATCCCGCGTCTTTTGCGGGTATTATCTTCTTGCCAATCTTTGGGGGCCTTGATGTCGTGAGGAGTAAGTTTTTGACGTTCATAAACAAACTTCTCGTCTTTTTTGTAAAGATTCTTCTCAAGATCGCCTAAATATTCTTTGTCTTTCCGAAACTCCATACAGGTTTTAGTATATCAAATTATAACTGGCTTGCCTGGAACGAATCGTTAATTGCCGTTACAAGCTCGCGTTCCCGCCCGTGTATTTTATACAGACGGTCTTTGTCCCACAAATGACTCTCGACAAGCGGGAGAAGAAAATCTTTTCTTTCTTCAAAATGCTTTTTATCGGGCAAGTAACCAAGATGATAGAGGACGAGCGTCACCGCAAGCATTTCAAATTTACTTTGTTCGTCGCCGGATAAATCTGCTCCGTGTAAAAATATAAGCGCATTGAGCATCTCGTCAAAGAGGCGCGGTGACGGATCGTCTTCGCCGAGAAACCTTTTTAGAAAGACACAGAGACGAGCCAAAAGCTTTAACTTATCCTCATCTCGAGTAGATGTTTGCCCGAGCGCGTATGGATGCGCGTCTACAATTCTCCAACCAATCTTCCCGCTCACAAGAGATACGTCCACATACCGGTATGGCTCAAGAAATCCCTTCAATTTTCCCATGGCCTTCCGTACTCCTTGCGCGTGGCAGGCAATAAGGCCAAAATCACGTGTAAATATATAGACAAGTTTGCTCGCCTCTCCGCGAGGAAGGCTTCCGAGTATAAGTCCGCGCGTGTGCTCTTTTGTATGCATTGTTATTTTCTAATCTCAAGCGTATAACGAATATCACCATCAATAATTTCCTCACCAGAAACATTGTCTGCAAAACGAATTTCATCAAGCGTGGCGCTCTTTTTTATTTTTTCTGCATGCGTATCAAAAATATCGCGCGCCTCGCCGTCCGCGCGCGCAAAAAGATTAGCTCGCTCGCCGGGTTTAAACGATTTTTCCTTCCTCAAATCCTGAATAGAGCGGATAATATCGCGTATCTGACCCTCCGTTTTAAGTTCACTGGTGATTTCCGTATTAAGCATGACGGATTCCTGAAGAGACGCGTTATAGATAACTTCTTTTACATTCACTTCGTCGCAAATAAGAACCTTGTACTCATCCGCTATATCTTCTTTAATAGAAATTGATTGAAGCGGTTGGCGCACCTTTATACCTTTTTTGCTTCGAAGAGAGAGTGCTGTTTCTACGATTGCACGCACTCTTTTCATATTTTCAATAATATGAGTGTCTGGCGCTCCGCCCTCAGGCCAATTTTCCAAATGCACACTTTCTTTATTCTTTCCTTCGGTTACTTCTCTATATATTTCTTCAGATACAAAAGGCATAAAAGGTGCAGTGAGTTTTGAAAACTCAACAAGAATAAATCCGAGCGTTTCTCCCGCATAGCGAGCGTCCTCTTTATTACCTCCTCGTATACGATCTCGCGATCGGCGAAGATACCACTGTGAAAGTTCTCCAATAAAGTCACGGAGGATTCTACCCGCTTCCAAAATTTTATATTCATCAATGGCCTTCGTCACTTCATTATTTATTTCGTTAAAGTACGACACTATCCACCTATCAAGAATATGTGGTGAGTTCGGATTTTTTGTAGATGCTCCGGATGTATATGTTGTATAAAAAAGAAGGATATTGGTTAAAAGATTAAGCGTCTTTCTCCCAACCTCCGTAACCGTTTTCTCATCAAAATTTTTTGATTCTCCCGGCTGATTGACCGTATACATCCAAAAACGGAGCACATCCGCTCCATAAGTATCCATCGCACTCCATGGGTCAACAACATTACCGACTGATTTTGACATCTTCTTTCCTTTTTCATCAAGAATATGCCCAAGACATATAACATTCTTATATGCCTTACCGTATCCGAGAAGCACTCCAATTGCATGGAGCGTATAAAACCACCCGCGCGTCTGGTCAATAGCTTCCGAAATATAGTCGGCCGGATACCCATATTGCCTTTTCAAAAATCCTTTCTCTGGTTGGAATCCTGTTTTTTCAAACGGATAGTGATCCTGTGCAAATGGCATTGCGCCGGAATCAAACCAGACATCCATCACTTCCGGCACGCGCCTAAATGTTTTACCGTTCTTTTCAAAAGTAAATTCATCTATATACGGTTTATGCAAATCAAGTTCGTAATTTTCGTTATGTGGAAGCGGCTTGAATGTAAGTTCCTTTACCTCTCCTGTTGCCCAAAAAACTTTCTCTTCTTCACGCGCACGAACTGCCTGTGCGGGAGTAAACCCGCACGCAACACTTTCAAGCATCCAGAGCGGGTACTCGTGGCTTACAATAAGAATTGTCTTTCCTTTATATTTTTCTTCAAGCGAATAAATAGCGTCGCCCATTCGTTTTTTTACATGGACAAGCGTCTCTCCATCTTTGGGCGGCTTCTCGAATCGCTCAAGCCGAGATGTGTAGTAGTTGTGATATTCCTCTATTGGCTTCTGATCGAATACTCCCGTATAAAGTTCTCCAAGACGATCGTCAAAAATAAGAGCTTCGCTTTGAAGGTTTAATTCACCGCAAACAATTTCAGCGGTCTCACGCGTACGCACAAATGGAGAAGAGACAATAAAATCAATACCGGCTTTTTTAAGCTTCAAAATCGCGGCGCGAACTTCATTTTTACCTTTCTCTGTCAGGTGATGAGGATGCTCTTTCTTCCCGCTCACAATGCCTAAAATATTGCTGTCTGCCTCTCCATGGCGCATGGTGTAATAACGATTACGCGGGACGCTTACTGCCTTAAGCTCTTCTATTGAGCCAATTACTTCTCGTGTTCCATCGCTTGCCTCCCATAGAGGTAGTGGTGTGCCCCAATAGCGCTCACGCGAAATTGCCCAATCTTTTACTTCGCGAAGCCACTCACCAAAACGCCCATCTCTAATATGTTCTGGCTCCCAGTTAATGGTTTTATTTTCAGCAATAAGTGTGTCGCGCAGTGCCGACATTTTGATATACCACGAGTCGCGCGCGTAATAGATAAGCGGAGTTTTGCATCGCCAGCAAAAAGGATATGTGTGTTCGTGTTTTTCTTTTTTAAAAAGGAGGCCTTTTCCGGCGAGATATTTAATAATAGAAACTTCCGTTTCTTCATCTTTTACAAATTTACCCGCAAACTCTCCTGTCTCTAGTAAAAACTTGCCATCTTCTCCAACTAAATGCTTCTTAGGAAGCCCCACCTTTTTCCCTAATAGAAAGTCGTCTTGCCCATACATAACTGCCACATGCACAATCCCTGTCCCTTCTTCAGTCGTAACAAATGGAGCGCCGTACACTTTCCATGTGTCCTCATTTTTTTCTTTTCCGAGAAAATCAAAAATTGGTTTATACGATTTACCAATAAGATCTTTTCCTGTAATGCTTCTTAAAATTTTATACTCTCCACCCAAAACATCTACTCGCTTTTCTGCAAGGATATAAGAGACACCGCCTTTTTCTGCCTTTACATATGAGGTCTCTGGGTTAATCGCAAGTGCAACATTCCCTAAAAGTGTCCACGGTGTCGTCGTCCATGCCAAAAAATAAGTGTCCTTCTCGCCAACAACTTCAAATTTTACATAGAGCGATAAATCTTTTACTTGCTCGTACCCTAGTGCAAGTTCATGGCTTGAAAGTGCCGTTCCACACCGCGGGCACCATGGCAATACTTTATAGTCTTTATATAAAAGTCCTTTGTTATGGATTTGTTTTATAATCCACCACAGTGATTCAATATATTCCGGCGTATAAGTAAAGTATGCGTTTTTTTGATCCACCCAATATCCCATTCGTTCGGTGAAGCGCCCCCATTCGTCAATATATTTTAAAACTCTTTCTTTACATTTTTCATTAAATTTGGCTACGCCATACTCTTCAATATCTTTTTTAGATAAAAATTTAAACTCTTTTTCGACTGCAATTTCAACAGGAAGTCCGTGGGTATCCCACCCCGCCTTTCGTCTCACATGGTATCCTTGCATGGTCTTATAACGAAGAATGATGTCCTTGAACGCGCGCGCTATTAAATGATGCGTTCCGGGCATAGCATTTGCTGTCGGTGGCCCTTCATAAAACACAAATTCGCCCTTAGTCGGTTTTTCTAAAGATTTTTCAAAAATCTTATGTTCCTTCCAAAAGGCAAGTATCTCTTCCTCTCTCTTTGCAGTTTCGCTTTTTACCCGATTTACCCGATCGTCGCTAGACGATGTAGGGTCTTGCCCGCCCCGCCCTTTGTGGGGGGCGGGTTTAGGGTCTTTTTTTGAAATCTCTGAGTTCACCCGACCCCGCTCTTGGCGGGATTTAGGGTCTATTTCTTTGTGTTTTTCGTCACTCATCGTAAATTTCTATAAGCTACTAGCTACTTCCTACTAGCTAATCTTACATTTTATTAGGCGCCTTGATTCCGAGCAAGTAGAGGCCGTTTGCAAGTGTCTGTGCTACCGCCTCCGTCACGGCAAGTTTATAGGGCGATTCATTGTCGCTCGCATCGACTATCTTCGTATTATTGTAAAAAGTATTGTAGGCACTTGCGAGCTGATAGAGGTATGTGCACACACGGTGGGGTGCATATTCTTTGCCTGCCCGCTCCACTACTTCCGGAAACTCATGGAGCTTCCTTTCAATTTCGAGCATTGCGCTGGATGGGTTCTTTGTACTCGCTTTAATTTTTTCTACTTCTCCTTTCTCTATAACCGACTTGCACCGCGCATGCGTATATTGGAGATATGGACCAGAGTCGCCGGTAAATGAAATTGATTTGTCAAAATCAAAAATAATATCCTTTCCCGCTTCCTGCTTTAGCATCGAGTATTTAACTGCCGCAACGGCGACATCGTTCAAAAGCTCACTATGCTCTTTTGGGATTTTATTTAAAAGTTTTTCTTCTACACTAGTAAGAAGCTCTTCGGCGGTAATCACATCGCCCGTCCGTGAGCTCATTTTCCCCGATGGAAGCCGGAGCATGCCGTGTGGAATATGCACGATTTCTTGTTCATAGTCGGCAAGTTCTTTAATTTCTTTCATCGCCGCCCGGACAACTCTGTAATAGTCTTTTACCTCGTTGCCGGTCACAACAATAGATATATCACTCGGATATTTTTTATCTTTTATTTCAGCAAGTCCAAGTTCTTTTGATTCATATGTTGGCAAGTCTTCTTTTGTAATAAATACGCGCGTGTGGAGACCAACCTTTTCTCCTTTGTATATAACTGCCCCCTCACTTTCTTCAAAGACCTCCTTGTGTTTTTTTACAATTTCTACACCAACAGGCCCTGATTCGCTCTCAAAAAAATAGAAATCGAATTTTGTTCCAAGTTTTTTATAGAGAAGTTCAAAATACTCTAAACTCTTGCTTCTACCTTCAATATAAAGGGTATTGATTTTTGAATCTGAACGGTCATAAATCTTTTTATTAATTTCTTTAATTTCCCCCTTCACGTCATCATATTCACCCGCCATCATAGCGCTTAATGTATAAGCCTTGCCGGAACTTTCAACATCTGAAAAATGGTAATCCCCTTGTCTTAACAATCCATGAATAGCCGTGGCTACGTGCATACCCACATCTCCCTGGTAGCAAGCTCGTTTTACTTCAGCTCCCGAAAATTCAACAAGACGAGAAATTGATTCCCCTATGGCATTACTCATTAAATGGCCAATATGAAATTCTTTAAACGGATTCGGGTCAGTGTATTCAACCATTACTTTCTTTCCTGAAAGCAGTTTGTTTTTACCATAATCTTGGTTAATCTTCTTAAGATTTTCTGTAAAAAGTTCTCTGGTGAGATAAAAATTTATAAATCCAATCCCCGCAATTTCTATCTCCTCTACACTGTCCAGTTTTTGTTTATTGAGTAAAGAAACGATTTCCTCCGCTAATTCTTTCGGATTTTTTCCTGCTTTCTTTGCATACAAAAGCGCCACATTCGTTGCATAATCCCCAAGAGAAGAATCTTGTGGGTGTTCCAAAATAATACCGTGGACTTCAATTCCAAGACCGAGAAGAACTTTTTCTATGCTTTTTCCGAGTGTTTCTTTAATCGTCACAGGGCTTATTTTAACATAAACAGACTTGGGCCCGCGTTATTAGCGCGAGCCCATCCACTATTCGTCCCACTTCTCTGGGGCATTTCCGATGACCCTCTTGATTCTTCCCTCGTCTGAAAGCCGTCGGATAGCCGGAACGATTTCCTTCTCTTCTAGTCCCTCGTCGTAGAGCTTCCCTATCAGCTCGAGAAACGTGGTTTCGCCAATTGTCGAAGCTTGGTCTTTCGAGAGAGACGACAATGCCATAACCCCTCCCTACAGACAATCACTACCTAAATGAAATTATATCACTAAAAATATATTTGTCAATCGTATAGAAAAACTGTTTTTTGTACTAAGCGTTCTTTGTAAAATTGAGTGAGCAGGAATTAATGCAAAAACGCTCTCCTGTTGCCTTGCTTCCGTTGGGCATTTTTTCCGGTCCGTCGGAGAATACATGCCCCAAGTGCGCTCCGCAATTCTTACATTGTACCTCAACTCGGTTCATCCCATGACTTGTGTCGGAAATTCGAACAACATTTTTTTCGTCAATTGGTGCTATGAAAGAGGGCCACCCTGTTTTTGAATCAAATTTTGTGGAAGATGAAAAAAGCGGTGCGTTACATACCTTGCAGGTATACATTCCATTTTCATGATGATTTAAATATTTCCCAGTAAACGCCGCCTCCGTCCCTTTCTCCTGCGTCACATGGTACTCTTCTTCTGTCAATCTTTTTTTGAGTTTCTCGTTACCTGTAAACATTTCCTAAGATTAAAACGAAAAAGTTCAGATTATGTTACCCCGTGTGGGGCGATTAGAGGATTTTTTTCCATAAATAAACCGTAGATAAAGGCAACGCCACATTGCCAGACTGTATACAAAACCAGCTCTGAAAAATATACCAAACCTAAGGCTTCTAATGAACTATCTATAGATCCTGCCAGATGGTAAACTTCACCCAATATTCCACCAATCGAAATAACCACCATAAATTGTCTAATTGTAAGTCGAGTAAAAATAAAATGAAAACCTAGAGATAAAATAAAAGTGCCCACAGTGCCACCAAAAAGTAATGCTGGTTGCATTGTTTCTGTAGCTATACCAACATGCACCGCTAACGATTCTGCACACAAATAAGCTACGCCACTAACTATAGTAAAAATTAAAATTTTAATAAACGAAACTCTATAGTGCCGAAATAAGTTAGTACCCAAACCACCTCCAAAAAGAAATCCTATCGCTAACATCATCAAAATTGGCCTACCCATAATATCGAATCTCACATCGAACCTTAAAAAGTCCTCAAATATCCATGTGGCTAGATATAACGAGACGAATGACAAGACGCCCGTAATAATACCCGTAATTGCAAATGAATACCTGGATTTCATTATGTTTAACCTTACCCGCTCTATATATTTTCCATAAGAAAATTATACCACAATGAGAAAGGCCGTCGGGGACCCGACGGCCT
>Ga0209541_10016899_pt1 | contig 10740 bp, 8 predicted proteins | sample RifCSPlowO2_01_FD_184027 | JGI IMG/M metagenome (GOLD analysis project Ga0209541, IMG submission 184027) | Groundwater microbial communities from Rifle, Colorado - Rifle CSP2_plank lowO2_0.1 (SPAdes) (version 2) | ecosystem: Environmental > Aquatic > Deep subsurface > Groundwater | place: Rifle... | reverse complement strand
CTCTGCCTCAAAAGCGTCTTCTGCAACGTCCCATCTGGAATCTGCGCTAGAAAATTCTTTATCCCACATATCCTGAGCCTCCATGGCACGTTTATCTACTTCGTCCGGCTCAATTTCAAAAGCTTCCGGATGTGTTGCATGTTGATAAAGCATCTCCAAAATTGTTCCGTACATCTTAATTTGTTCAGGCAGGTTATCCAGCTTACTGATAAATGCGGTTGTACACATAACTGTTTCAGGTTCTTCACCACCAAAGAGGCTGCACAGATGAATGAAATAACGAAATGCAGCTAGCCGATCCCGTACTGGGAGCTCTGCAAGAGCCTCAAACATAACTATTCGAATGCCATCAGCATCGTCAATGTCATGAATACCTTCAGGAAATCGCTTGAATAGTCCTTCTGGCACTGGGCCAAACACACGACCGGGGTGTTGCGCAGCATAAAAGTCTTGAAGTATGCTGTTTTGTGAAAGAATTGCCTGAGCCTCATAAGAAGAGAGCCCCAGTTCAGGATATTCTTGATGGAATCTTTCCGTTATTGCATGATTGGGCCCGTATAGAGAAAGATTTGAGGCAAAATATATTCTCATAAGTTCCTCAACAACCTCGCGGCTTAGAGTAATGCCCTTTTCCAACATCCGTGCGACCTCAAAAATTACGACGTCTCTGTCAAATAGCCGGACATGAGCCTTGGTTAAGACTGACAGAGCAACCTCTTGGTGTTCCACGTGAAGGGCTAGTCTGCTGGATTGAGCCACTACTTCACGCACATATGGGGCAAGTTTTTCAAGCACTCCCCCCAGCGCCCCATTATTCCCTTCAGTGTCGTGCATATTACGTGAATAACTTTCTCACCCATTGAGCAATAAAATCTCCCCACCCTACCATGACAAGCATACCTAGGATAAGGAATGGTCCAAAAGCAATCATACTTTTGAGCTTGCGCTTGCCGGTAAGGAGCAAGAGTCCACCCCAGAGTCCCCCGAAAATAAAGGCTAGGTAGAGCGCCAGAAAACCTTGTATTGGCCCAAGAAGGAGTCCGATCGGAAATGCAAGTTTCACGTCTCCCATACCCATCCCTTTTCCCTTTGTAGCAAGGTAAAGCAAGCCCAAAATGCCTGCAAGGAGCAAACCTCCGGCAAAGTTTTGTGCAAGGACCATGAGGTTTGCCTCAAGAAGAAGTTTTACAAATATCGCGCCTGTGAGGATAGCAATGACAGCATCTGGAATAATATGGTAGTGCAGGTCTGCAAAGATAATGATAATTGCACAGGAAATAATGGTATAGAGAACCATTATGCTCAGAAACGGTTGTGCCCCTACAGAGGTCCATACCAGAATATATGCGAGTGATGTTGTTGCTTCGATAATAGGATACTTGAAAGAAAGCTTTTTCTTGCAGCATCGGCTTTTGCCTCTATGTGCAACAAATGATACGATCGGAATTAAATCAGCTGCTTGAAGTGTTTTCCCGCAAAAATCACATCGGGACCTCCCCCCAAGATTTTTCCCTGTCGAAAGCCTCTCTGCAACAACTCCAAAGAAAGACCCCATTGCAAGGCCAAAAAAAGCTAAAAATATATATGTCATGTTATTGCTGCCTCAAAAGAACGTATAGAAGTCATTACTTTGATTGTAGCAGATACGTGGAAGGCCGTCTCAGTCGTGAGTTCCTAAGTAGAAGTCACTCATCCTAAAAGCATTTTCTCAAATGTCTTTTTATTCTTAAACGGACCAATTAGCGCGCAATTGAGAGTTGCTGGTGTAATGATCTCTTGGGCAAGGTGCGCAACCTCATCCGCCGTTATAGCCTCAATACGCCTGATGTGTTCCTCAACATCAAGCATTTTAGACTCAAAAAGCATTTTGCGGCCGGCAAGTGAGGCTACGTTTAAGGTGTCTTCAAGGGACAAAATGAGCCTCCCTTTTACCAGTTCCCGGGCTGTTTTCAACTCTTGAGCTGGCACACCCTTTTTTGCGATTTTGGTATGTTCCTGAAGGATAATCTTCATTGCATCCTTGACACGGCTTTCTCTGGGCTCAACTCCGGCATAGGTTGCCATATAGCCTGCGTCATCAAAGTATTCGGTAAACGTGTGAATTGAATAACAAAGTCCCCTCTTCTCCCGCACTTCTCTAAAAAGCCTCGATGACATACCTGCCCCAAGTATAGTTGCCAAGATTATCAGGACGTACTTTCTTTCATCAAAGCGCGGAAACGTTCGAAAACCTAAGATAAAATGAGCCTGTTCTGATTTCTTAAACTGGACAGCAAGGTCCGGCTTTGCTTGCTCTTCGTGAATGGGTAATGGATCAGAGACTTCCTGCCGTTTCCACGACTTGAAGCGCTTATTAATGATATCTTCATAGTACTGCATGGTCCGCTTGCCTTGCGTAAGACCACCTGCGAGAACCAGCACAGCGTTATTTGGATGATAAAGTTGGTCAATATAGTCTGTGAATGTCGCACGGGTAAAAGAAGAGACAGTTTCCTTTGTGCCAATGATATCAAACCCCAAAGGATGGTCTGGATATAGCAGTGATTCAAAAATCTCATACACTCGACGCTGAGGCATGTCCTCGTACATATTCATTTCCTGAATAATGACTCCCTTTTCCTTTTCGACCTCTTTTGGATCAAGACGCGAATGTTGGATCATATCGCCTATCACATCTACAACTGTTTGCGCATCTTCAGCAGGAGCTTTGACGTAGTATGCAGTATGATCCACAGACGTGAAGGCATTAAATACACCACCAAGGCCTTCGATAATGGTCGCAAGCGTCTGCGCGTCCGGATACTTTTTGCTTCCTTTAAATGCCATGTGCTCAAAAAAGTGCGCAATACCGTTGTTTTTGGTGGTTTCATAGCGGGAACCAGCTTTAACAAAGAGGAGTGTGGTGAGCGATGGGAAGGCCTGAGTGTCTATAAGCAGCACACGAAGGCCGTTTTGCATGGTGTAGAAGTGGGTTTTAATCATGCAAGTGTATTTTTATGCTATGGGTACTATTAATCATCTTCAGGGCCTTAATAAATAAACATGAGCCCGGTAAAGTGAGCCGGGAGGGAATCGAACCCACGACCAAGGGCTTAAAAGGCCCCTGCTCTACCGCTGAGCTACCGGCCCATTAGAAGTTATCTCTCATATACGTGCTGTCATCAATATGAGCCAATTAGGCTTTAGAGACTGCTTCTAGGGAAAACTCTCGCCTTCATTGTATCACATCCCCTTTCAGTCACCTGCCTAGAAATCAGCTACAGTGGGTTACCGCTTCCGCAGTCACCTGCTACGGTTTGCATGCAGCACAACTTCCTGGACAGCCTGCAGCTCTGCTGTTTTTGCGATCACAGCTAAACTGGGTATGCGCCCCATTGCCACGAGGACCTTGGCAAATCTTTCAGTGGCGCCTTGCAGCATCATCACAGCCACTGAGGATTCGTCATCATCTGCTCCTTGTGAATACTGAATACATCAGATAGAAAACCTCACTACCATGTACATACGCAAAATACGATTCTCCCAGCTCAGGCCCGAATTGTCTGCATAGTTCAGCATATCGCTTACACAGTCCTCTCATTTTTTCTCTTCTATTAAACCGCGCTTCATCATATATGTTACCCGAGAGAGCAGGCCTTTCTACAGGAGTATCCACGATCCCTCTCATTGCCTCAATATAGGGAGGAGCGGCGTCATCATCGTAGGTAGCATTGCACAGAAACTCATACTCTTTTTCCTTACTCACATCACTTCACCTCCTCTATCACAAAGTTCAAAATTTTTCCCTTGACATACACGGTCGTGTAGTTTTTGCCAGCAATCCATGCTTGAATTTTAGCAGAGTCAAGTGCTTTTGCAAGAGCTTCCTCTTGTAGAGCTTCTGGAAAGATCATGATACGATCGCGCACCCTGCCGTTTACCTGTACTGGCAACTCACTATCAGTTTTGATAAGAGCCGACTGGTCAACATTCGGCCAACTTGCCAGGTGTATCGAGTTTCCTTCGCCTAAAACTTCGCGCCAGAGATAGTCTGTGATAAATGGAGCATATGGCGCAAGCAGCTTGAGGAAGTCCTTGGCGTGGGCCTGTGAAAGTGCAGCACCAGGCTCTTCCCACAAGTTGAGAAACTCCATAGCCGATGCTATGCTTGTATTAAACTTCACGTCTGGTGTGTCTGTGCTAATCTTCTTGATTGTCCTTTGGAGCTCTGAAATAAGCTTTTTAGCTTCTTGAGATGGGTCTTTAGTTATCTTAGCAGAATCATGATATATATGCCAAATTCGACGAATAAAGCGGTACGCTCCCTGGAGGGTTTGGGTTGACCAGGCAATCTCCTGGCTGAACGGGGCCATGAACATTTCATAGACCCGCAGAGCATCAGTTCCGTACTCATGTATGATATCATCAGGGTTTATGACATTCCCCCACGACTTTGACATTTTACGACCATCCGCTGCCAAAACCATGCCCACATTGCGCAATCGGGTGAATGGCTCTCGGAATGTCACAGAGCCTAGATCATTTAGGATATGCATCCAGAACCGTGCATAGAGCAGATGCAACACAGCATGCTCTGCCCCACCAATATACCAGTCAACCGGCATCCAGCTCTGCTGGCAAGCCTTTGCGAGCAACTCTTCTGGCGCCTGTTTCCCAAGTTCCTCAGCCATGGAAAATGCGAGGAAATACCAGCACGAACCGGCCCAATTGGGCATAGTATCGGTCTCCCGTCGTGCCGGGCCTTTACAAACCGGGCAGGTTGTGTTCACCCACTTGTTTGCCTGCACAAGAGGTGACTCCCCTGTTTCTGTAGGCTCATAGGACTCTAAATATGGCAACTCAAGCGGAAGTTCCGCCGCTAAAACGGGAAACCATCCATACATGGTATCTTTTATCTCTTTAACCATAGCGTTAAATGTCTTATTTTTTAGACCTTTGTCAAGCCTCAAATCATCATCTTTTGCAATGTCACAATCCCAATACGAAATTTTTTGGCCTGCACATACCTTGCAGTAAACCATTGGGATCGGCTCTCCCCAGTATCGCTGGCGGGAGAAGATCCAATCGCGCATATGATAACTGATTGTCCGCTTGCCCCAACCCTTTGCCTCTAGGTGATCCATCATAACATTCGTTGCCTCATGAATATCTTTTCCATCCAGAAACTCTGAATTGATCATTGTGCCAGTCTCTTCCTGAACTTGTTGCAGACGTGTGATATCGGACGTATCCCCATTTGACCCAACAACAACCCGTACGACAGGCATCCCCATTGCTTGCGCAAATTCAAAATCCCGTTTGTCATGGCCAGGGACACCAACAACAGCACCTGTCCCAACATTCATAAGAACAAAATCAGAGATCCAGATAGGCATGCGCCTGCCATTGAGCTTATTGATTGCATACAAACCTGTGAAAACGCCTGTTTTTTTCTTTCCGTCTGATAAGCGCTCACGTTCAGTTTTTGCAAGAACAGTTCCTACATATTCCTTCACGTCTGGCTTGTCTAGTGTACTCACCAACGGGTGCTCGGGAGCGATCACCACAAATGTTGCCCCAAAATTTGTGTCTGGGCGGGTCGTGAAACAGGTTACAGTCTCAGATATTCCTTCAATGTTATACGTAATATCAATCCCCTCTTTCCTGCCAATCCAATTTTTCTGCATCTCCAAAATGCCCGTTGGCCAATCAAGACCTTTGAGGCCTTCAAGCAAGCTGTCTGCATACTCTGTGATGCGAAATATCCACTGTGGCAAGTTACGTTTTTCAACTACATTTCCACATCTTTCATGAGTCCCATCCTCCATGACCTCCTCCTGAGCAAGTCCTGTTTTGCAAAATGGGCAATAGAATACAGGTGTGTCTTTTTTGTAGAGCAAGCCATGTTTATAGAACTGCAGAAAAAGATATTGTGTTACTGCATAATATTTCGGATCAGTGGTGTTGATTTCCTTGCTCCAGTCATATGACATTCCCAAAAGTCTGAATTGATTTTTGAAGTTCGTGATATTCCCTGGCACAATATCCTGAGGGTTCTTATGGGCCTTGATAGCAGCGTTTTCAGCAGGCAGACCAAAAGCATCCCAGCCCATTGGGTGCAAAACAGCTTTGCCTTGCATGCGATAAAATCGTGCGAGGACATCCGTTCCTGTGTAAATTCGTGCATGGCCGGTGTGGAGACCATATCCGGATGGGTATGGGAACATGACCAATACATAGGCCTTACTATTTTGATCCACTTTAGGTGTAGTCTGATATACATTTTCCTTCTCCCAGAGTTCTTGTATGTGCTTCTCAAATAATGAAGGCTCAAAGCGTTGTGTCTTCATAGTGCTTACATCATATCAGTAATTTATTTTTCTCAAAGTAGAAGTTATTTTTCTAAGCCCATTGCCTTTTGGACCTGTTTGATTTTTTCAGAAGATATTGCACGGGCGTTTTTAAGCCCATCGGAAAGAGCTCTCCCAACAGCAGCTTGATCTTTTTTCAGAGCCCTATACTTTTCCTGTACAGGAGCAAACCCTTCTACTACAATTTCAGCCAGATCAAGTTTAAATTCGTTGTAACCTTTTCCTTGATAGAGAGCCTCAATCTCTTGAAGTGACTTTCCACTAAACTCACTGTATATGACCATGAGATTTGTGAGAGCTGGTTTGTCCTTTCCTGCATGAATTTCATTGCCTGAGTCTGTCACTGCACGTCTTATCTTTTGACGAATGGTATCTGCGTCATCCTTGAGCAAGATGCAACCTGCCTTATCTTCATCAGATTTGCTCATTTTTTTTGTAGGATCCTGCAGGCTCATTAGTCGTGCGCCTTCTTGTTTCAGCACAACATTTGGCACTTGAAATGTTTGCCCATAGAGCCTGTTAAACCTTTCTGCAATATTCCGCGCCAACTCTACATGCTGTTTTTGATCCTCACCAACAGGCACGTCATGCGTGTCATACAAAAGTATATCCGCAGCCATAAGACTTGGGTAGTCAAAGAGCCCCACAGAAACGCGCTGGCCTTGCACCCGAGCTTTGTCCTTATACTGAGTCATGCGCTCAAGCCAGCCCATGGGAGTAATGCAATTAAAAAGCCAGGCTAGGTACGGATGATCAGGATTTTCAGACTGGACAAACATTATGACCTTTTTAGGATCAAGGCCAGATGCCATAAGCCAGCATACGAGATCCACCAATCTTTCGTGCAATTCCTGCGGCTCAAACGGCACTGTTATAGCGTGTAAATCCACGATCGGGAAAATGAGGACATCTCCGGGTTTCATATTTTCTTGAAACGTTACCCATTGCTTGATTGCTCCAATGTAGTTACCCAGATGAACCTCGCCACTTGGTTTGATACCGGAAAAGCTTACGCGAGAATGTGCAGATGTCATATGATGTGTATTATACAATGGTTTGATAGTGGTATGTATCTTGATCGCAATGCTCGCTCAGGTATGGAGGCAGTCAGAGCTTAAAGGCTTTGTAGCAGCACAATGTGCGCTATGATATACCTCTATAGTGCATCCTTCTCTTCCAGCAACCTCTTGGCTTCATTCATCGTCAAGTTTGCCAAACGTTTTTTGACGCTTTGAAGCCGCAGTTCTTCCACAACTGTCTCCATTGTTTTCACCATAGTATTGATAATATCTTCAGCTTCCTGCAATGTGATTGCCTGCACATTATTGGGGAAATAATGAAACACTTGATTTCTCCCCCGCTTCCATGCTTTCCAAATCATATCCGACAGTTCACACCCTACACTCCGGCAAATTTTTTCATAGATTGAATTGTTCCCAAGTCGCTTACGGAGATTTGGCGACATCACTTTCCCAATCCTAAAGTATTTTGACAAAAAATCAGCGCGGGAAATGTAGCCAGACTGCAAAAAGATCATTTTGAGGAAACCCTCGTATGCTTTTGCAATAGGAAAAACAGTAAATGAGTAATCATCATATTTGTGGGTCTTGTCACTATTTGCATTATGCAGAAGCATAAAGCTCTGGTTTATAAGCGCAAGCTGGTCTTCCGGAAGAAATGTTTTAAGTGGTGAATTTTGATCAAGCATGATTTAGTTACAACTAGTTCAACTAGTTGAACTGGTAATCGGCGATTATTGAACTTGAGAAAAATGGCCCCGCATAATTTCGCTATCAGGTAAAGTAAAACAGCATTGATTCGGGCGGCGATTCCTCCCCTTCATATAAATCAGTATAACAGACATCATCTCTATTCCTGCTTGTGCCAAATTTGCAATATCGAAGCTGGGCATTATGATATACTTATAGGCGATCATGACAGACCAAACAACATTCGACCTTATCAAGAAAGAAGTGCACCGTCAACAAAATACTCTCATGATGATTCCTTCTGAAAACTACACGTCAGTGAATGTTTTAGAGGTATTGGGCTCCTCTCTTACCAATAAATATTCTGAGGGGTATGCAAAAAAGCGATATTACCAAGGAAATCAATATATTGATGAGATTGAACTCCTGGCCATTGAACGGGCAAAAAAACTTTTTCACGTTCCTCATGCAAACGTTCAGCCATACTCTGGTTCACCTGCCAATGCAGCGATATATTTTGCTTTGTTGCAGCCCGGGGATACTCTTATGGGATTGCGCCTTTCCGGAGGGGGGCACTTGACTCATGGTCACCCTGACATTACTTTTTCCGGCAAGTACTTCACGTCTGTGCAATTTGAGGTTGATGAAAACGGCTGGATTGATATGGAGAAAGCTGCTGCATTAGCACAGGAGAAGAAGCCAAAGCTCATTATCGTTGGTACCACAGCCTACCCACGTCAGTTTGATTGGCAAGCCTGGCGTAGTATTGCAGACTCAGTCGGAGCATATTTGTGTGCAGACATCTCTCATATTGCAGGACTTGTGGCTACAGATCAACACCCTTCGCCTGTTCAATATGCCCACGTCGTTATGGCCACTACTCACAAAACGCTTCGCGGGCCCAGAGGAGCCATTATTATGGTTACTGAAGAAGGTATCAAACACCAGCAAGATTTGCCAGAATTGATTGATCGCGCAGTGTTTCCGGGTCTTCAGGGAGGCCCACATGATAACGTTACTGCCGCAATTGCGGTTGCCTTGTATGAAGCCATGCAGCCGGAATTTCAGACGTATGGAAAGAAGATCATTGAAAACGCCCGCGAGCTTGCTGATAAACTCACGTCCGCCGGACTTTCCCTTGTAACCGGGGGTACTGATAACCACTTAATGGTGATTGACCTGCGACCACAAGACCTAGTTGGCAACGTCGTTGCTGAAGCACTGGAACAGGCTGGCATTGTGACCAATCGCAACGCAGTTCCTTCTGATCCCAATCCTCCATTTTATCCATCAGGCATTAGGCTTGGTACACCAGCTGTGTCTACCCGCGGCATGGGAACGACAGAAATGGCACTCATTGCCTATTGGATTGCAAGCGTAGTAGACCTTGTGAGCACATATAAACTACCTCAGAAAAGCGACGAACGGAAAATTTTCATGAAAGACTTTAGGAAAGACATTGCCTTAAACAATCAGATCGCAAAAATTCGTACTCAAGTCACGGAACTCTGCAATAAGTTTCCGATATATTCATGAGCTCTGTCGTGCAAAGCGAGACTGCTTCTGAAAGTCGAGACCTATCAGAAAGGGTCTATTGCAAAGCCCTTCTCTATCCTTCTATCCCTCTATCCCTCTATCCCTCTATCCCTCTATACTTCTATAATCCTATCCTTCTATACCTCTATCTCTACCGACGGAGTCATTGTACCTGAAACAAAGGCCGAAATAATATTCTTACGATTTACCGCATCTAATAGGGCCTCAATATTTTCTACTAATTGCTTCTCTTCGAAGGTCATCTTTCCTACCGACTGGTGCAATAACGGAAACTTCGCCTCAGAAGAGTAGCGCACCGCTCCACCCTGAAACTTTTTGACTGCTTCCTCTGGTTTATCAGTCACTGTGCCACTTTTTGGATTCGGCATTAAGCCCTTTGGGCCAAGAATTTTTGCATATTTGACCAGCTCTGGCATCATTGCCGGAGGTGCAATAAGAACATCAAACTCAATTTTACCTGCCGCAATATCTTTCAACACCTCCACATCTGCAATAACTGCTCGAATTGCTTTGCCAGTTCCATGCGGCAAACGCACTTCTCCCTTGATGCCGCTTTCCTTGAGGTTCATATGCACTTCAACTGTTTCTGGAAACTTTGCATACGTCATGTCTTTGACAAGCTTTATTGCCTGCACGACTGTATATGCTTTACTTTGGACCTTTAACTTTGCTGCTTTGTACTTCTTCCCAACATGATGGTGAGATTGGACCTGCTGAGTTTTTTGTTTCAAAGACTTCTTTTTTGACGGCGACTTTGGGGACGCCAAGTCCTGCCCTTCTGAGGATTGATCAGTGGATTCATGCGATGATTGAGCCTTTTCGTGATCTGCTGATGTTGCTGTAACGCCGGCACGAGAGCCACTATCACTTTCAGAGATCATTGCATCACCTTTTTTTTCACGCTTAGCATCTCGCCGTTTTTTCGCCTTATCAGCCTGTTCTTTCTCGAGTTCTTCGAGCCCGAGTGTTTTCATGCGAATTTTTCCCATAAAATTAGTTGGAACTAGTTGAACTAGTTATAACTAGTTGAACTGGGTGAACTAGGTGAACTAAGGGTGCAAATGTGGGAAATTTTTCCCTCACCCTATCCCTCCATCCTTCTATCCCTCTATACTTCTATCCCT
>Ga0209541_10016896_pt1 | contig 10742 bp, 11 predicted proteins | sample RifCSPlowO2_01_FD_184027 | JGI IMG/M metagenome (GOLD analysis project Ga0209541, IMG submission 184027) | Groundwater microbial communities from Rifle, Colorado - Rifle CSP2_plank lowO2_0.1 (SPAdes) (version 2) | ecosystem: Environmental > Aquatic > Deep subsurface > Groundwater | place... | reverse complement strand
TTCTAGTTTTTCTTCATACACATCATAAAGATAAAAATTGGCAGCTCCTGCATTAACAACAAGATTGCACCTATACCTTGAAGCAACTCCTCCTAAAAGCCCAAATTTTTCAACGTCGTCCCTGCCTCTGTCCAATAATTTAAATCTTACAGAATAATGCCTATAAGCCTTTTCATCAACATCAGATGCCAAATCTGTTATTGCCATCCTTACTTTAATCTCCAGCCGTATAAATATCTTTTGTAAAAACAAAAAATCCAAAACTTTAAAAACTATTTTATCACAATCATAATAGTAAACAATAACCAAAGGTTGCTATCTTAAGGGAAAGATACATCGAAGACTTCATCTTCGAGAGAAGTGAAGAGGCAGAGATTTATAATCTCTGGAAAAACCTTAGGTTGTCTTAGATATGGGAACAGCACTACTGCAAATAAAAATAATGCCAGAATCTCCAGATGTAAATCTTAAAGAGATTCAGAAAAAAGCAAAAATAGTAATAGAGAAAAACCAAGGAAAAAACCCCTTGTTTGAAATTCAGCCAATTGCATTTGGGCTTTCAGCATTAATAGCAAGTTTTGCAATTGACGAATCAATTCAAACAGGAATTTTCGAAGAAAAATTAAGAAAAATTCCAAATGTCAAATCTGCAGAAATAAGTGATTTTAGAAGGGCGTTTGGATGATTACAAATTCAAAAATCTAAAGCATAACAATATCCTGACTACACTGACAGGAATTTACAATTTTGAAATCTTTTTTTTATCTTCAACAGAGTCTAAATTTACAACAATTCCCGAGTTATTGATTTTAATTGGATGAATTTTCTTTGAGTGATTAGTCCCCCTCATTTTTAAAATTTCAATCATTCTTTCACGCTCTTTTTTAATTCTTATAAAATATAAAAGAATAATACTGTCTGCCTCAAATTCAAGGGAAGACGAATCTCCTCTTTTTCTATCTAACGGGTCTTCTTGCAAAGTTACAAGAGAAGTACAATTCCATCTTCGAACAATGTCAAATAAAGATAAAGCCGCTTCTCTTTTTTCTAATTCTCCTTCAAACAGCAAAGCAAAAGAAGTTATGCTGTCAATGACAAGTCTTGTAACATTATGTTTTATAACGGTTGTTTCAATTTCTCCTCCCCCTTCTTCAATCATTATCTTTACTTTTTCAGGACTGTATTCCAAAAAAAAGAATTTTCCTTTTTTTTCATAATAATCCAAATCCCATCCAAATTCTTTCATATTCTTATAAAACTCTTCTCTCTTTTCTTCAAAAGTAATGAAAATGCATTTTTCACCTTTCTTTAATCCTTCCCAAAGATATTGCATAGCAAATATTGTCTTTCCAGAGCCAGAATCTCCAACAATCATATTCACAGAATATTGTTCAAACCCTCCCTGGACTAATTTATCAAGGTTTGGAATCCCGGTATTTACTCTGTTTACTTTTACCTTTATTTTTTCCCTAGGCAAACCTGCATTTTCCTTTTTATATTGAAGGAATAATTTATTTGTCTTTTTTTTCTTTAAATTTTTTTTCATGTTATAAAAAGATGAATCGTATATAAAAACCTTATGGAAGTATATCAAAACTGCTCGAAAGGAAATTATATAAAAAGATTCTTATGACAAAAAATACAGCAAGCGAAATTGCAATTAAAGGTAAAACATATTTTAATCCCTCTCTCTCGCTACCCTTATTAACAAGTCCAATTAAAAGGCTTGAGATAAAACTAATAGTAATCAAAAACAGCACTGAAAAATAAATTATAAATTTCGTCGATATCTCAATTGAAGAAAAACTAAAAGGTAAATTTGTTTGTGTTGTTGGGGTTAAAGCAAGTTGAGAGGTTAAGCCGGCAAGGATTTCTACAAGTATTGAGGATAATGCAAATAAAAATGGAGCCCCAAATCCTACAGCAATAAAGATAAATATTACATACATCAAAACATTTGAAGCTGCTCTTTTCTCAAGAAATTCTTTTTCTCTCATATTTTGGCTGGCAGATTCTAATAATGTCGAAATATTTCCTCCGGCCTTTAATCCGGAAATAATCAGAAAAATTATCTTAGATATTTTTTCAGAGGATATTCTTTTAGACAAATCATTAAATGCATGCACAATTTCTTTTCCTAATGCAATTTCTTTTCCTGTCAGCAAAACCTCTTTATCCAATGGTTCAAATTCAGGTCTTGCTGAAAGCAAAAAAGCCCTGTCAATAGTCATCCCAGATCTCAAATTGCTCGCCATTAACTGAATAAAATCAGGAAATGCGTTTTCCATTTTATGTACTTGCGAAGACGCTTTAAGTGAAACCCAGAAATAAGAAATTATTTGGAGAACAACAGATGAAATAAAAAAAGCAATAAATATATTATTTCCAATAAAATGAAAAATAATGCCTATTACTATAGAAAAAAAAAGACCATAGATAACACTTCTTGAAAGATATTCGTCAGGACTAATTTTTATTCCTGCTTCTTTTATGTTTTTAAAATATTTTGCTCTTGCTCTTGCTGGTAAGATTACAGATATTTTCATAATAAGCTCGGCCTCCTGGTTTTAATTACTCCTAAAAAAAGTATTTGAAGAATTACTATTAATAAAAATAAAACCAGAAAGATTAATTTAATCATATTACCTGACATGCCCAACATCGAGGAGATTATTATTAGAAAAGTTATTCCAAGGGCAGGAACAATTACTGTCATAAGCATATAAAACATGACTAAAGGATTAAGTTTGCTGCCATAACTTTGTATTTGAATTGATTGTTCTTTATTAAGATTGTCTATTGTATCTTTTATAACAAGAGTCATATCACTGCCTGACCTTAAACCATTGCTTATTTGCCATAAAACTCTTTTAAAATAATTTGACCCGTTTCTCTTTATTAATTCTTCAAGAACATAAACTTGAGGGGCTCCTGTGTTTAACTCTCTAACTGCTTTTTTAAATTCCTCACTTACCTCACCATAATCTGAATTAGAAATATTTGATAAAATTTGGAACATTGAAATTCCAGATTCAAGTTGAACTAACATGTCCTGCAAAGCTGAAATTAAATTCCTTTCCAAATTCTGAGATTTCCTGAATGAATACATTCTTGGATATGTCATTTGAATAGCAAGAACGAAAAAAGAAAAAAGAAAACCTGCCGAAATGCCTAAAATTATTTTCACATGAAAAATAATTGCAAGAGTAACAAAAAATAATAAAAAAAAGACTGTTGCAAAAATAAATGTTCTCGCGACAATTCCAAGGTATTCTTCCACTTTTATCCCAACATCAGAATTAGTAAGAGATTCTTTGAATTTTTTGTTTTTCCAACCTTGAAAAAAAAGGGATAATTTTTTTGTTTTCTTTTTTAATGCCCCTAAATCTCCTCGAGTAAAAGGTATTTTGAATTCAAATTTTTTTTTATGTTTTTGCAGGATTTCCATTATTCAAAATTTTGCTAAAATCATTCTTCTTTATCATTGTTGACAGTTCTTCCGGTCTTGTATAATAAAGATTCATAACCCTGCCAAGACTTTCAAAATCTCTGATATTATTTTTAATAAGCCATTCAAGAATTGATTTTTTATTTCCCATGTCTTTTTCAATTTCTAATCGTGACATTGCAGTATGTCTGCTCAATTCTTCAAGAAAAATAAGACTTTGATTGTGTTGTATTATTTCATCTCTCTCTGGAGAAAATCTAAAAAGTATATTTGGTGTAACTTTTTCATTACCGGCAATGTACTCTGCAACTTGAAAAACTCTTCTCCCGCCTCTTCTTCTATCTCTAAACATAACAACATTAAGATTGACAATCTTTAGCATATTCGGAGGAACATTAAGCGGAGGATTTGTAAGTCTGGAAATTGTTTCAGAAGCTGTATCTGCATGAACTGTTGCATAAACACTATGCCCTGTATGCATGGCTTCAAATAAAACTTCTGCCTCTTTTTGACGTCTCATCTCCCCAAGAATAATTCTATCTGGCCTCATTCTCAAGCTGTTAACAAGTAAATCCAGCATGCTAACTTCTCCTTTGCCTTCAGGATTTGCAGTTCTCGTCGCTAAAGGACACCAGTACAAAAATCCTGGAAGCATAAGTTCTCTTGTATCTTCAATGCTGATTACCCTTTGATTCGGAGGGATAAAAGGCATAAGAGAATTTAAGAAAACTGTTTTTCCAGAAGCAGTCCCCCCAGAGATTAAAACATTCATTTCATATTCTACTGCTAACCATAAAAGTGTTGCAATGTCCAAATTAACTGTTTTATTATTGATTAAATCTATTATAGTCCAAGGATCTCTTGAAAATTTTCTTATTGTAATAGTATTTCCTTTTGTAGCAATCGGATACAAAACTGAATTTGCTCTGTCTCCAGTAATCATATGCGCGTCAAGCAGAGGAGCGAGAATATTGATTTGTCTTCCAACTCTTCGCGCAATAATATTTGAATAGTTGAGTATGTCTTCTTCTCTTGAAATTTTTATGTTTGTTTGAAGCCAGCCATGTTTCTTGTGATAAACTCTAAGAAACTCTTTGCTGTTTATGACAACTATTTCTTCAAGTTGAGGATCATTCATTAAAAATTCAATTTCGCCTAAGCCCAGCATTTCTTGAAGTAAAATCCCTACTAAAAATTTTTCTGATTGCAGGGAAATTTCAGGAACTTTTTCCCTTAGCAGCTCAGAGGCTTTTTCTGAAAATTCTTTTTTAAGTTTATTTATCATCTTAAGCTCAGCTATTTCTGCAGCGCCTATTGTTGTAGTGGAAATTAATTCTTTTCTAAGTTGTTCTATTAATGCAGAAGTTCCAATTCCAATTAACGGCAACTGCAAATCATAATTTTTACAATCTTCAGAAAATCTTATTATTACCTTTACAACTATCTCGTCTATTTTCAGTTCATATTCATCAATAATTTTATTGTATACGTTTTTTATTTTTTTTGATTTCATGAAATGCTCTTTTTTAAATTTGTCATTAGAACTTACTGCTTTCTCATTGGATTTTTCTTTTTTTTTCACGGAATTTTTCTTAATATGATGGTTCTTTTTGTTCTTTTTCATCTTCTCATTTTTTAAGAGAACCTTTGACTCTCTATTCTTTTTCTTCTTCATTTGATTTATTTTTTATTTTTATAATTGGATCTGCAAATGCAGGATATTCTATTTCAGCCAAATCATTTTCTTCAAATATTCTTCCCCACTCTAAAGCAAGTTCTCTGCTAATTTTAAAAGTTTTTGCCGTTGTAGATAGATTTATGCTTTTTTCTTTTGATAGAAGATCATAAAATGCATCCAAATCTGTAAATCCTTTCCCCTGTTTTTTTTCAAAAGACAACTCAACAATCTGTTTCACTTTTTTTGCTTTGAAATTCTGATAATTTAAGGCTAAAACAAAGGAAAAAACAACTAACAAAAATAAAGATATAAGAATTAGAAGATTGGATGAGACAAAATCAGTTAATGTTTTATGAACAGAGCTCAAATCATAAAATTTGTACTCTAAATTTACGCCGATTAAAAATACAATTAAAATCAAAAAAAGAATTTCTGAAATCAACAATTTTACCTCTCTTTCTACATCAAAACCTTTCTTCATTGCAAACCTTTATAAATTTCTTAAGTTATGATAGAATATCAAATGAGGTATATAAATCTTGCTTTAAAATGAGGGGACAATCTAGTTTAGAATACATGATTTTAGTTGGTTTTGTTACATTAGCGTTGAGTATTATTTTATTGGCATCATATTTCTATATTAATTTTTCAAAAGACAGAATAAAAGAAACTCAGGTTGAGAGCTTTGCTTCAAAAATAATATCTTCATCTGAATCTGTATTTTTTTCAGGAGAACCTTCACAGACAACAATTTCTCTCTTTTTGCCTGCTGGAATTGAAAGCATAAATTTTAACGAAAAAGAAGTTGAAATAACTTACATAACTTCTTCTGGCAGAAATATAAGATCGTTTTCATCAAAAGTAAAAATTTCCGGCATTATAAATCCTTCAGAAGGAACTAAAATCCTGATAATAAAAGCACAAAGCGACGAGGTATTAATAACACAAAAACAATGAAAACAAAAGCGCAGTCTGGAATGGAATTTATGATTATTTCAGCAACGGTTCTCTTATTTTTCACTCTGATATTTTTATCAATACAAAGGAATGTGTCTGAAAAACAAAAAGAGCAGGAGATAATTGTTGTGGAAAACTTGGCCCTATCTGTTCAGGAAGAAATCAGTATTGCTTTAAGCGCAAGCGAAGGTTATTCAAGAGAATTTATTGTTCCAGAAAAAATATTTGGAAAAGATTATGAAATTCAGATTGTGGATAATTCCACTATCTATGTAAAAAGTCCAATAAGTGCAATAGCTCTTTCTACTGGCAAAATTAATGGTGATATTCTAAAAGGAATCAATATCATAAAAAAAGAGAATGGCAAAGTTTATCTCAACTAAAAAAAGTCAAATATGGGGAATAGATTTGATGATTGCATTAACTATTTTTTTAATTGGCATAATTACGGCCTATGTTTATGCAATAAATTATTATTCTGAGTCAAAGGATATAATTGAAGAACTATCTTATGATGGAACAGTTGTCTCATCGCTATTTCTGTCAGAAGGCTCACCAGCCGACTGGACAGCCTCGAATTTTGATACTCTTGGAGTTTTAAGCGAGGATAAAATAAATCAGACAAAACTAAATGAATTGTTTCAGCTTGATTATGAAGAAATGAAAAGAGGTTTTAGAGCAAAGAACGAGTTTTATTTAAATTTTACAGAAATGAAAATAAACATGGAGATTGTCGAAGGAATCGGAAAAAAACCTGAAAATTTTGACAATTTATTAAAAATTGAAAGATTCAGCATTTATGAGAATAAGCCAATTAAAATAAATTTTTATCTTTGGAATGGTGAATAAAAAGGGGTATTACTTCAGTGCCGACGCTTTTATAGCAGTCATAATAATTTTCTTAGTGCTTCTTGCATTAAAGCCGCTAAATCAAGAAACAGAAACTCAAGTGAATATTCAAGAGGACTTGCTGGACGTTCTTTCAAATTTAAAAATGGGCGAGGTTAATGATCAATATTTTCAGGACCTTGTATTAAATGGAAGTGCGTCTGCAGATGCAAAAGTGCTTGAACAAATTGTTGAATACTATGCCATAGATTCTCCTGAAGCAGAAAAATTATTAGACAAAATTTTATCTGATTTAAATCCTGAAGAAAACATAGGAATCTGGATTGGAAATAATTTAGTAGCAAGTTATAATCATACGCCTTATGAAAGAGCAGAAAATATACTGACTGCAAGACAATTAGTTTCTGGAGCAAAAAAAGAGGACAGTCATGAATCACGAGGATTTTCTGCAAGAGCATTTTTAAAAAGCATAAACAATGTTCAATACTATTTATTCGGCGGTTATATAGGAGATGGAAATATAAGCACCTTAATAGAATCGCAAGGTATAGTAAATGATGTTGAGTTGGAAATTGCGATTAATGAAAATTTTCAGGTTTATATAAATAATAATTTTGCGGGAGACTATAACAAATCTCTTTCAGACACTAATCCTGCTAAGTATTCTTTAAATGAATATCTGCCCCTTTTCATAAGCGGGATAAATACATTTGAAATAAGAGAGAATGAGAGTTTATACATTGCAGGAGGCCATATAAAAATTTCTTATGAAAACTATAATTATACTTCTGGCAACAAGAAATATATTCATGGAATTAAAGGATTGATTAACATTTATGATTCTTTTTATGTTCCGAGCAATTTAACTTCAATAGAAGTTTATTTGCATTATACTTCTCCAGTAAATTTATTTTTAAACATGGGCAATGAAACAATTTATCAAGGAAGAGGAACAGGTGTTCAAAGGACAATAACAAATGCGGAGATATCGTCGAAAATGGAATTCAGCAAAATGATTGAAAAAAATATTCCTTTTAGAATTGGAATAGGAGAAGTGGATTATCTTGGAGATTCTTCAGTTTTAGAATTAATTTCTGTTACAGACATGTCCAAGTATATGCGATGTTCAATTTTTAGTTACGGAACAAATAAAAATCAATGTCTTTCTAACAATGGTATCTGGATGCTGCCTACAAATTATTCTGAAGAAGCAAATAAATTACTCGTTGATGAAGTCCTTAAATTTAATGGCAACAGGGCAGGTTTTGTAGGTATGAGTGCAGACGGAATTCCAGTTTTATTCCATTCGCTTTCTTCTGATAAATCTTCTTTAACAAACACTCTTGACGGTCTTTCAATTGAATCAAACTATAATGCAAACAACTTAAGATTATGTTCAGGAGTTTTGGTTGCAACAGAAGAATTTGTTCAAAATTCTCAGAATGATACTGTAAAAGAAATAATTGTTATGTTAGCCGGACAAATATCAACTCCGCCATGCAATATTGCTGTATCTGATTTGAACAATGATGGAACAATCAATTCATTAGACGATGCAATAGAAGCAGCATGCAGAGCACACGAGGATTATGGAATCACAGTAAATGCAATTGGCTACGGCGATATCGTAGATACAAATACTCTGTCTGCAATGGCTGAATGCGGAAGTGGAATATTTGTCTACCAGCCAAATGTTTCAGAAATCGTCGATACTTACAAAGATATTATAAATGACATTTTAATAAAGTATAATTTGCAGACAGTAAGCTCGTCAGCAGGCATTGAAACACAACTTTATCCAGATTCTTACATAAAGATAGAACATGACAAAACGGAAATTCCTTTTGGTGTTTTAATAAATCTTGAAAAAGAATTTGATAGCCAGGGCTCAGGAAATTTTGAAATTCCAAATGAAACTGAAATTGTAGAAGCAAAGGTTTTATCTTATTCTGGATCAAAATGGACAGACAGAGTTGACGTCTATAACAGTCTTTATGGTTGGAAAAATATTTTCAAAATTTCTGATTTCTCAGATGCATATGTTGAACTTGGAGACCCTTATAGCATTTCTATTCCAAATGACAAATTAACCAATGGAGTTAATAAGATTAATCTAACAACAGGCATTTCTCCGACTAATTCTTCAGAAGGTTCAATCCATAATAAAATAATTTACTCCATTGTTAAAAATGGAACAGGATATTCACCAATTTCAGCTTCTGCAAATGGTTGCACTTGGACTATTGAATTTTATGACAATACTAACTTGACTACGCCAATCCCTGAAGATTATTCAGGAGATAAAGTGTGTTATTATACTTCAGAATCAGAGGACTATAATCAAAATGATGCTATTACCAACGCTGTTCATGAACTTTTAAAAATTATGGATATAGATTTAGATAAAAGAGTTGATAGCAAATTTTCTGCACAAGACCTTTTAATAGAACCGAGCGAAGTTTCAGGAATTCCTTATACCATAAGTAATGAGGTTCAGATAAGAATATGGCGCTAAAAAAGAAAGCTCAGATTTTTTCATTGATATCAATTGTAATTTTATTTTTGTTATTTACTTCTTATGAACTTTATTCAATGTTTAATGAAAAAATTTCCATAAAAACTCGTGTAAAAACCATGGACTCTTTTGTTGCTTCTTCAGAAGAAGATCTGGAAAGAAAACTTTATATTTCTGGATTTAGAATTATCTTTTTAGCTGAAGATTCAATTATGAAATCTGGAAACTATATTGAAAACTTTAGTTTATTTTTCCAGAAGTCAATAATGAACGGTTCTTCAAATAATACTGAAATTTTATTCGGAGCTACATTGCCTGAGATAGTTGAATCAATTGACGAAAACGGAAGAAAAATGAATATTGATATAAAACTTTCAGATATACAAATTTCTGTTGGGCAGGAAGATCCTTGGAATGTTGTGATTATGATGAACTATACTCTGAATGTTACTGATGAAGCCAATTTAGCGTCGTGGAATAAAAGAGAATATATAAAATCCTATGTTCCAATTAAAGGTTTTGAAGATCCTGTTTTTTTGCTTAAAACAAGTGGCAAGATATCAAGAAAGTTTAATCAGACTATTTTTGAAGGAAATTATGTTTCTGAAAGCGATGTAAGTAATCTAATATCGCATATGGAAAATGGATATTATTCTGCAAATCCTATTGCGCCAAGTTTTATAAACCGGCTTGAAGGGCGATTTGAAGCAAATGAAAATGGAATAGAAAGTCTTGTAGATTTAGATGAAGTGTCAAAGCAAGGACTCTCAGTCAAAGAAAAATCTGTTGTTGATTACATTTATTTTTCATCACAAAATCCTATAAGTTATAATGTTCTGAAAATGCCGTCATGGTTTAAAATTGATGAGCAGCATAAAAACAAATATCAGGTCGGAGGATTGGTGAGTTAGTTATTTCTCATAAATAATTCCTTTTATTCACTTTTCTAATAACTGAGATAATTTTCAGGAATTTTAATATGCCAAAGGTTCTGTTAAAAATCCCTTATAAAAACAAGTTGTATCTTTTCTTTTAATTAATAATAAAAATAATTTTATTATCGCCAAGGATTTTTAATTTGATAAAGTGACATAAGAAATTTGAAAGAGCACCTAGGCAGAATAAGAAGCATATCAATAATAGTTCACCAAAACTATTCCTAATTCTTAAATAGAAATACTTGTTAAGCGGAGCGTGTCTAATAAATAACACATTTGTGTTATTTATTCTTATTAATAATTTTATTTGATAACATAATATTCTCGACGCTGTTATTGTCATCATGGCTTCAGGAT
>Ga0209541_10016895_pt1 | contig 10743 bp, 7 predicted proteins | sample RifCSPlowO2_01_FD_184027 | JGI IMG/M metagenome (GOLD analysis project Ga0209541, IMG submission 184027) | Groundwater microbial communities from Rifle, Colorado - Rifle CSP2_plank lowO2_0.1 (SPAdes) (version 2) | ecosystem: Environmental > Aquatic > Deep subsurface > Groundwater | place: Rifle... | reverse complement strand
CATGTACAGAAACTACTTGTACAGATGGATTAGATAATGATGGAGATACAAGAATAGATTGCGCTGATAGTGATTGTGCAGGTTTATCTGGTCCTGGAGTTGCTTGCTGCCAGTCTGCAACAGTGGATGCTAATTGTGGGAATGATGATTGCAAGATAGAAAGCTGTGTAAGCAATATCTGCAGCATTACAAACAGAGCATTAGGAGCAACTGATGAATGCGGAACATGCCAAGCTTGCAATGCAGCAGGTGGAAATTGTGCTGGAATAACAGCTAACGAAGGCAAGAATTGTAATGATGACTGTAGCTATTGTAATGCAGGAACCTGCTCAAATAGAGCTGCAGGAGCAACTGATGAATGCTCAACCTGCAATGCATGCAATGCAGCAGGTGGCAATTGCGTAGGGGTAACTGCAAATAGCGGAAAGGATTGTAATGATGATTGCACTTCTTGTGCATCTGGCAGTTGCACAAACAGAAACCAATGCGCTGCAACAGAATGCTCATCTGGGCAATATTGCGATTCAGCTGGAGGAAATTGCCAAACACCAGATGCCTCAAGCGAAGTATGCTTAAATTGCGCTACAGACCAGACAACAGCGACATGGACATTGGATGATCTAGCTACTCCTGCCGATGAATCAAATCACCAGGATGCAGGCAAGGGATTTAATGCAGATTTATTCAACAGCAACAGAGCCGCATGCACTCCTGCTTCTGGAGGCAGATGTTTTGACGCAAATAATAATCCAGTTAATCATAAATCCAGCTTAGGGACAGGTGCATGTTGCGGCGATGATTCAAATGAATTCTACAAACCAGATAACTATGGCCCTGAATGCACAGCAGATGTAAATGACTGCGTATGGTCAGATGGAAATGCGCAATCATCTAACACTGGAAATGCAAAATGGTGGTGCTACTTGCATGAATGGAATGAATGCATGGATTCCACAATAGGAACAAAAGTAGGAGGCGTAACTTGCGCTGGGGTAATAGGAAATAATGTGTGGACTCCCAATTCTTTAGTAAAACCAGAAAACCAGTATTCATGCACAGATAGCTTAGATAATGATGGAGATGCAAAAATAGATTGCGCTGATAGCGATTGTGCTGGCTACATAACTGGAAAAATAGAAGATGCGAGTGGAAATGCTATAGGAGCCAACCAAAATGCTAAAGTGCAAGTAATTCAAAGCGCAAGTTTGGTAAGGGAAGCATATGCAAGTGCTTCTGGCGCATATCCAAATGTAGGTGGCTATTTACCGGAAGATAATGTGCCTTGCGGAACTTATGATATGATAGCTTCTGCTACTGACTATGTTTCCTCTGCAAAATCGCTGGTTAATTTCCCGCCAGATAGCTCGACTACTCAAGACTTTATCTTAACCCTGGGCACGACATGCGAGGCTGACTGCACATATGCAGGAGATACTCTAATCCATCGGGAATGTGAAGGCATTAATGGATGTAAGTTCTGCCCTGATGGATGCACTTCTCCAATCTGCACTACAAGCATAGCTCAGCAAAGCTGTAATTTTGCCCAGCATGGTTGGATAAGGCTCTATAACGATCCCTCACAGCCGGAATGTGCAAATGGCTGTGTAATATTCTGCCAGGAACGCTGCCCAGAGAAGAAAATAATAACCAAAGCAACTGTAAGATGTGATGATGAGAATCTGATAAGGATCATAAAGCTTGGAATATACAGGGGAAAATTAGTTAAGCTGAATGTGGTTGCATGTGGCTAAGAGTTTCAATAAGACTGCAAAGATACTTATAAAGATGGCAAAGAACAATGTTAAAAAGAATGTTGGAAAGGATTTATTTACTTTTAATAATGCTGTTTTTTTTCTATTAATGCTGGCTTTAATTGTGCTTTTTAGGACAATACTTGGTTCTGTAGCAACCTTTGAAGCTGCAGAATTTAAAGCTGCAGAAAAAGCCGATTTGGAGCAGGAAGCAAAAATCCTTCTTGATAGTTGCAGCTGAAGGCACTGGCTTAGTACAATCAAATGAGCTTTCAGAGGATAAGGTAAAGTCTCGCCATGCGAATAATTTACTAAACAAAAAACTTATAATATACCTTAATTTCTAATGCCAATTGGGGTGTTAAAATGGTAAAACAAATCAAGGATGCAAATGGAAAAGTAGTTGCTGAATTATTGCAGGAAGAAGATGTAACTTCAAATCTTGACGGAAAAACTTTGGCTGTCATTGGCTATGCTTCACAAGGCAGAGGACAGAGCCTGTGTTATAGGGATTCGGGAGTCAATACAATTTTGGGATTGAGAAAAAACGGGGATTCATGGAAACATGCTTTGGAAGACGGCTGGGAAAAAGATGAAACTTTATTTGAAATTCCTGAAGCAGTAAAAAAAGCAGATATGATAGTAATGGTAATAGCTGATACAGCGCAGCCAGAAGTCTATAAAACGCAAATTGAGCCTAATTTAAGCGCGGGCAAAACTTTGGTTTTTTCCCATGGATTTAATATACACTTCAAGCAGATAATCCCTCCAAAAAATGTGGATGTTTCGATGATAGCCCCAAAAGGCCCTGGAAGGATTGTAAGAGAACAATACGAAAGCGGTTTTGGCGTTCCTGCACTTCTAGCTGTACAGCAGGATTATACGGGGAAAGCATGGGATAATATCTTGGCTTTGGCAGATGCATTAGGCGCAACAAGGCCGGGTGTCTTTAAGACCACATTCAAGGATGAAGTTGAAAGCGATTTATTTGGGGAACAAGTTGACTTATGCGGCGGTGTAGTAGAAATGGTCAAGCACGCATTTGAGACTTTAGTGGAAGCAGGCTATAACCCATTGCTCGCTTACTGGGAATGCCACCATGAATTGCATGGATTAATTGCTCCGCTTGCATATAAATATGGCAATGTCGGCATGTTAAACAGCGTTTCCCTTACCGCAAGAAAAGGAGCTTTAGCTTCTGGCAAAAGGGTAATGGACCAGCATGTAAAAGAAAACATGAAAGCGTGCTTAAAGGACATACAATCTGGAAAATTTGCAAAGGAATGGGTGGCAGAGTACAAGCAGTACGGCTTCAAGAAGATGCAGGAAGAGCTTGATGTGCTTGCAAAGCATCCTTTAGAGACTGTAGGAGTCCAGATAAGAAATGCAATGTGGCCGAATGAGGAAAGGCATCAATAAGTAAATTTATTCACAACGTAATGTTTAACGCAACAATAATAAAAAATAATAATAAGAAAAATTTCATTAACAGAGACAGACGGAAATTTTTCTTATTATTAATTTTATTGAGCATAAGATAAAAACCAAAATCAATGTAACTACTATGAAAATAGCAGTTGAGTCCACAATCAAGTTCCGGAAGCACCACCTTGACAGATTAGGCAAGATTGGAAATGTTGAGGTTTATGAATTTGGGTGCAAGAAATCCAAGTTCTTTGAAATTGTCAAGGACGCTGGAGTTATTATTGGGAATAAGTGGTTTTTTAATGAGCTGTTGCCAAAGCTGAAAGCTAAATTGATTGCTTTATGCTCTACAGGCTGTGATTTAGTTGATTTGGACAAGTGCAAGGAATTAGGGATAGCAGTGACTAATGTACCTGCTTACTCGACAAATTCGGTTGCAGAGGCTACAATAGCACTTTTATTGGAGCTGACCAAAAAGATGAAGTACCAAAGAGAAAGCTATGACAAAGGCAAGTGGGCTTATGACCTTGATCCCTTCACTGAGCTCGCAGACAAGACTTTTGGGATTATAGGATTCGGAAACATAGGGAAAAAAGTTGCGCAAATAGCGAGCGCGATGGACATGAAAATATTGGTCTACACCAGGACTTCAAAGAAAGAGGAATTTCCGGATTACGAATTTGTTTCAAAAGAGAAATTACTGAAAAATTCTGATTTTGTAAGCGTGCATGTTCCGCTGGACAAATCAACAAGGCACCTTATAGGCAAGGAAGAGTTTGACATGATGAAAAGCTCTGCTTGTATAATAAATGCAGCTAGAGGCGCAATCATCGATGAGGATGCTATAATAAATTCATTGAAGAATGGTAAAATTGCAGGAGCAGGGTTAGATGTGTTTTCTAAGGAGCCACTGCCGCTTGATTCAGATTTAGCTAAACTGAAAAATGTCGTCATAACCCCACATACAGCTTTCTACACAGCTGAAGCATTGGAAAGATTGTATAGCAGGTGCATAGGCAATGTAGAGGATTTTCTTGCAGGAAAAGCAACTAACAAAGTGGTTTAGAATGTCCAACCGTAAAACTTATAATGCACCTTAATTTCTAATGCTTAAAATGGCAGGTTTAAAAATAAAATCCAGCATAATAACAGAAGGGGATGCAAGAGCCCCCAATAGGGGTATGCTAAGAGCAGTAGGATTTATAGATGAAGATTTTAACAAGCCTATAATCGGAGTTGCAAGCACGTGGTCAGATGTAACTCCATGCAATATGCACATTGATAAATTAGCCGTAGCTGTAAGGAATGGCATAAAACATTATAATGGAGCTGGACTGACTTTTGGCGTTCCTACTGTGTCAGATGGCATTTCTATGGGAACTCCTGGAATGAAATACTCTTTAAGCTCGAGAGAGGTAATTGCAGATTCTATTGAAACCGTAAGCGGCGCTGAAAGGTTTGATGGATTAATAGCTATAGGCGGCTGTGATAAGAATATGCCTGGCTGCTTAATAGCCATGGCACGCTTGAACATACCTGCTGTTTTTGTTTATGGTGGCACAATAATGCCTGGAAAATATAAAGGAAAAGATATTGATATTGTAAGTATTTTTGAAGCGGTAGGGCAATACAATGCAGGAAAAATAAGCCACGAAGACCTTCACCAGATAGAATGCCATGCATGCCCCGGCGCAGGAAGCTGTGGAGGAATGTATACTGCAAATACGATGGCTTCTGCTATTGAAGCAATGGGAATGTCATTGCCAAATTCTTCTTCAATACCTGCTGAAGATGCTAAGAAAAAAGAAGAATGCTTTGAATCTTCAAAATATGTGCTCCAAATGCTTGAAAAAAACATCACTCCAAAAGATATAATGACAAAAAAGGCATTTGAGAATGCGATAACTGTTGTAATGGCATTAGGCGGCTCAACAAATTCCGCTTTGCATCTGCTTGCAATAGCCCATGCAGTCGGAGTCAATTTAAGTTTAGACGATTTTGACAGGATAAGCAAGAAAGTTCCGCATCTTGCTGATTTAAAGCCTTCCGGAAAATATGTGATGTATGACTTATACAAGGCAGGTGGTGTTCCGGGAGTTATGAAGATGCTTCTTGAAGCTGGATTATTGCATGGAGACTGCTTAACAGTAACTGGGAAAACCTTAGCTGAAAATTTAAAGGAAATTGCTCCATTGAAAGCCCACCAGCAAGTTGTAAGAGACTTAAAAGCTCCATTAAAGCCTACAGGGCCTTTAGTTGTTTTGAAAGGCAATTTAGCTCCAGAAGGCGCTTTGGCAAAAGTATCCGGATTAAAAAGCCCAATAATAACAGGCCCGGCTAAAGTCTACGATTCAGAAGAAGATGCCTTGAAAGGAATTTTGGATAATGATGTCAAAGAAGGGGATATTGTTGTCATAAGATACGAGGGCCCAAAAGGAGGACCTGGAATGAGGGAGATGCTAGCTCCTACATCTGCAATAGTTGGGAAAGGATTAGGAGAAAAAGTTGGCTTGATTACTGACGGCAGGTTTTCAGGAGGCAGTCATGGATTGGTCGTAGGCCATGTCTGCCCCGAAGCGCAAGCAGGAGGTCCTATCGCTATTGTTAAAAATAACGACTCAATTACGATGGATGCAAACAAGCAATTATTGCAGCTAAATGTTCCAAGAGGAGAAATAGAAAAAAGACTAAGGCAATGGAAAGCACCTCCGTTAAAATTTACAAAAGGAGTTCTTTATAAGTACGCTAAATTGGTTAGTTCTGCGAGTAAAGGAGCAGTTACGGATTTGTAAATTTTGATAACAACTTTGATTATTTCCTATATTTTGTCATTTCCTTCCATTCAATAATGCCCTTTAATATACCGGGAATTAACCCCGTCAAAACAAAATTCTTATAAACTAAAATCCCATGCCATTTTCCAAGGCTTATAACCATCATTCTCGGCTTTGACAAGTATTTTTCGAGAGCTTTCCCTTTTTCAATATTAATTATGTTTTTTGCAACAACTTCAGCTTGCCTTTCTGCATTTTGTGCGGTCTTTTCTTCCTTTACATCAGTTATGTCCCCTGCTGCAAAAACATTTGAGAAGCCTTTAACCTGCAGGTATTCATTGACGATTATTAATCTTCTTTCATTTAGGCAATAGGAAAGTATCTTGCTCATGCACCTGGAGTTCAGCTTTATTCCAGTGCATAAAAAAACAAGGTCTGCTTTTATTTTATTTCCTTTATCGGTTTTGTACAGATTTTTTCCTGCGCTTCCAAGAAGCCTTTCATTAAGCCTTATATTAACATTCCTGCTATTAAGGAACTCATGTGCATAATTCCTCGCTTTTTTCGGATTTCTTTCTATTAATTTGTCGTTGCTGTGCACAATAGTGACTTTTTTGCTTGGATATTCCTCAATTATTTCTGCTGCCAGTTCCACTCCAACTAAGCCGCCGCCAATAATAAGGACAGAATTTGATTCTTTCAGCTTTTTTGCATATTTCGCAAGCACATCTGCTCTTGCTGCAGTAATAGTGCTTGTGTCTTTCATGGGCAAATTGTATTCGGAACCAGAACAGATGATAAGATAGTCATACGGAAATTTATTTTTTGAAACTATCACATATTTTTTATTTGCTTCCTTTACATTACCCTTAACTACAACAGCCTTGTTAAGATAGCTCTTGTGTAATGTCTGTATTTTCTTTATATGCTGGGGCTCAACAATAGTCCTTAATACAGAAGGGGTAAATTCAAAATAGTCTTTTATGTCTACAAGTGTTACATTAAAATCATTTTCCAGCTTTCTGGCAGTGGTGGAGCCTGCAAAGCCCCCGCCTATTATTACAACTCTTTTTTGTTGCATTCTTATTTAAATAAGATATAGGTATAAATAATTATTGAAAGTTTTATAAATGCACTCAAATAAACATGCTTGGAGGATTAAATGAGCTTGGAGAAAATAACTACGGGTGTATACAGAACAGAAGAAACTAGGTCTCTTGACGATCGATTTAATAATCTGCTTGACATAGGCAAAAAAGTATGGTGTTTTTTATTTAGGATGGAATATGAACGTATTGCAATGCAACTTATTATGCGTTCACGAGATTGGGGTTATTTTGTCGGAATTACAACTGAGCATTTAGAGAAATTGATTGATAGGGAAGGTATAACACATGATGAAATGCTGGCTGCATATGATAGACTAAAGTTTTTACCATCCGCAGGTCATGATTTGTTCGCAGGTTACATTGCTAACATGGCAAAGTTGGGCTACATTAAAATTGATGAGACCATTAAAGATACTCAAATAATTATTCCTACTGCAAGACTATTAGAGTATACACGCACATCACCTAAAGATTAACAGCATCAAAACCTATATAAACCAGCTCTATACCCCAATATATTGATAAAATGGGGGGTGTAGACGCTGATTTAATTGATGTCGAAGGAATGCAAGATGCTTCCTTAAAAGAATTTCTTAAAAAAAATGCCGTTTCTTTGACTGTGCATGAAGCCAGAAAGATTGTTGAGCTAATTGGAAGAAATCCGACTTTAACAGAGCTGCATATGTTCAACATACAATGGTCGGAGCACAGCAGCTATAAAAGTTCCAGAGCAGTTCTAAAAATGCTTCCAACTAAAGCCCCGAATGTAATTTTAGGCCCTGTAGAGGATTCTGGAATTGTCGAACTCGGCATAATAAATGGTGAAAAATACGGCATTGTTGTAAGCCATGAAAGCCACAATCATCCTTCCCAGGTAGTCCCTTATGAAGGCGCTGCAACCGGAATTGGCGGGGATATAAGAGATGTTCTCTGCATGGGCTCAAAAGTAATTGCATTAGCAGACCCTTTAAGATTTGGAAACCCGAATGGAGAAAATAAAAACAAGGTAAAATATATTGCGAATGAGGTGATAAATGGAATTGCAGGCTATGGAAATGCTGTTGGAATTCCGAATATAGCAGGAGATGTTTATTTCAATGACAGCTTTGATGATAATTGTTTAGTGAATGTTGTTTGTCTGGGCATTGTAAAGGAAAAAGACATAATACACAGCTATGCGCCAAAGAATGCTGCTGGTTATGACATTGTCATTGTAGGGAAACCAACGGACAATTCAGGTTTCGGAGGTGCTGCCTTCGCTTCCCTTATTTTAAATGAGGAAGAAAGAGAAAGTAATCGCGGAGCTGTGCAGGTTCCAGACCCTTTCTTAAAAAATGTCTTAATCAGGGCAAGCTATGCTGTATTTGAAGAGGCAAAAAAACAAAAAGTAAAGCTGGGATTCAAGGATATGGGCGCTGGCGGCATAATGTGCTCTTCTTCTGAGCTTTGTTCAGATGCCGATTATGGTGCGGAGATTGATTTGGACAAAGTCAACGTTTCCATGAAAAATCTCCCATCGTATGTTATATTCTGCTCAGAAACTCAGGAAAGGTTCACATGGATAAGCCCGAAAAGATTTACGCCAACATTATTAAAAATTTATAACGAGGATTTTGCTTTATCAACAATAGCTGAAAATGCAAAAGCTGCTATCATAGGGAAGGTAACTAAAAGCCAGGATTACAAAATTACACATAAAGGGAAAATTGTCTGTAATGTTCCTATAAAGGCAGTTACCAAGGGAATACAATACCAAAGGGATTTTAAGGAGCATGGAAGAAATTTCAATGAGCCTCTGCTTGATGAGCCAAAAGACTACAATGAAACTGCTTTGAAAATCCTTAACCATCCAAATGTTGCTTCCAAAGAAAAATGCTACAAGCACTATGACAGGAATGTAATGGGAAATTCGGTTATTGAGTCTGGACAGGCAGATGCAGGATTGCTAAGAACAGTTAAAGGAAGTAAATATGGAATTGCGTTATCTGTAGACTGTAATCCAAAGTATGGAAGAATAAATCCTTATTTAGGGGCTGTAAATGCTGTTGCGGAATCAATGAGAAATGTCGCTGCCATTGGAGCTGTCCCTGCTGCTTTGACAGACTGCTTAAATTATGGAAATCCGGAAGATGAAAAGCAGTTCTATGATTTTGTTGAAGGGGTTAAAGGCATCAAAGTCGCTGCTGAAAATCTTTATCTGAGGAATACAAAATATCCTGTTCCAGTTATTTCGGGAAATGTAAGCTTCTACAACGAAAGCTCAAAGGGAAAAGCTATTGACCCTTCTGCCATCATTGCCTGCATCGGGGTAACGAAAAATTATGAGAAAGCGATTACAATGAAGCTGAAAAAAGAAGGCTCTATTTTGATGCTTGCTGGAAACCGTAAAGACGAGCTTGGTGGCAGTGTTTATTATGAGATTAACGGCAAATTAGGAAAAAATGTCCCGGAAATAAATTTTGAAGAGCACAGAAACATGGTTTATGCTGTCATTGAATGCATAGAAAATGGTTTACTTCTAAGCTGCCACGACATTTCCGATGGCGGAATGCTTACAACAATTGCAGAAATGATTTTAGGTGGGAATGCAGACGGCAAAATTGGAGCGGAGATTAACTTTAATTATCCCAATTTGAGAAATGATAAAATATTGTTTTCAGAAAGCCCTGGATTTGTTTTTGAGGTTGAGGAAAATAATAAGGATAGAGTGCAATCCATTTTTAAAAAATACAATTTATTTGCGCATACATTGGGAAAAACCAGCAATAAAAATTCATTAAAAATAATCAATAATAATAAAAAATTGATTGACTTAAAAATTGATGAAATGAGAAAGGCATGGACAACAGGTTTTGTGGAGGCTTTGAGATAAAAAATGTAAAGAACTAAATAGAGAATTATTGAGGTGATAAAAATAATAACAAAAGAAAATTTCAAGCAAAAAATATTTGATTTTGCAAGCGAAAAGTACAAGGAAAAAATAAATGAATTTCAAGAAATGTTTTTTGATGATTTTCCTTATAACAATGAAGGATTAGAAGAGGATTTACAATTTAAGAATTTTGTTGATTGGTTAATTATTGAGAAGCAATTGCCGGAAATGGGTAAGACAATTGTAGAAGAATTTGTTGCAGAAAATCCTGATTTGCCAATTGAACTGGAACAGTGCTTGTTGAGGATGAAAAATGTTGTGAGTGGAACATTTAAGGTTCAGTATATTCTTGGACTTGATTTAATGATTAGAGCATTAGGTACCGGTAAAGAATATAAAGTAAAATTGTACTCAAAGAATCCAAATATTGAAAAAGGGGATTTGATAGAGGGCAGAATTCACGAATTTGATGAGCAATACCGCACATGCGGAGCTTTAAAAATTAATAAACAATCGCCATATAATTTTATTGCAAATACTGATTCCTTAATGGAAATGTATGATCGCAACAGAATTAAAGAAATAGAAGACAATATTCTTCATGAAAGTAAAAAAATCACAGCGATGCTTAATAACTACCCTTTTCAATGGATAGATGGCATTTGTAATTTATTTGGCCTGGATATCAAGGAAAGGAAGGATGAAAAAGTTAAATTAATTGCTAACAAATTATTGTTAGATTTACCAAACATTGTTAAGAACTTGAGTGAAAAACCAAAAGGTGTATTGCGACTTATTCTAGATGAAGGAGG
>Ga0209541_10016894_pt1 | contig 10744 bp, 7 predicted proteins | sample RifCSPlowO2_01_FD_184027 | JGI IMG/M metagenome (GOLD analysis project Ga0209541, IMG submission 184027) | Groundwater microbial communities from Rifle, Colorado - Rifle CSP2_plank lowO2_0.1 (SPAdes) (version 2) | ecosystem: Environmental > Aquatic > Deep subsurface > Groundwater | place: Rifle... | reverse complement strand
GAGCATTGATGACAAAGATTACCGTTAGGAGATTAATTCCCCCACGTGCAAAGCTGCCGAGCACATCAGAAACTGCTGCTCCCGCAGCACTCCGTGCGGGTGTGGTCTGCGCCGCCCAACTCGTCCCCGCATCCACCCAAAACACCGCCGCCGCGACGAGGGCGAGGGAAAGGGTGAAATACATAAAGGTTTTTCTACGGGTGATGGTCATGGAATTACGGGTTTTTCGCGTGCCTTGACATGATATCTGGGTAAGGTATACTTAAGGCCTAAACGGCTTCGGCCCTCCCCGCAAGGGGTATAAACCACATAAAGATCAGGCAAGCAGATGCCTGATTTTTGCTTTTAGAGAATTAAACTCATACAACGGCATTTCTCCTTTTTCACGCTCATGAAAGAATACGCGGTGTTCTTTGCCGTGCAGATACGCTTTTTTATCATGCCACTTTTGGAAATCTTTTTTTCTCGGTGCGTGTGCTGATTTCATATCTTTTTTATTCCGGCTTGAGCAAAGGCACGATGGCGATCATGAGCGCGTTGGCGCGTTTGATTTCATCTCTTTCATCTCCGGTCGCCTGCATCTCGTCAATCGCCCCGCGGATTGCGGTATTTACTTCTGCCGGCGTTGCCGCGCGTTCCAGCAGGGACAGGGCGCCAGCAATCGCGGTGCGCGACTCGCCAAGCCGGATCACCTCCGTATCAATCTCCGCGCTCTTTGCGTCCAATGCAATCCTGCGCGCGGGCGTGGTGGTCGCGAGAATAGCCAGTCGCCTCACCTCCCCCTGCATCTCGCGCAAGAGCGAACTCATGCTTGAAACATGCAAAGTCGCATTGCGCAATTCCGCCGCGGTGTCGGTTTTTTGATCCCCAGTCGCAGGTGCTGTTGGAGGGAGATTTGGAACTTGGCTGATAATTTGATTGAGGCGGCTTTGAACGGGCGGCAATTGACTCCCTGCGTTGATAATATCTTGCGGATTTGCGGCGCCTATAAATAGGAGTTTTATCTCTAGGAGATCGTTTTTGACCACAAGCAGATCTTTTTGTTGAGTGAGTTTAGTGGTGAGTTGCGCCTCAAGCGTGGCAGTCGGTTGCAGAGACCGCTGTGCTAGAAAGAGATCTCTTTGAGTCGTGCCGATAATCTCGTTTGTTTTTCCGTGCCCCGTATCGGCGGAAAGGATGGCGTTTTCTGTCTGCTCTTGCACCGAGTTGCCGGCAAGTCCATCCACATCGAGTTGTATATTTGAGAGATCTTCGTCAAATATGCCGGGTCCCGCGTCTCGTTCACCCTCATCGCCGCGGGAAAACGACACCGCGCTACTGATCATTTTACCGATCAGCGCATTGGCTACGGCGATAATGGCATCGTCAATCTCCCGCGCGGCGTTGAGGAAATCAATATCGGTATGCAAGAGTCTGCCAAATGCGTCCGATATCGCCTTGCCCGGAAGCGTAATCTGCTCTTCATAATGGCATTCTTCGCCGATGGGCTGTCCCGCACCTCTTGGCTGTATCGGCACGCACCTTTTTAGTTTACTGCCTACTCCCAAGAAACCGCTTCCCGCGAGGAATTTTTGGAGAAGGCCGTCTCGCGCGCTGGATTCCGCGGCAACCTTTGCGTCTAGGGCAATGAGATACGCGCCGTACGGATTGTTTTGCGGCTCAAGGCCGATTTTGAGAAACGCGGGCCATCCGCCTTGCGAGAAGTCCTGGTAGAAGTTTTCCACATTCGCGACAATATCCGTTACCGTGCATCCGAGTTTCTGGGCTAAACTGGACGGTGACCGCAAACTGATTTTTAGCGCCGCCCCGATATCGCCACACAGATTAACGCCCGTCAGGTTATTCAGAAAGTTTGCGCCCTCTATATCCGCTTCGCGCCGGAGCTGTGCTTGCAAGTCGCCGACAAACCCTACATTTTCGCCGCCGTCTTGCTGTATCCATCCAATGACCTGATTCGTAAACGAGCGAATAAGCGCGGCAATGGCGATACGAGCCAAAATATTAATAATCGTCTGTTTCTGCGCGGTGGTCTCCGTGTTGACCGTGCCACGAACCTGATACGGAAGTGATAGTATCTGGACCCCTTCCATTACAAAAAGGGAGTTTGCAATTAGGGAATCCTGAATGCAGGACTCCAGCATGGTCGTGTTCGCCACCGGGACTGCAAGAGGAACAGGCGGCGGCGCTACAAAGCCAGATGTGCATGCCCCAATCGCCGTTGCGGCATAGCCAGCGGCCGCGGTCTTGAGCGCTGCGGCGGCCGAGGCCGCCGCGGCTGTTTCTGTCCCGGCTTGTATCTGTTTGGTCGCGCCGAATATCCCCGTGGCTACCGCGTCGACTTGTTGCGGCGCAGACAGCGACAGAGAGAAAATAGCGGCGAGGAGGAATATCGCCGTGATTCTGGTATAGCGGGTATGATAGAAAACTCTCATGCGTGGGGTTACGGGTTCTTGCGCTGGGCGTCGTTGAGTTCTTTAACTTTCCGCTCCACGATCTTTTTTGATTCATTCTGCGCCTTTGCTACGACCACGGAGAACTCCTCCTGCGCTTGTGGGAGCGCTTTGATGGAAATGAGCGCAGAAATCGGATCGTTTTCTAAGTTCGTAATCAGTCCAAGCGAATAATGTATTTTGGAGAGCGTGTTGAGATATGCAAGTATGACACTCGCATACTCTTGCGGCACCGGAGTTTTTATAATATCCCGCGCGAGGCCGCCGAACGTATTTTGATATGCGAGCAAAGATGATCGCGCTTCCTCGGATGCCGGATTTTGTATGAAATTAATGATGACTTCCTGACCGTCAGACGGAGTTGTCGTGTGGCGTATGAGGGCATGATTGAGAGCGAGAAACATCTGCGCGATCGTCGCCAGATCATTTTTCGGACTCAGAGTGATATCTGCTGTAGAGTACTGTTTTGCGCCGACCCAGATCCGTTCCGGATTCTGAAGAAAATCAAGAGTGCTGGCTTTACGCACGAGGTCGCCTGTTTGCGGGGATTTACCCGAGAGGATTGGCCCCACGATATCCGGCAGGAGCGACCGCGAGAACTGTTCGGTCATATTCAATGCGGGGTTGAGGACATCCTCTGATATACTTATAAACGGAGCTAGAGTTGCGGCAATGTCATCTGGTCTTTGCGGGTCTGCCGATGTATTTGGCTTTGTTGCGTCTCTTCCTTGCTCTATTTCTTCCCCATCGGTCGTGCCGTCGGCATCGGTGTCGGCAATGGCGGGGTCGGTGCGGAAGATCGCCTCCTCCCAATCCTTGAGCCCGTCCATGTCCTGGTCCCGCGTGAGCGCCGCAACCTGTGCCGCGCGGGCGGCACCACGCGCGGCATCCCGATTGTCCGGCGGCGCGGATGCGCCGCCGCCCATCTTCGCAACAAGCCAAACCCCCGCGCCGCACCCGAGCACGACAAAAACAACAAGAACAACCCTCGCTCTTGAGGACAACGCCGAGATACGCCCCAGCCATACTTTCACATCTCCATTATACCCTGTCTTCACCTCATTCCCTCTGTGGATAACCTTCCTTTACTACGGAGGATTATCCTCCGTAGTAGCGATGGCTATTGTAATAATCAGGATATTTGTGTGGTATCATGGGGTGATGATGAAAAGGTACATACAGGCGGGACTTGTAGGCGCGCTTTTGGCGGCTACGTTTTTTGTGCCGCTTTCCTCTCCTCTGTATGCGGAGGCGGCGACAGGTGTTTTCATTCCGTTCGGAGGCATAATTACAAAAATGTTGACATGCAATGAAGGGTTGCTCCTCTATCTCGGTCCGCCAACGCCTTTTCCGGTAGTGGTGCCGTATGGCTCCACCTTTCTCATGGGTGTTTTTCGTCCAGGCGGATGGGTTATGGGACTTGCCGCTGGCTTTTCTCCTTGTACGATCGGGCCGAAGATTGTCGGGGGCGGTCTCCGTGTTATACAGGTCCCCATCAATTTTATCGGGACAAGTTTGTAACCAACGTTGTCCATTGAGTCAGGGAGAGCTCTTGGGGGCGCACGCGCTGATCAATCCCTGCGGCCGAGAGCGCCGCAATGACTTTTTGTTTTCCTCCGGCAATCTCTGCTAAGGGATTGGCGAGCTGTTTTCTTTTTTGTCCGAATGCCGCGCGCAGTATTTCAAAGAAAAATCCAGCATCTATGCCGTTTTTCTGAAAGAAATTGTCCGATATGTCCGATAGAGAAATGACGGCCGAATCCACATTCGGCGTGGGCGCAAAGCACGACGCAGGCACGGACGCGACGAGTCGCGGTGTGCCGTACGCCTGCACCGAAAGCGCGAGAAGATTCATGTCCGGCGGCACGGCGACGATGCGTTGCGCAACTTCTTTTTGAATGGTCAGCACGATGCGTTCTGGCCGCGCCTGTGTTTCAATGAGCATCCGCAGGAGCCGCGATGTCAGGTAGTACGGAATATTGGCAACCACTTTGCGGCCTGCGGCAATATCAGGCTTCTGCTTTAGAACGGCCAAGATATCTCCTTTTATCACTTCCACATGAGGAATCCCCTGCTCTTCTAGGGCGTCTGCCAAGGCATCGTCCTTTTCCACAGCAATGACGCGTCCGGCGCGTTGTGCCAAGGGTATAGTCAAAATGCCCGTTCCCGGTCCTATTTCCACTACCGTATCATCGGTCGAGATGTCTCCGGCTTTGATCATCGCGTCAATGACCCATGCACAGCGCAGGAAATACTGTCCGAGTGATTTTTTGGCTTGCATATCGCATCATTCCAGACTAAGTCTGGAATATCATCAGAGTTCGATGGTGGGCGTGTCGTCGACCATAACCAAGTGTTCGGGTATTTCCCCCAAAAAGCGCGACGGCGGATTCATCTGCGTATTGCCAAAGCGCGTGCGCGACAAGGCAAACGAGAGAAACACTTTTTCCTTGGCGCGCGTAATACCCACATAGCACAGCCGCCGCTCTTCTTCCAATTCTGCGGGATTGAAAAGCGCGCGGGCATGGGGAAACACACCCTCTTCCATGCCGACCATAAATACGACGGGGAATTCAAGGCCTTTTGCCGCGTGGAACGTCATCATATGCACAGCGTCCGCTTCCTCTTTCTGGTCTTCTTCGCGGTCGGACATGAGCGCTACGTCTTCCAATAGTTTTTCCAGCGCTTCGTCCTGGGGCAGGTCGTCATAGCGTTTGGCAAGCGTGACCAATTCCTGCACGTTTTCCCATCGCTCGTCCGCGTTGGACGCGGTTTCCTCCAGATATTCCTTGTAGCGAATTTCCATAAGCGCCGAGCGGATAAATGCGGACGGGGTTTTCTCGCGCGCCGCTTCGCGCAGAATGGCAATGAGCCGCTCAAAGCGTTCAAGCGCGGCATGGGGCGCTTTGCCGGAGATCGTGGCAGAGGCGAGATATTTAAGCAGGGTTTGTTTGCCAATGCCGCGCGCCGGCACGTTGATGATACGCTTGAGAGACACAAAATCCTGCGGATTTATAACGTAGCGCACATACGCGAGCATATCTTTTACTTCCTTGCGCTGGTAAAAACGCACGCCGCCGATGATTTTGTAGGGGATGTTGCGCTCTAGAAATGTGTCTTCAATCGTGCGCGACTGCGCATTGGTGCGGTACAGCACTACGATGTCGCGCTGCCGAAGTTGCTCGCCGTTGAGTGCGCGATACCCGTGGGACACCGTTCCTATGCTACTGAGTGGATAGGCGATGTCAGGAGCGGCACGCTTAGTAAGCGACTGTATTATATCGGCGACCATCGCCGCTTCCGCGCGCTCGTTCTCTACGGCAATCACCTGAATGGGCTCGCCGCCCGGACGCTCTGTCCAGAGTTTCTTCTCTTTCTGGCTTCGGTTGCGGGAAATGACGTCGCGTGCGGCATCCAGAATCACCTGCGTTGAGCGGTAGTTCTGGTCCAGCACGATCACGGTCGCGTCCGGCCAGTCCTTTTCAAAATTGAGAATATTGCGGTAATCCGCTCCGCGAAAGGAGTAAATCGCCTGCGCGTCGTCGCCCACGACCGCGATGTTGCGGTGCAGTACTGCCAACTGCTTCATGATGAGATACTGCGCCGTGTTCACATCCTGGTACTCGTCCACGTGGATGTAGCGGAATCGCTCTTGGTACATGCGCAATATGTCCGGATACTTTTCAAAAAGGAGGGCGGTGAGCGTGAGCAGGTCGTCAAAATCCATGGCGTTGGCTTCGTGCAGGCGTTTCTGGTACAGGGCGTATGCCGCGTGCACCGTGCGCGGAAAAAGATCGCTGGTTCCCATCTCGCTCGCATAGATGTCCGGTGTCTTCAGTTCGTTTTTCAATGCAGAAATTACGTTTTTGATCATTGCCGGAGGAAATTGCTTCGGATTGATATTGACCTCCACAAACACCTCTTTCATGAGCGACAGCGCATCGTCCTCATCAAAAATGGTAAACGTGCGCATGTAGCCGATCTTGGCCGCGTGCGTGCGCAAGACGCGCACGCAAAACGCATGGAATGTGCCGATGAAGGGCAGGTTGTAGATGGTAGGATGTAGGTTGTAGGCAAGTGTTCTGATACGGGCTTTCATTTCTTCTGCGGCTCTATTCGTGAAAGTTACGGCAAGGATCTCGTCGGCCGGCACGCCTTTGGCGAGCAGATACGCGATGCGGTGCGTGATGGTCGCGGTTTTGCCCGATCCGGGTCCGGCCAATATCAAAACCGGCCCCTCGGTGGCGAGCGCGGCTTTTTTCTGATTTTCATTGAGATTTTGCAGGATATGCTCCATCTGTTCGGCGCTACGGGCTATTGTTTTATGATACGAAACGCGCTCTGCGGCATCTCGAATCGGTCAATCACGTCATTGTTCTGCTCATTTCTGCGGAGGAAAATAATCGTCCCGCTATCGGCATACACCGGCGCCCACGCAGGGTCTTGTACGCGCGCGATCAGGAATTGCTGTGCCCACGGCGTGGCATCACGATGCGAGAAAAAGATCGCGTTAAACTGCCATTGCGCCAGGGCTTTTTGCCATGCGTCGTCGCGCTCCTGCAGGGGGATATAGTGCTCCGCAAAAAAGGCGGCGGGATACGCTTCAGGCCGGTTGTCTACAAATACTTTTTCCTGCGGGTACAAGTGCCAGATGAGATACCCGCCAATGTCGTAGTTGTTGAATAGTGGTCCTTGGAGACCATGCGCGCGGAAAAACGCCGCGGCATCCCCACTCCCCTGTTCAAGTCCCAGCCCCGGCTCTTTCCAGTGGGGAAAATATTTCTGCCATTGGCCAAAGAGCGCCGGTACCATGATGAGTGTAAGTATGACTCCGCCGGTTACGGCAAGTGTCTTGCGCCGTGCCGCAAGCCACGGACCCGCGCACGCGGCGATGTTGGATGCGACGAGGATGACAAAAAAGAAGCCGAAAAGCGCGAAATTCCGCGTGGCCATCCATCCGAGAACGCTTATCATAATCCCGATTGCGGCAAGCGGCAACATCTCCCGTTCTTTCCCCCGCATCCACACGCGTACGATAAAGCTTGCAATCAGCACGCCGAACAAAATTTTGAAAATCGTGAAATTCGGGTTTTGCATGATCGTCTCGACAAACCAGACGGGCTGGTTTTCGGCGATTCTATAGCCGTAATTTTCAAAGATCGTGAAAGGCGCCAAGGCGCCTTTCAGAAAAAACGGATTCAAAAGAGACGCGACTGCCGTCGCGAGCGCGGTATATGCCAACACTATGGTGTGCTTTCTGTCCAAAGGTTGTACAAACAGCGAGGCCGCAAAAAATATCGCAATCAGCACGGGTCCCAGGAAAAAATAAATGTGCATGTTCACCCACAGCGCCTGCACGAGGGGCAACACGGCTAGCCATCGCCAGTCGCGCGTGCGCTCAAAACGCGTGAGGAGAAGAAAAAATACAACAGCAAAGAGATAGCTGATCGCCTCCGGCCTTATTTCAGTGCGTTCCGCAAGCAAAGGCACGGCAAGGGCGGTGACGAGCGTGGCAGGCCCGGAGCCCGCCGCAGTCGCGGCCATGCCAAACACGATGGCCAGCGTGGCCAAGCTGATCGCGATAAACAAGAGATGCGTACCCGTAAATCCGCCCGCTTTCCACGCCAGAAAAAAAAGCAATCCGCTTGCCCAGTGGTGCGTGGTGACCGGATAATCCGGCTCGGTATACGAGTAGAAGTTGGTTGCAGGTATCGTGTGCTGCTCGACCGCTAACCGGCCGTTTTGCAAGTGTCGCCCGAGGTCAGCGATAGTCAGATCAATACGGTGTACGAGGAACGAGCCATAGAATATAAGCGCGAGGACGCCGAGGATCAGCGTCGGGAGAGACGGTAAGAGAGCATGTGCGGTGATAAGGCGCGCGCGCATGTTCTTCACCCTATCATAGCGTCTGCGCGTCTCAAAATTGGACATTTTCATCAATCTGTGGCCTGTGGATATTTTCCTTGACCAGAGGCCTCCCGAGGAGGTACCTTGGGTAAAGCGGAAGCGCTTTTTTTGTTGACTGGCTAAGTGGTTGCTTTGCGTAAACAAAGGCCGGACACGGCATCACAGCATATACAGAAAAACTCATACTTTAAGCCCTTTTTTGACAAGGGCGCGGTTCTCTACACGAGCATTTTGACGCTCTTTTTTGTTGCCTCTTTCGCTCTCTTTCCCCGGCCCGCAGAAGCCGGTTTTTTCTCGGCCCTTTTGCGCATGTTCGGAGGCGTTTCTTCGGCTGAAACCGTGACCGCTTCGCCAGCGACCGAGCTTGCCGTGCCCCTTATGGGAAGCCAGGCGTCTTTGCCCGTGACCGTTGGTGGCCCTGCCGACGACGAGATGGCGCTGGTCGCAACGCAGGAAAACGCCCTGGTCTCGACGCGCAACCCCTTGGGCACGCTTCCCCGCGCCTCAACGGACCAGATTACGGTCTACCGCGTGGAACCAGGCGATACGCCTGGCGGCATTGCCGAGCGGTTCGGCATTTCTCTGCAAACGTTGTTGTGGGCCAATAATCTGCGTAACGCAAACACCGTGAAAATAGGCGACGACTTGATTATTCTGCCCGTTACCGGCGTACAGTACGAAGTAAAACGCGGCGATACCATGGAAAGTATTGCCAAGAAGTTCAAAGGCGATGCCGCGGAAATCACGAGCTTCAACGGCCTTGCGATCGGCGAAGATCTTGTGGTCGGCCAGGTCGTCATCATCCCCAACGGAGAACTGACGCCGGCACCGGTCCCATCGGCCAAATCAACAGTCCGCGCCCCAGCCCTCCCCGATCACAAAGGATTTTACCTGCGTCCCATTGTCGGCGGCAGACGCTCGCGCGGCGTTCATGGGTATAACGGCGTAGACCTTGCCAACTCGTGCGGCGTGCCGGTCTTGGCATCAGCCGGCGGCACCGTGCTTATTACCCGCGCCAGCGGCTGGAACGGAGGATACGGCCTCTATGTCGTTATTACGCACGCCAACAATACCCAAACGCTCTACGCCCACCTCTCCTCTCTCGCGGTTGCGGCAGGAGACCTTGTTGCCCAAGGGACGACGATAGGCACGCTCGGCTCTACCGGCAACTCCACCGGCTGCCACGTCCACTTCGAAATCCGAGGCGCAAAGAACCCGTTTTAGCGTACGATCATCGTCATCATCTCCAACGCCATATGCCAAGAACTCTCCAGTTTACAGGCATTGCTGGTGTGCACTTTGTTGCATCGGTACTGAGTTTTCGCGGTCTTCACGCTGTTTCGACGACAAGGAATAGCTATGGACCAGATGTGCTTGTTAGCAACCCCAATGGATCAAAAAGTATCACACTGCAAGTAAAGACGACAGAGTGGGCCATGCGTACGCGGGGCCGCAGCGATCAAAAAAACCGCACCACTACGAGTGGGAAATTGGTTGGAGTTCTGCCAGAGAGAATCATCCGCATTTATTTTTTGCCTTAGTCAATTTGAAACGTTTTCAGGAGCTTCCAGATGTTTTTATAATCCCCTCAAAAGTGATATTCAAATACTTCAAAGGAGGCGACTCCAAAACCTGGGTTCGGGCAAGGTATCATCCGTCGGTTGGAAAAGCCGGCAAGTACAAAAATAAATTTGGTATCCTTGAGAAAACTCTCACGTGACGAAGGTCCAATGTAGATGGGTGGCTATTCCTAATGAGTCCCTAACTTATATCTCCTGTTTGGGGCGGTAGCGCAGGGCTTCCATGATGTGGTGGGTTTGTATGTCTTCTGTCCCTTCAAGGTCTGCTATTGTCCTCGCTGTTTTTATCAGCCGGTGATACGCGCGCGCGGACAGGCGGTGTTTTTCGTGCGCGAACTGGAGCGCTTGTTTTACGGGCGCCGTGAGGAGGATGTGCTGTTTGAGTTCTCGTAAGCCCATTTCGGCGTTGGCGGTGATGGCGCTCTTTTGGAACCGCTCTTTCTGCCGGCGGCGGGCAGCGAGCACACGCTCGCGGATGGCGGATGACGGCTCTTCGTCTCCCCCGCCCTCAAGCGTCTCGTAGGCAAGCGCGGGCGTCTCCACATGCAGATCGATGCGGTCCATGATCGGGCCGGAGATTTTCTTTTTGTATCGCGTGATGGCGCCTGTGGCGCATGTGCAGTCCTTTATCGGATTGCCGAAATTGCCGCACGGGCACGGATTTTGCGCGGCAATCAGCATAAACTGCGCGGGAAACGTGGCGACCCCGGAAGTCCGCGCCACGGTAATGGAGCGTTCTTCCAAGGGCTGGCGCAAGGATTCAATAACGCGGCGGTCAAACTCTGGAAACTCGTCGAGAAAAAGCAC
>Ga0209541_10016891_pt1 | contig 10745 bp, 19 predicted proteins | sample RifCSPlowO2_01_FD_184027 | JGI IMG/M metagenome (GOLD analysis project Ga0209541, IMG submission 184027) | Groundwater microbial communities from Rifle, Colorado - Rifle CSP2_plank lowO2_0.1 (SPAdes) (version 2) | ecosystem: Environmental > Aquatic > Deep subsurface > Groundwater | place... | reverse complement strand
ATCTTCTCCAGGTTCCGATGCGTCAACAATATATAAATAAGACGTAAATACTAAAAATAAGATTATCCAAGAAAAAAATTTTGTATTTTGTTTCATTTTGTTTAACTCATATTTATTAAACTAATTTGCTTTAAATAGGTATCGATAACTTCAATCCCATTTGGAAGCTTTAATTATAAACGTGCTTATTATTTTATTCCATTACTCTCAAGCCATTTCCTAACTTGAGCTTCAGGAATAGCTCCAACAAATTCAGCAATAACTTTACCATTTTTAAACATTTTAACAGAAGGAATACTCATAACCCTATATTCCTGAGGTTTCTCTTGATTTTCTTCAACATTTAATTTTGCAAGTATAAACTTCCCTTTATACTCATCAGCAAGCTTTTCCATACCAGGTCCTAATATTCTGCAAGGCCCGCACCAAGACGCCCAAAAATCAACAACAATAGGCACTTTTTTAGACTTTTCAATAACTTCTTTTTCAAAATTTGAATCACTTACTTCAATTTTATATTTGCCTGCCATAAATCATAAAAATAATAAGACTTTTTAAATCTAATGAAGAAATAAAATTAATCAAAATGGCTTCTAGCATATCTAAGAATATCATCTAAATATTGTTTACCTTTATCAGTCAGCCTATAATTAGAATCATCTTCACCAACAAATATTTTTTCAGCATAACCCTCGTTTAGTAAATCTAAAGCACCAATCATTATTCTTTGATTAACAAAATCAAGATAATTAACTCCCCCATTAAGATTCCTTGACATAACAAACAATGCCAATAAAACTTCAGTACCTATAGACTTAGGGGTCATAAAAGAAATGATTAATAGTTATATTTAAATATTTATATGGGGAATTTTAAATTTCACTAATTACTTCTTACTTATTTCTCTAATTATTCTTACAATTTCTTTTATTTTTAATCTAACATCATATTTATTGCCATCGCAATTATCTATTAAGGGAATATCTCCTTCAAATTTATCTTTAATCAATCCTGAATTTTTTATTAGAGAAATATTCTTAACTTCACAAAACCCATTATTACAACTAGTTGCTTGATTAATTAGATTATTAATATTTTCATTTAAAACACTTGGAATCTCATTAGAACTTCCTAAATTATTCTTTAAAAATTCTGTACAATCATCTTTCAGACTGCAGCTTAAATTAGTCTGCATTCCATTTTCAGATATACAAACACTAGCAATATCAAGACTTGCAAAGTTATAAATAATAAATCCCGAAATTAAAACAATAGCAATTAAAATTAAAAATATCAGCCCTATTATTTTAAGTATTCCAAACATTCAATAATAAAGATAATATCAATTATAAATCTTACTTCTTAGCAAAACTCTCGGCAACTAAAATAGGAAATAATATTGTAGCATCCCCATAAACTTTAATACTTTCACACTTTCCTTTAAGTTTACCCCATGAAACAGCTTCATCAGGAGTTGCTCCAGCATCACTACCATCAAATTCCTGTGCAGTATTAATATAAACAGCATAATCAGCTCCATTTCTGTAAAGATGAGCATTTAATATAGAATGCTTAACAACTCCACTACCTAAAATTATAACTCCACTTTTTTCCAAACCAATAGTTGAATCATTTAATCTTTTTCCATCTTCAGCAATATCAATCACAAAATCACTTCTATTTTTTTGATACTTAAAAAAATAAATCATATCTCCCAAACTGCCATCCATTATAGCAGGACAATAAACAGGAATTTTATTTTTCCAAGCCCAATAATAAATACTTTCTTTATTATTTACCTTTTCCCCTAACTTCCAAATTATTTCACATGATGTTACAGCTTTACCTGTTTTTTTCTCTTCTTGGTATAATTCTTCAAGAATAGGCATAATCCAGTCTTCAAAAGCTAAATATCTTGAATTTGGTACAAAGATGTTTCCAATCCTATTAACAGCCTTTTCTCTTAATTCAACTCCAGAAGCTTTAAAATCTCCTAAAATAAAATCTCCTAAACACTTAATAAAATCTTCTTCAATACCTCCGGCAGTTGTTACAACAACATCTACTTTTTTATGCTCAACTAAATATCTAAAAATATCCCGCAAACCACTACTAACCATATTTGAAGTATATCCTAGAAAGATAGTTGCTTTATCATGTTGCATTTTATTGACAATTTCAATTGCCTTAGAAAGCTGAGTTGCTTGATAGCCTGTAGAACTAAAGGATTTAACAATTTTATTATAATCAACACCTTCATTAAAATCATACCCTTTAATTTTAACTCCAGATATCTCTACACCTTTCTTCAGAATATTTTCACGTGCAATAGATTCTTTGTCATAATTTTTAGTATTTTTCATATTATAATCTAATTAGTAAAATTTAATAGAAAATGTAAAGATATTAACAAATAGGAATAGCTAATGCTTCCAAAAGTTCTGTTAATTTATCTTTAGTCATGTAAAATCTAAAATGTGAACATTTAAAAACTTTACTAATAAAAAAATGGGATGATTCATTTAAATCAACTAGTAAAAGAACAAGGATTAGTTGGATATTTACTTGGGATTACGTATCCAGAAACATATCAAGCTACATCAATAAGAGAACTTATGGAAGAAAGAAAAGAAATAAAACCGACAAACAAATTATTATTCCCAGCTGTATGTTTTCTAACAGCAACATTAGTAACTCTTCCTTGGGTATACTATACTAAGTTAGATTCATTTAAAGCAAAATTAGAAGACATGAATGATTCTGTTAATGTATTAACCTCAAGTGCTTTCGGATTATGGGGAATAGATGAATCTATAATATTTGAAGACTCAACCAAAAGATTAGGGAAAGAAACAAAAAAGAAAATCTATAAACCCACATTAGTTTATCAGCCTAAAACAGATCTTTTGTGGTTGCATAGATTTAATTCACATGGTCCCCAATCTCCCGAGAAAAATCAAGAGAGTTCATATAACCTTAATTTAGAACTAGTAAGGATATTTGCTTAAAAATCTTGCTTTTTAATCTAAATAAAACTAATGCATAACTTCACTATCTAAAGAGGAAGTATCTAACACTCTTAATTCAAACATAGGATTTCCATACATAGGATTTGATGTAAGCAAAACAAGTGCAGTATTAGTTCTTCCATCTTTACAATTCAAAAATGCAAAACCCTTGTCCTTTTCAAATAAAGAGTTTGAAGATTCATCAGCAGGAGAATACCCCATACGAGTTAAGAATTCCCCCTCCCAACCATTTGGTAGCCACATATAAACAGAATGAGGTAATCCTAACACCTCATCCCGAGTAAATATTCTTTGTTCCATGTAAATTAAAATAAGACTATCTTTATAAAATTAATTATAATTAATAACTAAGGTATTATCTCAGGACCAAAATACTTTTCATATTCAAAATCACTTTTCTTCACAACTCCTTTTTCAATTAAACTATTAATTTCTGGGAGTATTTTCTTCATTTCATTTATTAGATGTTTAATAGTTAAACAAACTAATTCTTGGCCTTCAACAGGCCATAACTCAGCACTATTAGAATAAAGACATCTTCCTCCGCATAAATTCAAATCTTTACAATTTAAAAATCTTGCTAAAAAGAATTAAAAAGCTATTTATCTTATTATTAAGATGGGTAAAAAAAAGAGTATTTATTACATCTACTTATTCAGGCACGGACAGACTTATTACAACAAAGAAGGCATTTTTACAGGCTGGAAAGATTCAAATCTTACACCTTTGGGAATTAAACAGGCAGAAATCATAGCTAAAAAATTAAAAAATAAAAAAATACAGGTAGCTTTTCAAACAAAACTTAATAGAAGTAAAAAAACTCTTAAAATAATTCTTAAAAATCATCCAGAATGTAAAAAAATCCTTATAGACAATCGCATGATTGAAAGAAATTATGGGAAGCTAAATGGTCTTTCACATGAACAATTTATAAAAAACATAGGTAAAAAAGTTTATAATTTAGAAGTAGAAGGTGATGCTATTGAAAATCTCTCTCCAAGCATGAGAAAAAAAGTTGAAAGATTTTTAGGAGAAGAAGAATACAAAGCCATACATAGAGGTTATAACACCCCCCCTCCAGGAGGAGAGTCATTTGCAATGGTTGAAAAAAGAGTAAAACCATTTACTAATGATTTAATTAAATATATTAAAAAAAATAAAGTTAATGTAGCAATTTCAGCCCACGGAAACTCTATAAGATTATTCAGGAAAATATGGGAAAATAAAAGCAAAGAAGAAACAGTAAAATGGTTTATTCCTTATGATAAAGTTTTTGTATATAAGGTGAAGGTGTAAGATGAATTTAAACATATATAATTTAATTTCAATAACAGGATTAATATTAATAATATTTGGAATATTATTAGGGCCAAGTAAAAAAAACATAAGAAGAAAGTATGCATATCTATTCTTAATAATTGGTGGAATTTTCTTAGAAATATACAGCATTTACATTAAAGATATTATATTTATAATTTTACAAGCATTTTTTACACTCTCTGCTATTTATGGCTTAGTTAAAACAATCAAAGATAAATAAAATGACAATCTTAATAAGAAAACACCAGGGAGAATTCCAGATAAGCAAAATAGGTAAAATAGCTGTTATTGGATCTATGGGCGGACTGGCAAGCGCCCTAATAACAACGATATGGGCAGTTTACCTTAAAAGTTTCCTTTCCACTAATGCTCAAGTAGGATTAGTTTCTACATTTCTTTCTCTTATTGCGATTATTTCTTATTTTGTATTAATTCCTTTAGTTGAAAAATCAAGTAAGTCTAAACTATATGCCTTCTCACTAATAATTTTTGGAATATCTTATTTACTTTTTTCAATAACAAAAAATTTCTGGTTTTTCATTTCAATTGCAGTAATCACAAATATTTTTTATGCAATAAGACTAACATCTTTTGGATTAATAGTCAAGGACAAATCTCAAAAAAATAAACTTTCAAGAAATGAAGGTCTTATATATACATTTGCAAATTCTGCATGGGTAATAGGTCCTTTAATAGCAGGCTACTTAGCCTCTAATTCAAACGAATCAATTGTATTTATTATTGCATCAGTACTAATATTTTTATGTCTAATAACTTTTATTGAATCTGGAATAAAGGACAATAAAAAACAAAAAAACACTGATTCAAATATAATTAAAAATGTAAAAGATTTCTTTAGTAATAAAGATAGAATAATCACTTACATAATTGGTTCTGGCCCAAGTTTCTGGTGGTCTTTGATATATTTATTTATTCCATTATATATTATAGAAAAAGGCCTAAATGAATTATGGATAGGTTATTTCTTGTTTGCAATACCAATACCTTTAATTCTTTTAGAGTATAAAATGTCAAAAATATCTGAAAAAAAAGGTTTTGGAAAATTTTTCAAACTAGGATTTTTAATAGCTGCTATATTTTCAATTGTATCTTTCTTCATATCAAATCCATACTTTGTCTTAGGACTTTTAATTTTAGCAAGCATAGGTTTAGCAATGCTAGAGCCAACAACAGAATCATATTTCTTTAAAGTCTCAAATAAAGAAGAGGAGCAAAGATTTTACGGCCCATATAACACGAGGATGGAAATAGGTGGTTTACTTGGAAAATTTATCCCATCAATGATAATATTATTTTTTCCTCTAAACACAGTATTTCTTGTTTTCGGAATAGCAATGTTATTTTTCTTTTTAATAAGCTTCAAAGCAAAAGAAATTAATTAATAAACCAAGGAACTATTTCATTTTGTACAATTTGGCCAAGAGTTTGTTTTTTTCTGATTAAATGAAAAATATTACTTTTATCAATTAAAACTTCAGTAGCTTCAAGAAAAGAATTATAATTTTTAATAGACATAGAAGAACAATAAGCTCCAACCCCTTCAACAACTAAAAAATCTCCAATTTTAGTTTCTCTAAGAGTTCTAGTGCTAAGTTTTTCTGGATTACCTTTTTCAGGGGTTAAAACATCTCCACTTTCACAACAATGTCCTACAACCACATAATCTTTAGTAAATCTATCAAATCTTTTTTCCTTAGGCACAACAACTAAAGGATGCTGAGCTCCATAAAGAGAAGGTCTTGTAACTTCAGTCATTCCTGTATCTGTTTTAATAAAAGTATAATCTGAAGTTTCAACTATATCAATAACTCTTGAAATTAAACTTCCAGAATTCGCAACTAAAAAAGTTCCTGGTTCAATTTCCAATCTCAGTCTAATTCCTATTCTATCATAAAAATCCTCAAAAGCTCTTTTAACAACATTGCCAGATTCTGTTAAATTAATTGAAGTTTCATCACTCATTCTGCCAACTTTATATCCTCCTCCTAAATTTAAAATTTCCAAAGGATGCCCTGATTTCACTAATCTCTCTGCATAGTCTAAGCTCATTAAAGCAACTTTTTCCCATACTTTAGGATCACTACCAGAACCAATATGAGTATGAAGTCTTTTAACTTCAAAATCATAATGCCCAATTAATTTCAAAGCTTCTTCAAAATTTTCATGCCAAAACTAGAGCTAGGTCCGCCAACATTAGTCCTATTTGTACCTCCAGAACCTAAACCAGGATTAACCCTTATTGATATTTTATTATCTCTACCAAAAAAATCTTTACCTGAAAAATAATTACCATACTTTCTTATCTGCTCTAAAGAAGTTAAATTTATATCAATTCTATTTAGACAATCATCATATAAATTTTCAGGCAATTGCTGAGATGTAAGAAGAATTCTTTCAGGAGAAATCCCAGCTCTTACAGCTCTTTCAACTTCAAAATTGGAAGAAGCATCAATATGTACTCCTTGTCTATCTAAAATCCTTAAAATAGAAGTATTTGGATTTGCCTTCATTGCATACCTAACTGTCAAACCATATGCATTAGGCATAGTAAGAGCTTTCTGAGCTTGTTCTTCTAAAACTTTTTGAGAATAAACAAAAACAGGAGTTCCAAATTCTCTGCTTATCTCCCTAACATCATCATCTGTTAAAAATCTAAGTTTCTCAATCATAATTTCCATAAAAGAAGTTGATTTTTAAGGATTATTATAATAACTTTTCATTTCCTCAATTGAAAGAATTTTTGTCGTAATTAAAATGCCTATAACACAAATAAAAGTAATAAGAACTGTAGTAAATAACTGCCCTTGAATTGGGCTTGATTGAGAAATTTTATTTACATAAGCTGTAATTAAATCTTTCCATACTAATGCAATAAGTAATGAAAAAGCAGCAACTATAGCTGTATTTAGTGATTTTCTAAATTCCACCCTAAAAGCATTTGCAGATGATTTAGCTTTTTGTGTAGCTATTTTTGCAGATGATTTAGCTTTTTCAAGTTTACTAGCTAATTCGATCTTATCTTTTTCAAGTTTGCTAACTTGCTTTTCAAGTTGAATTTCAGACATAAAATAATAAAGAACTAAACTATTATAAAACTTACTAATTAATATCCAGACTACTTAACATAGTTTCTTCATCTTTCATATGATTCCTTAATTTTTCTATTAACATTTTAACATCTGTATCTAAGGAAGCTTTTATTTCAATATCGCTTCCAGAATTAAGTGTCTCTAAAATTGCCCTCTTTATCCCCGTTAATTCTCTATGTTCAAACACCATTTTATCTATATTAAAGGAAGGGTTTTTGTTTTTAATACCTTTAAAAATCTTTTCTTCTTTCTCTTCATGAGAATTCCATAAATTTATTAATCTAGAAAAAACATGCTTAATATTAGCATAATTTATCTCTTCAGAGCACATATTTTCTTCTAACTCAATTAACTCTCTTTCTATTATTTCATGTTCTTTTCTTAAGAATGATAAAGAAATCATAATAAATAAAGGCTAAACTAATATTTAAATTTGATGATTATGCCCCTACTAGAAATAAACCATAAAATATTTATACGCAATTACAATAATAGATATATGTATAATAGATATATGTATAATACAAATTTTCTACCTCAAATTGATAAATTTAGGGGGCATCTTTTTGGACCAGGAGTATATGATACTAGAAAGACATCTGATAGAGCTAACATAAGTTATTGTCTCCCTTCAAATATCTCGCTTATCCCATGTGTAGAAGATACTAATGGGGAATGGGTTCCTGCAACTAGATTAGAAACAAGTATTAATTCTGAATAAAAACAAAGCTACTTCAAATCTTCTTTTATTTTTAATATCTTCTCTTTTAAATCTGGAAGATTAATCTTAATAATATCCCAAACAATATTCAAATCGACACCAAAGTAATGATGAATCATTTTGTCTCTTGTACCAACTATTTCCTTCCATTCAATTTCTGGATGTTTATTCTTAAGACTTTCAGATATATTTTTAACAGCTTCTCCTATGATTTCTATTTCTCGAACTATTGCACTTTGTTTTAATCTATTAGAACTTAACTCCTCTTTAGACATATTTTTAGAAAAATCTTTTATTGCATTTATACTATCTAAAATATGTTCAATAAATGCTAAATCCTCTTTCATATTATTCTTACCTCTTGATTTAAAATCTTGCTTTTAAGAAATGGACTTAACCCGTTATAACTCACTAAATCCACTTTTTTCTTTAATCTATTTTCCAGTTCAAATTGAATTCTGACAAATCCGAATCCTATTCCCTTTGGGGGCTCTACCAAAATATCAATATCACTTTCTTTTTTCTGTTCTCCTGTTGCATAACTCCCAAAAATACCTGCTTTTTTTATTTTGTTTTTCTTTAAAATTTCTATAATTTTTGGTTTTAGTTTATTTAAACCTTTTAATCTTTTTTCATAATTTAGCTTATTATCTGCTTCCATTTCTTTAATTGTTAATTTTTCTTTTGATAAATTTTTACCCAAATATACCCTATTCTTTTTGAACTTTTTCCCATTTCTTATACTTTTTACCCTATAATAATACTTCTTACCATTCCTTTCCTTAATTTCTGTATATACCATAAATATTATACGGGCACTATATTTATAAATATTTCTATGTGGACGTAAAATAATCTTAATAAAAAATGCTCCCGCCGAAATCCAGACCTTCTTGGCAGTTTCAAGGTGACTAATTTTTATCAATTATATTAATTTTATTAAAATCAGATTGGAGTTTAGATTTATAAAAACCCCTATTCTTGAGAATAGAATTAAAATTTTATATGCAAAACACTAAAAATAAACTCTTCAATCTCTTTAATTCTTTCTTTATTTAAAGAAACATGTAATCCATATGAAGTAGGTTTAGTGATGATAAAACCCTGTTTGATAAGATCTTGTGCAATCTTTTTAACATCCTTTCCAATATGGCTGGGAAAACCTTTAGTAATTGTATCAAATGGAGTATGAACACCTCCAATCACTCTTTTTCTTCTTAAATGATATAAGACAGTTGCTTTTATTTGGTCTTCATCATCAAATTCCATAAATCTAAATGATAAATGAATTTTTAAATGTTTCTAATTTTGAAATATAAAAACATAAAGAGAAACATTTAAAAAGAGAGTAAGTGTATATCTTTTATGAAAAATGAAACAATATTTATTGAAGTATTTGGTAATAATCCAGTAATGAAAGTTTTAGATTTTCTTATAACATATCAACTATTTGATTATCCTTTAACAGAAATTGCTAAGAATTCAGGAGTAAGCTATTCAACACTCCAGACATTTTGGAATAATTTAGAAAGAAATAACATTGTTGTTAAAACAAGAAGAGTTGGAAAGTCTGATTTGTATAAATTAAATACAAAAAATCCTGCAGTACAACAATTAATCAAACTTGACTGGAATCTAGTAAGTGGTATTGAAGAAGTGATGAACTGATTTTTTTAGTAAAAATACTTTATTTCACTGAGTTTAAATTTTAGGATGATATGCCTAATATTTAAAAAAGAGAATAATCAGCTTCTCTCACTTTCCACCACATTCTTAATGCTTCTTCATAAAGTTCTTGCTTTGAATATTCTCTATCAGGCTCATTAAGATTTTCAATTAATCTTCTTGAACCTTTTTTACTTAAAAGAACTGCATCTTTTTCTGGATTATATGTTTTTAATATTTTTTTATACCAATGCATATGCTCTTTTTTACATCCTTCAGAATCATGAAAATCACTTTCGAGAAATCTTCCTTCTATAAGTAATTCTTCTAAAGGAGTATTTACCTCCATATATTCATCTAAATCATTTCTTCCTTGTTCAAGTTTTAATACCATAAAAAAGCAATTATATAACTCTTTAAAAAACTATTTATATTTACAGTTATTCTTCAAATTCCTCGAATTATGCCAAAATGGCTATATGCTCCCGCCGGGAGTTGAACCCGGGTCTGGGCCGTTCTCCGAAATCTCAAAATATAACAAAACCAAAGTTTTGTTTAAACTGAAACTTTCCTAGTAAAAGGAAGGAGTGCAGTTGATTTGAGAATCGTGCTGTATCCTTTCAACAAGTTAACAGGCACTGCTCGAGAGGGCCCAATGCTTGACCACTACACCACAGGAGCTAAACCTTTTAAAAAAAGGTTTCCAAAAATTTCAGACAAACCTTTTAAAAAAAGGTTTCCAAAACTTCCTAAATTCCTTAAATAAAACTAAGAACTAAGTATAAAAATCTTGCCTAAATATACTGCCAGAATAATTAAAGTTAAATAGCCCAAAAATGAAAGAATAAAATGATTACAATTCCTAAAAATCAAAAAGCCTTGTATTTAGCTTCTAACTTA